>Ga0187867_10002629_pt1 | contig 14779 bp, 12 predicted proteins | sample June2016WEW_13_1_FD_132976 | JGI IMG/M metagenome (GOLD analysis project Ga0187867, IMG submission 132976) | Peatland microbial communities from SPRUCE experiment site at the Marcell Experimental Forest, Minnesota, USA - June2016WEW_13_10 | ecosystem: Environmental > Terrestrial > Soil >... | reverse complement strand
CTTGGCTGCGAGGAAATTCAGGGCTACTACTTCAGCAAGCCCTTAACGGCCGAAGAAATTTCCGCGCGATTGAAACTTGGTTCCCTTGGCAACCCGGTCGTTAGATTAGTTAGCGAAATTGATTCCCGAACCATGTCGGCTCGCTCCTCCGAGTAAGCTCTGTGGTACAACCTAAGGTGCCACAGAACCCCTCTCCACGAAGACTGCGGGGAAACCCTGCGGGGCACTCCGCTCCTCAAACCGGCGCAATCACCTCATAAGGACGCATCATTTCGTTGTCCTCATGTTCGAGGATGTGGCAGTGCCATACATATCGCCCGGTAAAGCCTTCAAAGGGGACAATAATCCGAGTGACCATTTTAGAGTGAGCGCGCACCGTATCTTTCCAGCCCGCTTCGTTCGCATCGGGAGGTTCCGGTGGTCCGAGGAAGTGAAGCTCACGCTTGGTTCGGAACAGCCATGGCACGTACGCTCGGCGATCGAGAATTTGGAAGCGCACCAGGTGCAAATGAATTAGGATGCGAGTCGTTGGTGGGATTGATCAGCGTCCAGATTTCGCTCGTTCCCAGCACCGGCTTTTCCGTAATCGGCGTCTTCCAATGGGAGGCATTCAGAAGCAACATGACCGGATTGCCTGCTTTGTTTACATATTCATTGAGCGTCAACAAGCGCGTCTGCACGGCTCGTGATTCTGGGATCTTTGTCACCGGCCGCAAAGCTCGAGGCAGCGAACTTGTCTCCGTCACTCTCTGCTTGGAAACGCGGAATTGCATGACAACAGCAGCGTCATTCTTGAGAATCAGCTGAACACCCCGATGCTCACTGAAGTCGACGACGAGATCGGCGCGTTCAGCCGGTCCGATTTCAAGGTTCGTCAGCGGAACCGGCGCGGGCAGAAGGCCCTGGTCTGTGCGGATTTGATAAAACGGCGCATCGCTGGCGAACGATAGATTGTAGAAACGGGAATTGGAACCATTCAGAATTCGGAGGCGATACATTCTGGGCTCAACATCGAGATAAGGGAAGAGTTTTCCATTCACCAGAATGGCATTGCCAAAAACCTCTGGAACCCAAGGCGATTGTGGATCCGGCGAAACGGGATAAAGAAGCTGCCCATCCCGCGTCAATAATCGGTCATAGAGGATGAGTGGCAATTCGTATTTGCCCTTGGGCAAGTGGAACGAGTCCTCCACGTTGTCCCGGATGAAAAACGCTCCCAATAATCCGGCATAGACATTCAGACGATTAATGCCCAGCGCGTGGTCGTGGTACCAGAGCATGGCCGCATCCTGCTGGTTGGGGTAGAAGTAGACCGCGGATTTTCCGGGCACGATCCAGTCTTCCGGATAGCCGTCGCTTTCTGGTCCGGTTTTCGCCCCATGCATGTGCACCACGGTGCGGACCGGCGGTTTGTCGGCCTCAGCCCCGTGAATAGTGTGGTCCATCGGCAAAAAATGTTCGCTGGGCAGAGCATTCGCCCATTCCACGAGCAGCGGTTCACCGGGGCGCGTCTCGAACGTCGGGCCGGGAGTCGAGGAACCAAAGCTCCAGAACCTAGTAGCCGGGAGATCTCGGTGAACTTGGCTGACAATCGGCCGGGCTTGGATCCGATAAATGGGCACGCTCAGTTTCCGATCAGCTGGGCTGGGCCGGTATCCCTGAGGCTGCACGACTTCAGGAATCGGGAGAGGGTCCACGAATGGTGGCAGTGTGTTGACATCAAGCGCGGGAGCCATGGTTGGCACGGAGTGCGCCATAGCGTTCCATCGAGCGGTCTTACCAGTTGCCAGGGCTGTAGCCAGCAGGCTCGATTGTTGCAGGAAACTTCGACGTGTAATCACCACAAACCCTTCGGGCCAAGCATACAACAACGGCAAGAGCCTGCGGGCTGTGGTGCCACACTTGCCTTGCCGTTGTCCGTGTAGAGGTATCCAGTCAGACGCGTCTGCAGAGATGCAGTATTAGTTGGACGAGCCAGTGTTCACGGGCTCGCCTGTGTTTTCGTTGAGGATAAACAGATCGTTGGTCACGGTTTGATGAAAGTCGAACAACGAGCTGATCGAGTTGGCGAGCCCGTCAAACGAACCCTGGTCGATCCGCTGTCCGCCGAGCCAGTTGTCCTCGATGAAGCGAATCACCGATGTTTGATCGGTCACCGAATGATCCACGAAGTTGTGCCGCGCCCACGGCGAAATGACGACAAGCGGCTGCCGTGGGCCGTATCCGCATCGACCCTGAGCGTGGGCGGTAGCGGGATGGACGCCGGGCAGCGCGGTGGCGCCGCTTCCGCAGCTTCCTGGACCTGTAAGAGCATCAGCGGCACTCTTCGATCCATTCACGATCTCACCCAGCTGATGATCGTACCAGCCATCGGAATCATCATAGAGTACGACCAACGCAGTGTTAGCCCATTCGGGCTGGCCCTGCAGGAAGTTGGCTACCTTCACCACGAATTCCTGTTCATCCAAAGGATCCGAATTCCCCGGATGAGCATCTTGAATCGCGATTGCCTTGAGGAAGCTCACTGCCGGAAAATTGCCGGCCTGAACTGCGGTAAAGAAATCGTCGACGTCGTAGTCGTGATTGGCAGGGTCGCCCGAGTAACCTATCGTCTTCACCGATTTAGGACGCGCATGGGTGGGGTTGGCGGTCGATGCGTAGTACTGGAACGGAGTGCGATGTGGAACGTAATCGCCCTGGGTTCCAACGACGGTGGATGTTGATTGGCGATTGCAGCCGGTGCTGCCGTCCGGATTCACAAGGTTCAGGTTGAAGCCTCCGCCCAACCAGCCCCAGGTGATACCGGCGGCATTGAGCAGGTCGCCGACATTCTTTCCAGCCATCTGCACTTGCCCGCTACCGGAGCACATATCACCGAACGGATCGGGGTCACCGATCACTGTATACCCACCGTTCCCGTCGGCAACCAGTCCGCCGGTGCCACCGGTATGTTTCGCGACGCCATTGGTCTGGCCTGAAATCAAATTGATCGCGCCGACCGTGGAAGGACCGAAGTTGGTGCTATAGGAGTTGTCGCTCATTGCATAGTGCTGAGCATAGTTCCATAACGCGGTAACGGTGTTGCCGTCAAAATAGCCCATCACTTGACCGGTTGTCAGAACCACATCGGGCGGACCGTCGGGCGGCGGACCTGCGCTGCCGGTGTTGGCTGGGAACAAATCCATCGCCCCCCCATCGAAGGCCAATTGTTCGGGCGTGTAATCATGATCCATATCTTGCGTATTCGCCTGGGAGCGATTGAAGCGGAACGGATTGGATGCGCCGCTGCCGTTGAGCGGGTTGAGGTTGGGATTGTGGTTCAGGAGCGCGTTGCTTAAACCGTTTACGGTCGGTGTACCCGGAAGCGCGCGAAACCGCGGTTCACCTGCAGGATTCAGCGCAAACGGATAAGTGCCGAAATAGTGGTCGAAAGAGCGATTCTCTCCGAAAATGACCACGATGTGTTTGATCGGCGTAGCGGTTTTAACGTTGGCGGCGTTTGCTACCGGTGTTAGTAGTGGTCCAGTAACGATGGCCGCGACGAGGCATACAGATAACAATTGACGCATAGGCCTTTTGTCCTTTCCCGATGGAGGCTGACGCAGCGCAGCAACGTGGGCCGATGCTAGCGCACGAACATTAAGGAAAGACTAAAAAACAAAAAATTGCAGGTCCTCGTATACCGCTGCAGCCTGATCTTCATGGATGGCATCCGTCACTCTCTCTCTACGCAGGAGGGAAATCATCCTCAAACCCGTCGATCTGACTGACGCATTTTGGCAATTTGACCAAATCAAGCGCCGGGATACACCGCTCCGATGTTGTTGGGGAGGAAAGAGCCTGCGGATGAGCGAATACGAGAGCGTTTCGCGGCCATGACGCGCGCGGCGCAGAAGCCCACCCACCTTTCGAGAACCCCACCTATTCGAGTCGTTGTGGCGATTCTCCCGCGGATCCCCGGAATTGCGCGACCGAATGCGGATTTCTGTATCTAACCAACTCGACGAGAGAACACAGAAGATGTAATCATCTTTTCACTTGAAACCGGAACCGACCATGGCCAAACCAGTTTTGCTAAGCGTGGATGATGACTCTGACGTTTTGCGGGCGATCGAGCGCGATCTTCGCTCGCAGTACGGCGCTGCATATCGTGTGATCGGAAGCGATTCTCCTGAAGGCGCACTCGACCTCTTAAAGCAGTTGAAGGTGCGTAACGACAGTGTGGCCTTGCTGCTTGCTGACCAACGCATGCCGCGAATGGACGGGATCGAATTCCTGCAAGAAGCGATGGCGATCTTCCCAGGAGCGAAGCGAGCACTGCTTACGGCGTACGCCGATACCAACGCTGCGATCAGCGCCATCAATCAGGCCAGCATCAATTACTTTTTCTTGAAACCGTGGGATCCTCCCGCGGAGCATCTGTATCCCCAATTAGACGATCTGCTCGACGACTGGCAGGCTTCCTTCCGTCCAACATTCCAGGGGATCCGGCTGCTGGGAACCCGCTGGTCGCCCCGATCGTATGAGTTGCGGGACTTCCTGGCGCGCAACCACGTTCCCTATCAGTGGATCGACGTGGAACTCTCCGCCAATGATCCGGAGACCAAACGCCTTTTGGAGGCTCTGGGCCCAGAGGCGGCGAATCTCCCCGTGGTGCTCTTCCCCGACGGGACGAGGCTGCTCGAGAGTGTGCCCGCAGACGTTGCGCAAAAGGTCGGATTGCGAACGCGCGCCCAAACCAGTTTCTATGACTTGGCGATTATTGGTGGGGGACCGGCCGGTTTGGCCGCTGCCGTGTATGGAGCCTCCGAAGGTCTACATACGGTGATGATTGAACGCGAAGCGCCCGGAGGTCAGGCTGGTATGAGCTCCCGCATTGAAAACTATCTTGGATTTCCGACCGGCCTCAGTGGCGGCGATCTGGCCCGACGGGCGGTGGCGCAAGCCCAGCGCTTCGGAGTGGAAATCCTGGCGCCGCAGGAAGTGGTTGGCGTCCGGACAGAAGGGCCGTACCGAATCATCAAGCTGGCGGATGAGAACGAGCTTTCGTGCCACGCGCTGATGGTTGCGACTGGAGTGCAGTGGCGCCGCCTGGAAGCCCCCGGGATCGATCGGTTGCGGGGTGCGGGAATTTATTATGGTGGCGGAGCCACTGAGGCTCTGTCCTGTAAGGGTGAGATCGTCTACGTGGTAGGCGGCGCGAACTCCGCGGGTCAAGCGGCGATGAACTTCGCGAGATACGCGGAGCGCGTCATTATTCTGGTGCGCGGCGAATCGCTCTCCAGCACCATGTCACAATACCTGATCGATCAGATTCAAGAGACTTCTAACATTCAGCTGTGGACCCGCGCCTGCGCGGCCGAGGCCCATGGCGAAACCCATCTGGAAGAGATTTCGGTGCTCTGTTCCGATACCGGCAAGACTGAGCGCGTACCGGCGAGCGCGATGTTTATCTTTATTGGGGCATTGCCGCGGACGGATTTTCTGGCCGATGTCGTCGAGCGGGACGAACGCGGCTTCCTGTTGACTGGTCCTGACCTTATGCGTGAAGGTCAACGTCCGAAGGGATGGACACTTGACCGGGATCCGTTCTTGCTCGAGACCAATGTCCCCGGCATCTTTGCGGTCGGCGATGTACGCCACGGTTCCATAAAACGTGTAGCTTCCGGAGTCGGTGAAGGATCAGTGGCCGTGCAGTTCATCCATCAGTATCTGAGCAAGGTATAGATGATCGACAAATCCGAACTACTTCGCGTCCCCGTATTTGCTGATTTGCCAGACGATCAGCTCGCCTGGTTCATCAGTCAATCGCAAGAGCTGAATCTCAAGGCAGGGGACGTCTACTCCCGCCAAGGCGATCCAGCCGATGCCATGTTTGTGGTTCTTGAAGGGCAACTTCAAGGGCGGGGAGAGCTTGGGGGCGAAACCTTCGTCTTTGACCTGGAACCGGGTGACGTTACCGGATTGCTGCCGTTTTCGAGGATGAAACAGTTTACTGTGAGTGGGCGAGCCGAGACAGACAGCCGTGCGCTACGATTTCCCGCTTCGCAGTTTCCGGATCTCATACAGAAAATGCCGGAGCTGACCAAGCGTTTGGTGGGCTTGATGTCGGACCGTATCCGTGAAACCACTCGCCTCGAACAGCAGCGAGATCGACTGGCTTCGTTGGGGAAACTCTCGGCGGGACTGGCGCATGAGCTCAACAATCCGGCCTCGGCTGCGAAACGTGCCGCCAGCCAATTGGGCCACATCCTAAAGAAAATCAGGGACGCGAGTCTCGAGCTGGGAAAACGTGATCTCTCGTCCGCGCAGAAATCAGAGATCGAAAAACTGGAAGCTTCCTTCACGCAACAGGATGTAGTTCCGCCGGACGCGCTGATCATGAGTGACCTGGAGGACCAGATTGATTCTCTGTTGCGCAGTCATGGACAGAATGATTTGTGGCTGCTCGCGGCTGGCCTTGCGCGAAGAAACATCAAGCCGGAAGTAATCGAATCGCTGTTCGCGAGTCTCGATGGGGATACTGCTCGAGCCGCTCTGGTCAGGATCGCGGCTTCGGTAGAGGTCGCAAGTCTGTTACATGAAATCGAGAGCAGCACCTCGCGGATATCGGATTTAGTCGGGGCCATCAAGGAATATACCCACATGGATCAGGCGCCGGTGCTAAACGTAGACGTTGTAAGGAGCCTGGAAACCACGCTTACGATCTTGAATCACAAGCTGAAACAAGGAGTCGTGGTGCAGCGCGATTACAAGAGCGTTCCGCTCTTGGTGAATTCGTTTGGAAGCGAGCTCAACCAGGTCTGGACCAATATTATTGATAATGCGATTGACGCGATGCACGGAAAAGGCAAGCTTCGCGTCCGAACCTACCGCGACAACGGTTGCGTTGTAGTTGAGATTGGCGATGACGGTCCCGGAATTCCCGACGAGGTGCAGCCCCACATCTTTGAGCCTTTTTTCACGACCAAAGGAGTTGGAGAAGGCACGGGCCTTGGCCTGGACACCGTCCAGCGAATTGTGAAGAAGCACCGCGGAAATATTCAGGTTAGTTCCAAGCCCGGGGACACGCGCTTTCAAGTCTGGCTCCCGCTAGCGTAGCCCCAGGCCTAATGGACGCAGCACGATTGGGAGTGTGAGTTACGGATCGACGAACCCGCAACGTTAAAACTGGAGTGTCCCACGCTAAGGCTGGTCTGGGTCTAGCGGGTCAAGGCTTGGGGTGGGCGGCGAAAAATGACCAGATCAGATCTGTGGCGGGAACACGGTTGCCACTGATCGCGAGGCCGGGCCACATGTGGCGTCCGCCTTGGATCGCGTAAAGCGAAACTCCGGTGCCATCCTCGCACTCGGAATATTTCTCGATGTGAGCTTCCGAGGTCTCTTCCTGCGTGGGCTCGGCGAAACAGGCGTCGCGCTTCACACAAAACTTGACGGCATCAGCGACGGAGTTGTGCTTGCGTTTGTCGCCGATCTGAAGGGGAGCGGTGCCGCCGTTGAATGGCACCAGTCGGTCGGCGGTTCCGTGAAAGATCAACACCGAGACCGCCTTCGACGGGCGGCAATCGATGTTGAGCGCTCCTTCCACTGGAGCAATGGCCGCCACTTGCTCGGACATTTCGCAGGCCACGCGATAGGACATCATGGCACCGTTAGAAATACCCGTGAAGTAGCTGCGCTTTCGGTCGATGACGTAGTCGCGTTCCAGCTTTTCTAGCAGCGCGCGGAAGAAGCCAATGTCGTCGACATCGTTCCGGACCGCGTCACCGCAGCAGCTTCCCGCATTCCACGTAGGCAATTGGCCTGTGCCCCTGGGATAGACCACCATAAAATGTTCCTGGTCCGCCTTGGCGCTCATGCCGGACATTTTCTCAGCACTGTCGGGGCTTTGTATGGCCCCGTGCAGGACAAACACCAGCGGCAGAGGCTTCTTGGCGTCGTAGCCGACTGGGACATGAATCCAATCGGTGCGCATGCGACCGCCGAAATCCAAGGATTCCGAGAGCGTGCCGGATTGTGTGGGACCTGGTGTTGCCAACACGGGCCGAGCCTTTCCACGGTGCCACGCCACACCGCAAACGGGCACAGCAATCGCGCCCAACATGAGTATTCGTCGTTTGCGAAGCTTCATCGACTTCCCTCCTGCTGTTTCCTTCTACTAAACACGAGGTATGAGACAGAGTCGCGCGCATGGCACAACCTAGCGGGCGGGCTCGTCTCGTCCGACCGGACGACAAAAGACTAAAGCGGCAACTCGTGGAAACCACCGAAGCGAGCTTGGCGCAGGCGATCGCGTGTAGATTGGCGGAATACGGTCGCATCGATGACAGGGGCCGACATTAAGGCCACGCTGATGCCGGTATCGGTGTAGCCGCCGACCGCGTAGAACGGCAGCTCGTTCGAGGCATTGGCGATGGAAGGATAGGTTTGGCCGGTCGCGGGATCCATCAAAGTACCGTCGGGGCGCTCCAAGATGTAGTGAAGCCCCAGGAGCGACACGGCCATGATGCGTAATCGGCGATAGGTTATCGGCTAACCGTGGAAGCGGACCTCGATCGACCGGCACGCCGGAACCGCCGCATAAGCTTTCCACGTTTGGGTACAGGGCCGACACCGACGATGAGATGAGTCCCGGAAGCATGTGGACGCGCACGTCGAGTCCCAATAGCTGGGCCGCTAGGGCCAAGCTGTACGGGATCGAGTAGCCGGTGTTTTGATTCGGCATAAGCCTGGCGTTGCCACCGGTGGCAGCGCCACTGGTGATCTGGTGGATGGCGGACTCACAAGTGCCGTCGGCGTTTCGTGGCTGCCCGTTCGACAATATGGAACCGGGCAAGTTGGGCAAGTGGCGCACGCCTAGCTCCATGGCGGCGCAAAGCAGTGTGGCCGCTCCGCACGATTGAAGGTACATCTGTCTTTTGTTTACGCGCATGACTGCCTCCACGGGCATCTCCGATTTGGCCCCTGGCTGGTGCATCCTAATGCCTCTTTTACCTCGACACAATGGTTGAACCCAGCATGTTTTTATCTTGCGTGCGCCGAATCGGCACGCGATCTGTGCCACATCGCCATGGCCTCCGGTGAAAATTCACATGAAAATTCATAATGTCGCAAAGGCGCAAGGTGGGTGTACACTCGTAGCCGCCTTTTTGATATCAAAAAGGAGATTCGTTTCCTAGTCCTCCTCAAGGAGCCTACGATGCGGACGCATATTCATCTTCTGCGGGGCGCAGCGGTTCTCACTTTTATCGCGGGCGTGCTTTTCGCGAGTCCTCTCTTCGCACAGAAACAGAAAATCGACTTCGAGGATTTTGCCGGGCCCAGCCGGTTCGACACGGTGCAGCTCCCGGTGCGCGCGCTCACCGCCACCATCTCCGGCGGAGAGATCTTGCGCAATTCTGCCTTTGCACCGGCCGGCAGAACAACGGTGTACGGCACGTCGTTCGAATGCTCCGGATGCGCCCCGCAGATTTCGATTCAATTCAATCGGAAGGTTTCCAATGTTGAAGTGGCCTATCAGACCCAGCAGGCTCTCGAGATCACCTACGCAACCGAGAACGACCTGGGCAATTGGCACGAGGAGACACTGCCCGGGAACTTCGGCTTCGGACCGGGAACAGCGAGTTTGCCGCACCAAAACATTCGCCAAATCACGATTGCCAGTCATGACACGGATTTTCTCTTTGTGATCGATGCAATCTCGTTCGCTACGACGAATCCGGTTCTGATTGATCCGGTAGTAGCCGGGCTCCTCAGCGGCGCGTCCGTCACCACCAATGTCAACAGCATCGCGGCGGCCGCGACCGGCCTTGTTCAAGGCTCGGCGGCGGATGGAACGACGCAGACGGTGCTTCGGATTCCGGCAACGAGCGTGGGACAGATGTTAACCGTAACCGTTATCAACGATCAGGGCGTGGCGAGCGGTTCGGTTGCCAATGACGGCGGTCTGATGGCGCTCGGCGGCAGCACGAGTTCGCTCGCCAGCTCTCTGCATGTGACCGCCGTTACGACCTCAGCGGGAGCTGAGGCATTCGCGATCTATCGCGGGCCAGTGAATTTTTCTCGAGAGACCGCGGACAGTTCTTTGACCACTCGGAGCGTGACCCTGCGCGTGGCCGCTACAGGCGGGAGCACGACGAACACGAGCGTTACCGTGGCGAGACCGCCGGTGGTCCTAGTGCATGGCTTGTGGGGAAACGCGTCGAGCTTCAACAATTTCACGCCCCTGATCGCCGACGCCAACTTCAACGTAAGCCGAGCGGTATACGCCAGCGCCATAACCGGGGTCACCAGCACAACGCCCTCGTTCTCGAGCAGTGTCGATTCCTCCATCGAAGCGAATTCGCTGGGATTCGCTTACAACGCTCCATCCGTGCTGGCGCAGATCAACAATTTCATTTCAGCCTATCGCACAAGCGCCAACCTGGCTGCAGTCAAGGCAGACATCGTGGCGCACAGCATGGGAGGCGACATCTCACGTACCGCGTTCCTGCTTCCCACGTTCCTCAGCAACACAACCTTCGGCGCCGGGCCCATCAACAAGCTGATCACCGTCGCTACGCCCCACCTGGGTACGCCGGTGGCGGCAGATTTGCTCTTGAGCAGCAACACGTGTGCCAGAAATGTTCTCGCCTCCGATGGAGACATCGCATTGCAGTCCATCACATTTTCCGGTCAAACGGCCGATGGCGCCGTGTACGACCTCGAGGGAAATGGCTATGGCGCTAGCTTGAGCGCGGCACTTAGCGACCTCAAATCGGTTCAGCCCTTTCCCACCGCCTACATCGCCGGGATCGCGACTTCCACCAATCTAAAGGGTCTGAGTTGTTTCTTCTGCAACGCGGAGGCGCTGAGGCTCCTATGCTCGAGCAATCCTTTGGCGAAAGACCTCACCGCCAGCAACTGGCCGACGATTTACGGGCAGAATAACGACACGATTGTTCCGCTCGATAGTGCTCTGAACAACCTCACGGGACTGCAGTATTCCGGGGTGATTCATACCGCAGCGCTCGAAACATTGGACTTCAACGGACCCTCGGTGCTCGATCCTGCGTCGAACGTTTCGAATGAAGTCATCAACCTGTTGAACGAGGCGCCCACGGGCACCGACTTTCATTAGTTCGAGATCGCGCAGCTTGACCCTGTCCAGACTTGATCGCGTCCAGAAATGAGCGAAGGTGCGCTGATGAGAGATGTTGATGAGAGAAGGAGAATGACGGACATGCGAAAAAATAATTTCCCGCGACGAAACACGGGCATTCTAATCTTGACGGTGGGGCTCATCGCCGTACCGACGGGCGCGCAACAGAGTCTCATGCGCATCCTTTCGCCTTCAGCGGGCACCGTCGTGAGACCGGGGCAAACGATTGCGATATCGGTGTCGGCGGATGCATCGGTAGAGAAGCTCGTGTTGATCGGGCAACGGCCGTTGGGAGTGGGCCAGATCTCTTCCGGAGCAGCGCCTGGAATCATGGCGCGAGGCCTGGGAGAAGCAGGGCGGGTACAGTTTGGGTTGCGGATTCCAGCGCAGACGCAACCGGGAATCTATCGCGTTACGGCGATGGGACGAGTTTCCGGCGGCGATGTCGAGTCCGAGGCAGTAACGATTGACGTGGAGAAATCGGAGGAGCCCGTCAGAACTTGGATGGAGCCGTCGGTCATCCAATTCGAACACGTTGACGATCATATTCCGGTGCGACTGCTGGGCGCCTTTGCCGACGGCTCCTCCGAAGAGCTCACGAAGTCCAGCAAAACGACCTTCGCTTCCGGTGATCCACGCGTCGCCACAGTAACCGCCGACGGTGTGGTAACAAGTGTCGGGCCGGGGAAGACCAGCATCCGGGCGTGCACCCCTTCCACCGAGTACTCGATTGCGGTGCGAGTACCGTAAGCCGGGAGCCGCACGCCTCGCGGCAGGCTTGGGCAAGGGTAAAATAACCAATTCAATTCGGGGTCGAATCTTCGGCTTGAAGTGGTTAGCGGTTTTGTCGATTCGCCATCGCGGCGGGAGGGTTCACGATCTCCTTCAGCGCCCACTCAATCCTGTCAACTTCTTCACGAATGACCCGGATCGACTGCTGGTTCTTCGCCGGGTGAGCCAAGGGAGTGATGGCCTCCACCGCACCGCGTATCTGATGATTCCGAATGCCAATGAAATTGAGGCGCGCGCTTCTGTGTTTGCGATTTCTGTAAACACCGCCGACGAACTTAATAGCCACCCACGCAAATACCAGGCCAAACAGCAACTCAGTCGGAATGCGATCGGTTATGCCGTCGAACTCAGAGAACAAAAGCCGATAGACTGCTTCACCCATCCCAAACGAGGCAAAAAGCACAATCGCGCCGAACGAAAATACTATGAGCCGCTCCATTGGTTGAAAGCGTATTGTGTCTTCTTTTCCTTCAGGTGTCCGCACAAATTGGATCGCCATGGTTCCTCCAACAATGTCGCCGCTCCCGAGAATGCAATTAGCAGTGCGAGCGCCAGTCTGGCTGTAAATGATAACTTGAAAACTGGCTACCGGCTTCACCTTTTTCGCCGGGATCAGGCCGCAATCTGCGATACAATTACGACCATTCGCTTCACTACCGTTTCCGCCCGCTCTCACAATAAGAAAGTAAGGAAAGACAGGTTCCCATGAATGTCCTGTTGCTCTCCATGCCGGATTCCTTCGAGCACATGCCCCCGGTCGCCATCCGCATGCCCAATGGTGCACTCACGTCGCTTGCGGGAAACGTGGATCCACACCACCGCGTGGCCGTTGCTGATTTGATTTTGGTTCAGCGCCGGGTTCGTGAAACCGTGATCAGGCTCGTCGCCGAGCACCATCCTGAAGTCGTCGGACTCTCCATCATGACGTTTCAGCGCCGATCGGCAGCTCGAATCATTGAACTGGTGCGCTCTGTGCGGCCGGGAGTGAAGATCGTGGTGGGCGGATACGATCCCAGCCTTGCCCCCGAAGCTTATGAGGAGATGGGAGTGGATTTTCTCGTGCGCAGCGAAGGGGAAGTCACCTTCCGCGAGTTGCTACGAGCACTGGAGCAGGACTCGGGTTTGGAGCGGATCTCCGGTCTTTCCTATCGAAACGGCGAAGGCTGGGTTCACAATCCGGCACGGCCGCCGCACCGACTGGAAGACAAAGAAATCCGCCCGCCGAATCGCGATTCGCGTGTGCTGAAGGGATACACGCTGTTGGGCCGCCAAGTGGATGTCATCGAGACATCGCGTGGCTGTACGTACGATTGCAGTTTCTGCTCCATCATCGAGATGCGCGGCCGCAACTTCCACACTTATACTTTTGACCGTGTGTTGGCCGACATTCGCGATGCCCGCGATCACGGGGCCCGAACCATTTTCCTAGTTGACGACAACATCACGCTGAACGTGAAGCGGTTCGAGGCCCTGTGTGAAGCCATTATTGCTGCCGGGCTGCATAAGCTTGACTACTTCGTGCAGGCCATGACCTCCGCCATCGCCAACCACGGCGAAACCCTCGCCCCGCTCATGCGGAAGGCCGGTTTCCGTTACGTTTTTCTGGGCATCGAGAACATCCTCGAAGGAGACCTGGAATTCCTGAGGGCCTCGGCCAAAAACACGGAGAGATCAAACGGCCACGAAACGGGCAACGCCACCCTCAAGGCCATTGATTACTTGCACCGCAACCAGATGTATGTGGTCGGCGGATTAATCGTCGGCAGTCCGGGCGACACGCGCGAGTCGATCGAAGCGAATCTTGAGTTTGCCCGCCGCTACGTGGACTGGCCCTACATTCAACACCCGACGCCCTACCCGCGCACGCCCATGACGAAAGAGTTCCGCGACCAGGGCCTGATCATGAACGAGCGGCTCGAGGAATACGACGGCACCACGGCCGTGGTGCGCACTGCGCAACTGGCGGCCGAAGAAGTGGAGTTTATTCGCTGGAAAGCCGAGCGTTGGATCAAGGTTCAACACCTCCCCGTGGCACTTCGGCATGACCCGGGATTCGTCTTATTTCGTGGCTGGAAGATGCTACTCCATACCTTCCGCGGCAGCTCGATCCGTTCGATGTTCGGGTTGGAGAGCGAGCAGAAAGTGTTCGAACGGTATCGCGAGATTCGGCGGGCTGAGCGGGAGTACGTGTGAAACCGCCGCAACGATACGCGACTGTCAACGGGATGTTGGATCGAAGCCTGGAAGCCCCCACGAGTTCAACTCCGATAGCACCCCACTCCTCTGTCCTGCTGTCACTTCCTGTTTGCCCGTAGTAGCCCCCAGGGGTACCTCCCAAATATAAAGGTGTGCCCAAATGCAAAGTGGCCCCAATACAAAGTGAGTGTGTTGTTAGCAAGTTAAAACGTCCGCTTTTCGTAGCAAGTGAAATGTCCGGTCTTGGTTAATCTCCCGCCGCCGCCGAGGCGGTGGGAAAGTGGGAATCCCGCGCACTTTGCGGGATTTCCAAGCGCGGTGGAAAAGTCGGCTTTTGGACTTTTCCACGGAGCGTCTTTTCCACAGCCTTTGCCGGCGCCGTTTTTACGGCAGCGATCGCTGCGCCCTGCGCCGTATATCGCCCTAAGCGATGCGGCCCATGCGTGAGGCTTAAAGTTCCGTCCAGGTGCTGATGAACTATGACGTTGCAGCCGGCTAGCGTCCCTCTCCAGCGCACCGGCTCGATTGGTAAGACCAGATTTTGAAAGCTGACCGTATTGTCGTGATTCACCATGCGTTCGAACTGAAGAGAGAAGATCAAGTCCAGGTCACGGCTCGCTCTGGGCATAAAGGCCGTGCCTGGCTGTTCCG
>Ga0187867_10002625_pt1 | contig 14783 bp, 14 predicted proteins | sample June2016WEW_13_1_FD_132976 | JGI IMG/M metagenome (GOLD analysis project Ga0187867, IMG submission 132976) | Peatland microbial communities from SPRUCE experiment site at the Marcell Experimental Forest, Minnesota, USA - June2016WEW_13_10 | ecosystem: Environmental > Terrestrial > Soil >... | reverse complement strand
TGTGAACATCCCCGTAGGGATCGCGGGCTTCGCGATCATCGCCGTGACCCTTGGGCCGCTCCGGCCGCAGCTGGTCAGGAAGTTTGACCTTGCGGGCGCCGCGCTCCTCGTCGGTTGGGTGGCCGCGATAATGTATCCGCTCTACCAGATAGTCGACAGCGGGTGGGCGTGGACCGACTCACGTACCCTCGGCCTGTTCGGCACCGGAGGGATTCTGGTGATCACCTTTGTGATTCTGGAGCTCCGGGCCGAGAACCCGCTCGTCCCGATCCGACTCTTCAGCCACCGCGTCATAGCGGCCGGAGGGGGGGCCACCTTCTTCATCGGGATGGTCTTCTTCCCCGTCGCGACGTTCCTCTCGCTGGTGGTGGGGGTCGTGCTGGCTCCCGGCTCAGGCTCGTCGGAGACCGTCCGGGACATACTCTACTTCCTGGTCATACCGTTGGTCATCGGGGCCGTCCTCGGCGGACAGCTCCTGACCAGGCTTCCCTACCGCGTCGTTACGGTCATCGGGCTGGTAATCGGGATCATCGGCATGGCCGGCCTGACCACGCTCTCGATATCGACCCCGCTCTGGAAGCTCATGTTCGGAGTGGTGCCGGTCGGGGGAATCATCGTACCCCTGATTCCCCTCGGCTTCGGGATAGGCGTGACATTCCCCGTCTTCCTCCTGGCCGCGCAGAACCAGGTGGAGATGGTCGACGTTGGCGAGGCCGGCGGGTTGATACAGTTCCTCCAATCGCTTGGGGGCGCCGTCGGGCTGTCGGTCCTGGCTTCATTCCAGTCGACACGGTTCTCGTCGCTCGACCCGTCGCCCAGCGCGATGTGTCTCTCGGGGACCCCACCCATCCCGCTGTGCGCGAGCTACCTCACTTCCCTCGAGAGCTCGCTGATTAGCTCTTACGACCAGACGTTCGGCGTCATGGTGGGCCTGCTGGTCGTCGCATTCGTCTTCGTATTGTTCCTGAAGGGACGCCTCCCGAAGACGTCGTCCCGAAAGGAAGACTCGACCGAGGTCGGGCCACAGGCGACGGTGCCGTCACCCGAGGTCGCCCCGAACTCCGCAGCCTGAGCCGGAGGAATCCCTGGGCTCGGCCAGCAGCCGCGATCCAGGGAGTGTCCTGGCCAGCGCCTTCCGCCGGATGATTCTACCGTTTCTTGGCGCTCTTGACAGGCTTCGAAGGCTTGGGCTTCGCGGGCTTGGCGCTGACCTTTGCGAGGATCTTCGACAGTACGGCCTCTTGCTTGGCGTGGCTTCGGGCTGCGTCCTTCGCGATGCTGGTCTTCAGTGCGGCCAGATCGGCGCGCAGCGTGGCTACCTGCTTCTCTAATCTCTTTGCGCTCGAATCGTGGCTCTTCCTGAGGCTGCCGACGTCCTTCGAGAGCTTGGCGGCCGCAAGTTCGCTCCGGAGGGCAGCTACCTGCTTCTCCAGCCTCTTGATGCTAGCTGAGTGGCTGCTCCTGAAACTCCCGAGGTCCCGTGACAGATACTCGAGGTTCTCCCTTACTATCTTGAGTTGAGTGCGCCTGCCCTCCGCCTGGGGGGCGGCCTGAGCGGCTGCATCGGCTCCTGGGGTCGCCGTCATCCCCTCGCTCATGCCCGACGCGGGCATCGATGTTCCGCTTGTCTCGTCAGTCATATCTCCGCTTCCGCTTGTCTCTGAGGCCAAATCAACCGGACAGAGACCTCCGTTGCTAATTAATCTTTGTATTCGCGGCCCGATTCGGAATGCGGCCCGAAACCGAGCCGATTTTGCCTACTTCTTCTTTGGTCCTTCCGCGGCGACCCTCCCGCCGACGAACTCGATACCGACGACTGGCTCATTTCCGACTACCCACGCATCGTGTCCTGGCGGTATGTATGCCACGTCCCCCGGTCCGATTTCGAATTCGGTTCCGTCCTTCATCTTGGCGCGGAATTTGCCCGAGATCACGTACTGTAGGTGCGGGGCCATGCACCACTCAGTCTTGACGACCGACTTGATATCGTCCGACCACTTCCATCCTTTCTTCAACGTAAACCGCGCGACCGTGTGGCCTGCGATGTCTACCAGTTCCATCCTAGCGTGCTTGAACTCCTTGATGTCCTTCGAGGCGGACATGGTCTTGACTTCATAGGTTGGCATGTCTCTTGTGACGTGCTTGAATCTCTATTAGAGTTTCTGTCGCCCGAAGAGCAGGACCTGTCATAAGGGATTGCGGTCGGCGCCAAGTTCGGCGCTGATTGGGCTTTCGCAGATACTCTCCAGAATACCAAAAGTACGTTAGGCTCTGGAACTGGGCTACTCCCTAGGGATTATGGTGACCGCCCCGGGAGCGGCAAAGCCGTAATCTACAACGTAGACGGACTGGTTTGCCGAGTCGTACACCAGGGCGCTTGGACCCTCGCCGGCGTTGACCGTCGCTACGATTGTGGTCCCGGAGATGACCGCGACTTGGTTCGGACCGTAGAGAGCCACGTAGACGTCCTGATTGTGTGGGTTGTAGGCGAGGGCGAGCGCGTCGTTACCGACGGTAATGTTCCCGACCACCGACGTATCCGAGATGGCCAGCACAGTGGATATGCCCTGTGGGCCGGCTTCGCCGGCGGCGATAACGTACATGAGCTGGTCGGCGGGATCGTACAGGAGCGCGGAGGGGAAGATGCCTGCCGGTATGCTCGCAACGACCTTCTCGTTGGAGATTATGGTTACGTTTCCCTCGCTGGCCGCCTGTGCGTTCGTGATGTAGACATACTGGTTCCCCTGGTCGTAGGCCATGGTGAAGGTGCCATAGGGCACGGCCACCTGGCCCACTGGTTGCGTTCCAGAGACTAGAGAGAGATATGGGCTGCCATAGTTGCCCACGTAGACATACCCGTTGGATGGGTTATAGACGAGGGCGTCAGGGCCTGATCCGACGTCGACGCTTGCATTCAAGTTCGTCCCCGAGATTACCGAGACAGTGGAACCGGCGCCGTTGACCCCGTAATTCGCCGAGTAGACATAGCCATTCTGAGGGTCGGCCAAGAGCGAGTAGGGGTCCTGGGGCAGCGTAATGTTGGCCATCAGGGTCGTTCCTGAGATGATGGCCACGCTTCTTGTGAATTGACTTGCGACGTAAACAAGCCCGTTCTGGGAGTCGTACACGATGCTCGACACCGCTGAATAGTCTCCCCTCCCGATTGAGACGTTTCCGACGATGGTAGTCCCCGATACGACCGAGACGGAGGCCTCGCCGAACACGTTGGAGTTGACGACGTAGACGAAGTTGTTCGCAGAGTCGAAGGCCGCTGCGTTGGGCTCGTTGCCGAGCGTCACGCTGGCGAAAAGGCCGGTGGATTCTGAGGCGGATGTGCTGGACACAGAGCTGTGTGAACCCGAGGCGTCGGAGATGATAACGGCAGAATCGCCCGTGTTGACCACGAAGAGCTCGGCCATGGCGGGGTCGTAGGCGATGCCGAAAGGCGTGACCCCGACCTCCACGGTTCCGACGACTGCGTCCGCGCTGTCGGAGATTACCGATACTGTACTGCCGCCGTAGTTTGTGACAAAGACCTCACCAGTCCCGAAGTCATAGGCCACGCCGAAGGGGAAGCTGAATCCGGTGATGTTCGCGACGACTTCGTTGTTGCTGTCCGATATCGCTGAGACGGTGCCGGACTCGAAGTTCGCCACGAAGACTTCCCCTTTCGCCGGGTCGTACGCAATACCATAGGGCGCGGCCCCGACAGTCACGTTCGCGACTATTGTATCGGTCTTGTCGGATATCACGGAGACCGTATCGGCATATGGCGCGCTGCGCCAATGACTGACTCCTACGAAGACCTCGCCCTTGGCCGAGTCGTAGGCTAGGTCGAGGGGCTCGCTTCCGACCTTTATCGTCGCAACGACGGTATCGGTCGCGTCCGAGATCACGGAGATAGTGTTGTTGTCAGAGTTCGCCACGAAGACCTCGCCCTTGGCTGAGTCGTAGGCGATGCCGAGCGGACCGCTTCCCACGTTCACGGTCGCGACGACGGCATCTGTGCTGTCTGATATGACGGAGACGGTGGAAGAGGCCTCATTGGCTACGAAGACCTCGCCTTTGGCTTGGTCGTAGGCCGCGCCGTAGGGAGCACCGCCGACGTTCACGGTCGCGAAGGCTTCGTCCGTACTGTCGGATATGACTGAGACGGTGGAAGCCGCGTAGTGCGTGATGAAGACATCGCCCGTGGCCGAGTCGTAGGCCGCGCCGTATGAGAAGCCTCCATCGGTCGCATTCGTCAGCACGAAGGCTTGCGGAGGAGACGCGCTCGACGAGGCCGAGGTTACACTCGTCGCAGAGATGACGGCGCTCGTCCCGGGTGAGTAGTTGACGGCGTAGTAACTTGTGGCGGTGCTCACTGTGACCAAAATCGTGATGATAATGAGCATCGAGCTTGTCGTGATATCCGGAGTTGATGCGCGACCCTTCGACATGATGCTGTCTAATTCCGCTCCGGAAGACGGTAGCCGTCAGGGTTTATGAGACTTTCTCGCGAGGCCGAACTTGGTCGAACTACCGCCCGGCGCCGACCGACCAGCGAGCCCTGAGCTCAGGCCGAGAGGTCGACTCGGTCTTAAATAAGGCCGGACGGGGTACGCTTCCCATGCCGTCCCTAGAGAAGAGTATCGAAATAGCCGCACCGCCGGAGGTCGTCTGGAGCATCGTAGCCGATCCGTCCTTCGTGCCGAAGATGTATCCACATGTCATCGCAGTGAGCCCGGGTCATTCGCGCATCGCAACTGTTGGGAAGAGCGTGACGATAACTGCGAAAATCGCCGGCCGGAAGATGCTGGCGTCCCTTGTGGCGACCGAAGTGATTCCAAACGCGAAGTTCTCCTACAAGCACCTTCCCGACGGATTCCTGGACAAGTACCTGTGCTCGATAGTCCTGGCGCCGTCAAAGAAGGGTACGAAGTTGACTGAGACCGTCGAGTTTGCGGCCCATTCAGGGTATCTCGGCAAGACCGTGAGTGCGCTCGTGGTGCACAGACTTGTCAAACAGAACGTCCTTGAGAGCCTGAAGAACCTTAAGGAGATCGCCGAGCTCGATGAGCAGCCTCCCAGCAGGAAGGGCTGAGGCTCCCTACTTCCGACCAGCGCCCCCGGTCTTCGGCGCCTAGGCTAGGTCGTAGGAACTACAGCCTGGAGAGGGTCCCTAACCGGCCGTCAGGCCGATTTCGGTGCCGTCGAGGCCTTGGGATCCTTGGAAGTCTCCTCTTCGGCCAGGATAGGTAACTTACCCTTGTGGCGCGCAAAGAGAAAGCCCCAGAAGATTGACAAGGTGAAGGCGGACATGAACATTGGCAGGACATAGGACTTGAAATAGGTAATCGAAAAGCCGCCGGCGATGGCGGTGGTGATCAAGAACAGTATTACCCCTGCCACGAGGGTGGCAATTATCGAAAGCATGACTGTCTTGTGTTCGTCGCCCAAGGGTACGGGCTGATAAGTGACTGATTTAAAAAATGTTGCTAATGAAGTTCTGGCCAAGACTCGGCTTGAATCGCCTCTCCCGAGTGAACGGAGTCTCGGACCAGGATCTTTGTTTGTCCCGTCCCTCAATCGTCCTTCCGGTCCACCCAGGGAACCCGCTCCGCCCAGGCCCACATGCGGGCCGCGGCCTGCGTCCCCATCCAGTGAGCAGGAGGACTCCTTGCAAGGTTCTTAAATGAGAAGCCGTCGCGCCGGCTCAAGGCGACTTGGCTTGGTCAGGTTCGAGCGGGTTTGAGAGGCTTCCTGAGTGAGCTGGATAGCACCGGCGACCTGAGGCACGTAACAAGGGAGGTCTCGGCTAGGTATGAGATCGCGGCGTTGGCGCACAAGCTCGACGGCAGGCCCCTTCTCTTCGAAGACGTCAGGGAGTCCGAGTACAGGGTCGCGATAGGGGTCTGCGGCAGCCGGGCGCTGCTCGCGAGGGCGCTCGGCGTACAACAGGGCCAGCTCCTCGGGAGAATCCTGGAATCCGTCGAGCACCCAAGGCCATACAAGATCGTCAACCAGGCACCGTGCCAAGAGGTCGTCGAGGACGAAGTCGACCTCTACAAGATCCCAATTCTCACGCACTGCGAACGCGATGGTGGCCCGTACGCGACGGCTGCCATCTCGGTCGCCAAGGACCGCGAGTACGGGCTAAACGCGAGCTACCACAGGCTGATGCTGATAGGCAAGGACAGGGTCGCTGCTAGAATCCTTCCCCGACACCTCGACGAGTTCATAAAGAGAGGAAACCGTCAAGTGGGAATCTCCATCGGCAACCATCCCGCCTTCCTCTTCGCCGCGGCCGTCTCTTGCGAGATAGGGAAGAGCGAGCTCGAGATAGCGAACGCGCTCAGGGAGATGGCCTTCGTCAAGTGCGGGACGAACGACTCGATGGTTCCGGCCGAGTGCGAGCTGGTCCTTGAGGGCACCATCACCGACGAGCTGGTCGACGAGGGGCCGTTCCCCGACATCACCGGCGCCTACGACATTGTCCGGAAGCAGAGGGTGATCAGAATCAACCGCATATCTCACAGGAAGGACCCGATCTATCAGGCCGTACTCCCGGGTGCGTCCGAACACAGGATGCTGATGGGCATGCCGCGTGAGGCCACGATGTTCAGGGAGATCAACAAGGTCTGCACCTGCCTGGACGTGCGCCTGACCGCGGGCGGAAGCTCCTGGCTTCACGCAGTCGTCAAGATAAGAAAGGAGAAGGGGGACGATGCGAGGAACGCGCTGGAAGCGGCGTTCAAGGGTCATCCGAGCTTGAAGCACGCGGTCGTAGTGGACGACGACGTGGACCTCGACGACCCGAACGCAGTCGAATGGGCCATCTCGACGAGGGTCCAGTTCGACAAGGACCTCCTCCTGAAGCCCAACGAGTTCGGCTCGTCGCTCGACCCTTCAGCCGACCAGGTCACGAGGAGGACCTGCAAGGCCGGGCTGGATGCCACGCTCCCACTTGGAGCGCCTAGGGACCTCTTCGTAAGGGCCAAAATCCCTCTCGAAGACGGGATGAGGGTGGAAGACTACCTGTAGATGATCAGCAGATGCACCTCACACCAGAAGAGAAAGACATGCTTGCCGGCAAGCAGGGGCGCGCCACCAAGAAGAGCATGGAGATCCTGGTGGCTCTGGGAGAGATCTACGGAGCGAGGAGGCTCGTCCCGGTCTCGAGCGTCCAAGTCTCCGGGGTCTCGTACAAGAACCTGGGAGACGCCGGGATCGAGTTCCTGAGCGAGCTGGCGGAGGACGGGAAGGCGAGGGTGAAGACCACCCTTAACCCCGCTGGGATGGACCTTGAGAACTGGAGGCTGCAGGGGATCGACCCTGGCTTCGCCAGCAAGCAGCTCAAGGTCATCGACGCGTACCGGAGGCTCGGGCTGGAGATCTCCTGCACCTGTACTCCCTACCTGGCGGGCAACGAGCCGGGCTTCGGCGAGCACATCGCGTGGGGCGAGAGCTCCGCCGTTGTCTACGCAAACTCCGTCCTAGGTGCGAGGACCAACCGCGAGGGTGGTCCTAGCGCCCTCGCGGCCAGCCTTACGGGGAGGACGCCTTTGTACGGTTACCATCTCGACGCGAACAGGGTCGCGACGCTGACCGTGGACGTGAAGGCCGAGCTCTCCACGCCGGAGGACTTCGCCGCGATGGGATACTCCGTCGGCAAGGTCGTCAGGAACGGGGTGCCCTACTTCCGAGGGATACGGGAGGCCGGACTCGAAGAGTCGAAGGAGCTGTCTGCCGCCCTCGCGAGCTCGGGTGGGGTCGCTATGTACCACATGGAGGGCGTGACCCCGGAGGCGAAGAGTCCGCCGAGCGGGACCGAGGCGATCTCCTTCGGCCGGCGCGATCTTGCCGAGGCGACGGCCGGACTGAACGACGAGGGGGATCCGGACTTCGTCTCGGTCGGGTGTCCCCACTGCTCCCTGAAGGAGCTGGCGACTATCGCCGGGCTGCTGAGGTCGCGCAAGGTCACGCGGGAGTTCTGGATATGCTGCAGCCGGGAGGTGAAGCGCCAGGGCGACGAGAAGGGTTACTCCAAGGTGATCGAGGGGAGCGGAGCCAAGTTCGCGTGCGACACGTGCATGGTGGTCGCGCCCATAGAGGGCATGGGTTTCCACGTGGTCGCGACGAACTCGGCGAAGGCCTGCCACTATCTGAGGAACAGCGGGCTTCGCGTCCGCTTCTTGACCCTCGAGAAGTGCGTCATGGAGGCTACGAGGCCAAGATGAGGCTCAAGGGCAGGGTAATCTACAAGGGCGAGGCGGAGGGTGACGCACTGGTCACCTCCCAGCCGATATCGTTCTACGGGGGAGTGGACCCTTCAACGGGCGAGATCGTCGAGAGAGGCCACGAGCTCCGGGGCGAGTATGTGAAGGGCCGGGTCCTCGTGTTCCCCTACGGGAAGGGGTCGACGGTAGGCTCCTACATACTCTACAGGCTCAGGAAGGGGGGCGTCGCCCCCGCCGCGATCGTGAACGAGAGGTGCGAGACCATCGTCGCAGTCGGCGCGATAATCTCCGAGATACCCTGCGTGGACATGGTCGACATCACCAAGATCGGGCACGAGGCTAGGCTCAGGGTGAGCGGCGCGACGGTCCGGTTCTGAAGCGACGAACCATCTTCGGGCGGGGGCTAGGGAGAGGCGTCTGGAGGACCATCCCAACGCGGCGCGAGGTCGTGGGGGATGCCGAGGACATCAAAGACCTTCCCGACTACGTGGTCGACGATGTCGTCGATCGTCTTTGGTCTGTTGTGGAACGCGGGCATCGCAGGGAGGATGACGGCGCCAGCGCGCGCGACCTTGACCATGTTCTCCAGGTCAATCAGGGTAAGCGGGGTCTCCCTGACAACGAGCACCAGCGGGCGTCTTTCCTTCAATGTGACTTCGGCAGCCCTGAGCAGGAGGTTGTCGGCGTAGCCGCTCGCGATGCCCCCCAGGGTCTTCATGCTACAGGGAATCACAATCATGCCGTCGGTGCGGAACGAGCCGCCTGAGAGCCTCGCGGTCGGGTCGTCTATCCTGTAGGTCTCGGTGGCGAGCCTCTCGACGTCGGAGGCACCTAGGTCGGTCTCGAGGCGAATCGTCTCCCGCGCAGCGGACGTCAGGACCAGGTGGGTCTCGACCTTGGCGGTCCTTAGTGCCTCGAGGGCCCTTATGCCGTAAATGGCGCCGCTGGCCCCGGAGATTCCAATAACGAGGCGCATGTGAGCCTCGCCGCCGGGCCCTCATTTAAGGGAATTAGGGGTGGACGGGCGCGCCCACGGGTACCAGTATCCGAAAGAATCGATCAATCGCGGGCACCAACCCGTTGATTGTGTTAACACGCCTGTCGAATCAGAATCCTGACGCGCCGCATGTCTAGGTGGTGCGAGAACAGCCCGAGTCCTAGGCCTTCTCGAAAGCCCGGTGCAACCAGTTGAGCAGCTGCCTGTCGACCTGCTTGGGGTCGCTGATCCGCACTCGATGTGTAACCGTGGCGTTCCAAGCCTCCGCCGCTTCGAACCGTCCCTTTGGCTCGACGCCCTTGAGCTTGATCCCGACGTCGAGGCGCTCCGCTGTCGGCTGCACTACGGCGAATTTCTTCCCCCTGCGGAGGAGGCTGATGTAGGCGCTGGTGGGTGAAGCCTCTACCTCGGCTCCGAACTTCTCAACTCTTGCCATGATCTCGTCGTAAGTACTGCGCCAGTGCGCCTTCTTGCCTATGAAGAGCGCCGCTATGTCCTCCACTGGCGTCGACTCTGGGTCGGCTGCGTGCACAATCATGCCTGCGATCAGGTTGGAGTGGCCGTGCCCCAGTCCGAAGTCTGCCTTGAGCCACTTCATGAGGTCGCCGTACTTGACCAGGCCCTTCTTCTCGGCGAGCGCCTGGAAGTCTGCGACGGTTTTCCCGGTCTTCGTCTGGATGTTCTCCAGATAGGCCTGGAAGCTCATTGCTTCGAGCTCCCCGCATAGTTGAGCATCCACGCGTTCCCGAACCTGTCCGTTAGCTGGCCGTAAAGGCCGCCCCAGAACGAGGCACTAGCCGGGTACAACACCTCGCCGCCGGAAGAGAGCTTCGTAAAGAACGTCCTCAGCTGTTCTTCACTGTCGCACTCGACCTGAAGGGTGCACGCGTTTCCCTTCACCAGTCCCTCCGGGCCGACCATGTCAGAACCCAGGAGCGTCAAGCCTCCCTTCGTCAGGCTTGCGTGCATGATGTTCTGCTGCATCTCGGCCGGCATCTGCTTCGCCATCGGTGATTCTCCGATCGTCGTCAGGGTCAGGTCCGCACCCAGGCAGTCCTTGTAGAAGCCCATCGCCTCGCGGCAGTTTCCGCCGAACCTCAGATATGCGTTGATTTGAGTCATGTCGCTGTGTGGGGTCGGTTCTTGAGATAAATCGGCCCCTCAGGCGCTGAGCTTTTTGCGACAGATTCAATAGGCTTATGTCGCCTCTGCCGCACGTCCCATGGGATTGGACAGCCTGGACGCTGGGATAATCCGGGAGTTTTCGGGGCCCGGGGGATCATACCAGTGGAACGTGCGACACCCCTACTCCCAGATCGCCCATAAGTTCGGGGTCGACGACGAGACAATCAGGCGCAGGATCAGGAGCGCCGAGAGATCCGGACTGATACATGGGTCGGAGCTCATAGTCAACCCCCACCTGATCGGGTGCGAGCCCGTCCGCATATTCGTGAAGGTCCGGGATCCCGAGCAGAGGAAGCGGACGTTGATCTCTCAATTGAAGCTCCTCGACGGGGTGCTCCTCATCCTCGACATGCAGGGCGAGGGGCTCCAGCTGCTGATGTTCTGCCCCGAGGAAGCCATGTCCAGAAGGATTGAGCTGATCTCTTCTCTCTCCGGGGACACGGACCCGCTGGTTCTCAGGAACTGGCAAGCCCTCGGTTTTCGTCGCTGCGAGCTGACGCTCACAAGGACCGACCTCATGATTCTGCAGTCCCTCAGGAAGAATCCGAGAAAGAGCACGCGTCAGGTCGCGACCGAGACAGGTATCTCCGCCCGAACGGTAGAGAGGAGAATCGCCCTCCTGACAGACAGCTACGCGTTCTTCCACATGTTCAGGCTCGACTTCCCGAAACTGGACGGTGTGATCTGCAGCATCGTCATCTCGTACGAAGACGAGAAGATGAAGCCCGGTTCCGACAGGATGATCGACTCGAGGCTGGACCGGACCATCTACTCAGCGACGAGCGCCAAGCTGACCTCCCTGTTCAACTTCGTCTGCAACAACGTCTCCGAGGCCGAGGCGACGTACGAATGGGTCCACAGCCTCGACGGTGTGAGCCGAGCGAGGATGGGAATCATCAGGGAGTACATTCTGGTGACAGACTGGCTCGACGAAGAGCTGCGAGGCATGGTTGAAGAATCTTGAGGGAAGAGCAGTAGCGGGACGAGGAACTCGTGATCTCCCAAGGCCCCTTGCTGCTGGCCGCAGCGTTCGTCGGAATACTCCACATGTCCGCCCCTGACCACTGGACGACGCTGATCATACGCGGTCGTGTCTCGAAGTGGAATCGCTCCCGTCTCATGGGGGTGGGCATGATGACTGCCGTCGGGCACGTCGCCCTCTCAATACTACTCGGGTTCGCCGTCGTCGGGATCGAGAGCGTCTTCTCCCAGCAGATCTCTCTATGTCACCGAGGGTGTCGGCCTTGTGATGATAGTCGGCGGGCTATCCTATGGGGCTAGGGAGCTACTGACCAGCGGATCTGACGACTACGAGAACGAGACCAGGGAAGGACTCGCGAAGGGAGAAGGGGCCTTCGGGCGGAGGTTCCGCTACTTGGCCGCCCTTGGAGCGGCGCTCTCTCCGGACCTGAGCATCCTCCCCATCTTCCTGCTAGCGGTGCCGATAGGACGGGGGTTCGCCGTCGACACCGCGATTGTCTTCGGCCTAACCTCAATCGGAGCCCTCCTCGCCTTCCTCCTGATCGGTTCCGCTGGGCTGGCCAAGGCATTCGAGAGGTTGCCCTCGAAGTACAACGACGCGCTGGTTGGTTTCGTCATCGCCGCCGTCGGCTTCTACGTGCTGGTGGCGCGCTAGCATCCGGACTAATCAAGAAGGATGTGCCGAGTCAGGTCGTCCGGTTGGGCACGGGGTGCCGGTCGCTGCACGCTGGGCAGATCAGGAAGAACCTGGAGCCGCTCTCAATCTTCAATGACTCGGTTCCGCAGGTCGGGCATCGCGTCTGTTCCTCCTTCCACGGCTCCCGCAGGTTCCCCTCCTTCAGCCAGTCGATCACAGAAATCGTCGTCGGGTCGTTGAGCTGGTCGACCGGGATCTCGTTGAAGAACTCGACGGAGAGCCTGAGCCTCTCGAACTGGCTCGGTGAGATCTTTCCGTTGAGAGAGTACCTGGCGAAGACGGCTATCAGCCGCTTCCGTTCGTTCTCGTCCTCGAGCTTGGTATCGAAGCTAGAGAGGAAGATGATGCAGACCAGTGCGACCGCCGCAACCAACCCGTACGGGGTCTGCAGGAAGAGTATCGGCAGCCCGACGTAGGGAATCGTGACCCCTGGGACACCGAGGACGTTGGTGGAGTCCGTGACGAACGGGTCTGGTGAGATGTTGTTGTCTCCCTTGGTCTGGTAGTATGTCACCCCGCTCGGCTCAAGTCCTGTGCCGACGACTCTGTGGATGACGACGGACTTCAGGAACGAGTCCAGGGCGGGGACGCCCGAGGCGCTCTGTACGAAGACGATTATCGTGCCATTTGCGATTGGCCCCTGTGGCGCCGTGAAGAAGACGAGCTCGCCGTTCTGGAGCTTGGGATACATGCTGTTCCCCTGGACGATGGCGAGCGGGTAGGTACTGGTGCCGGCGATGAGCGGGAGGGCCACGAGGGTGATGAGAAGGGCAAGACTGCCGACCATCAGGATGCGCTGATTGCGGGACGCCATCTACGGAATCACTCTTGGGACCATGTCTCTCATGTCCTGTAGGTGTAGCTTACCTCGAAGAGGGTGGGTTTGGGGGAGCCCCAGACGACGGACAGAGCCCCTCCCGATGGCGACCCTGTGATTACGACCTCAAGGTACCCCGAGGCCGGCACGGTCCCCGCCGAGGAGGAGATCGAGACGGGCTGGTAGAGCGCTGTGACAGTAGCGGGTGAACTGCTAGCCATTGTTGACTGAACGACACCGGCGGAGTTGGTCGTGTAGAACGAGATGGTGATCGCCTGCCTCGCGGGCATAAGCGCGTCGCAGAGGACCCCCCAGTAGGTGGTCGATATCCCGAACGTGCAGGAGTCCGAAGACTGGGACGAGGCCATCGCCACGTACTCGACGGCGTTCGAGTCCCCGGTCCCGGCCACCGTGTTCACCAGCGTCGCCGGTCCTGCGCCTATGCTGCCGGCGGTCTCCGTCACCGAGGTGTAGCCCCCGAAGAGAGTGAAGACGAAGTCGGTGTCGGCCATCGTGGAGACCGGGGAGACCATCGGCGCGGCTGCTGTGGCCGAGCAAGCGCTCACGGCCGTCTTGGGGAGCCCTGAGGCAGGGTCGAACGGGGTGATGGTGTCGGCTCCGGAGACCCCGAACGCGACCCCTGAGGCCGCGGTCGGAACGGAGGCGAGCTTCACGGTGACCGTGTCGGAGGTGACGGCGGTAGCTGCAATCCCATACCACTCGATGTGGGTGGCCTCCTGAGCTCCGGAGCACGCCACGAAGGAGCTGCGCGCAGAGCCCTGCCATGCTATCTTCCCCAAAGAGTCACTGATCGACGAGACTGTCACCGAGGAACCTGAGGAGTAGGTCTCGATGGAGACGACGACCACGTCGTTTGCCTTCGTCGTGCTCAACGACGATAGGGCGAAGGTCGAGCCGGACGTCCACGCCCCCGTCGCGCTCCCGTCGAGCGCGGGCACAGGGGCGTCCGCGAAGAGCTGGAAGGAGAGCACGCCGGCGGGTATCGATGTCGCCGAGGTGAACTGTGGAGACCAGAGGTACATGCTCGACCCGGCAGATAGCGTGAACGAACTCTCGCCCTGGACCGCGTCGCAGTATCCTGAGATGTTAGTGCCAGACGTCGCCGTCCAGCCCTCGGCGGCCGAGCTCACGGTCGAAGCGACTATGTCGTAGTAGTCCCAGTGCTCTGCGGCCGGGAATGTATCCAGAGCAGTCCACCCTGAAGGCCCGGTAACGACCGGGGTACCCCCCTGCATCATGTAACCAAAGAGGATGTCGTCGGCATTGCTGGTCGTCATCGAACAAGATACAGGCGAATTGGCGTTGACGACCACAGGCTCGGTCGCGCTCGAATCGAACGGATTGGCCGTGTTCGCTCCGTGGATCGCGATGTAGGCAGGGTTGCACGCGCTTCCCGCAGTGTAGGTGACAGTGACCGTGGCGGATGATAGCGCACTATGGGCATAGGCCCAATACTCGGCCCCGCTTCTCGTCCCCACTGTATAGCTGGAGAAGGTTGAGCGCGTGTTCCAGGTCAGGCCGCCACCGCTGATCGACATCGCGGTTACCCCTGGGTTGCACATCACCATCACCACTATCACGTCATTTGTGTCTGAAGTCGTGACGCTGACTGTGGAAGGCGACGGGCTGTTACCGCCTATCCCGTGACTGTCGACTGAGAGTGTTCCCGCCGTCGAGCTGGGTTCCGTCCCCTGGGTATCCACCGTCAGACAGGGGGAGGTGCAACCGGTCACCGGCGCGTTGGCGTTCTCATAGTAGGGCTTGAGGAAGGAGCCGGCATAGTCGGCGGTGGCGTTCGACAGGATGGTCACATTGGCCGCGGCTGCGACCGCGATCAGGGTCGCGGAGATGCCGAACAAGACCAAC
>Ga0187867_10002624_pt1 | contig 14783 bp, 10 predicted proteins | sample June2016WEW_13_1_FD_132976 | JGI IMG/M metagenome (GOLD analysis project Ga0187867, IMG submission 132976) | Peatland microbial communities from SPRUCE experiment site at the Marcell Experimental Forest, Minnesota, USA - June2016WEW_13_10 | ecosystem: Environmental > Terrestrial > Soil >... | reverse complement strand
CATGATGGTCTGCAAGGAACTCTGGACCAGCGACAATCCGAAATTCGATGGCAAATACGTGCAATTCAAGGATGTGCTGTTCCCACCAAAGCCGGTGCAAAAGTCGATCCCGATCTGGATCGGTGGCGAGAGCAATCCGGCGCTCCGGCGGACGGCGAAATACGGCGACGCGTGGTATCCGATCGGCACCAATCCACAATTTCCGCTCGACACGCTGGATCGGTTCAAGGCCGGCGTGGCGAAGCTGCGCGGCATGACCGAAAAGGCCGGTCGCGACCCGAACGCGGTTGGACTGGCCTATCGGATATCCTCCAACGCCGAGGCGCAGCCGAAAGGCACGGTGGACGGGCAACGCAAATTGTTCACCGGAGGTGCGGCCGACTTCGTGGGGGATATCAAGGCTCTGCAGGATGCCGGCGTGACTTCGTTCGATTGCGGGCTGTTTGGTCCGACACTGGGAGAAACCGTCGATAAGATGCGCCGGTTCCGCGACGATGTCGTGGCAAAGGTGCGATGACCATGCAGATCGGTTTCAACGCACCGACCTCCGGGCCACTGATCGAGCCGGACAGTTTCGTCAGTATCATCACCGAGGGCGAAACGCTCGGTTTTGACTACGTGACGGTCAGCGATCACATCATGGTGCCGCGCAACCTGGAGTCGAAATATCCGTATACCGACACGGGGGAATTTCCCGCGGGAACCCAGGCAGCCTGGCTGGACCAACTCGGCGCCACGGCGTTCATTGCGGCATTGACGAAGAAACTACGCTTCGTACTGTCGGTGATGGTGGTGCCGCATCGGCCGGCCGTGTTGACTGCGAAATTGCTGTCCACGATCGACTACTTGTCAAAGGGGAGACTAACGCTTGGCATCGGCGTCGGCTGGTGCCGCGAGGAGTTCGAAGCAATCGGTGCCGCGCCGTTCGATGACCGAGGCCCCGTCACCGACGAATGGATGGCGGCGTGTCAGGAATTGTGGACTGCGGAATTCCCAAAGTTCGACGGCCGGTACGTGAAGTTCGATGATGTGACGTTCAATCCGAAGCCGGCGCAATCGCCGATCCCCATCTGGGTCGGCGGCGAGAGCGGGCCCGCGCTGCGACGTACGGCGCGGTACGCGCACGGCTGGTATCCGGTTGGGACCAATCCACAATTCCCCATGAACACGGTCAGCCGCTTCAGGAAACAGCTGCAACGCTTCCATGGCTATGTCGAGAAGGCCGGACGCAATCCGGCCGAGATCGAGGTTGCATTGCGCGTGCTGGCCGGACCTGGTGGCAAACCTCGCGCGACGATCGACGGTGAGGCGGAGATGTTCACCGGCGGCGACGCGGATTGGGTCGAGGACATCAAGGCATTGCAGGAACTCGGCGTCGCGGCCATCGATGTTCGACTGTTCAGGCGGCGTTTGGACGACACCTTGGATACGATGCGGCGGTTCCGCGATGGGGTGTTAGGGAAACTCTGACTGCATACTTTCGTATGCAATTAAAGCGCGTGTAGGTGGGCCGGCCCGCGAACGAGCCGGCCCGTTGCCCTATTGCGAAAGAATGACGACGAGGGTCTTGATTATTAACTCAAGAATCGCCAGTATCTTCAGCAGGGCGAGATGAGTTGTAGGCATCTCAACCTCCACGTTATGCCGGCGGGCTGATTCCCGCCGGCATTTTCATATTGACCCGGAACCATGAACGAATCGTTGAGGGTGGGCGCCCGAGGTAGGCCGGCTCGCGAACGAACCGGCCCCTTGCCCTACGGCCTCAGAACAATGACAATGGCCTTGATTATTAGTTCAAGGATTGCCAATATCTTCAGCACGAGGGCGAGATACGTTCCGTGCATCTCAACCTCCTGGTTGTGCCGGCAGGGTCATTCCTGCCGGCATTTCCATATGCGACCACCTTCATGAACGAAGCGTTGATGACCGGCGGTTGGCCCAGGGCTTGACCCAGCGCCACTTCCCGGCACGCTGGGGTCCGAAAACCAGGAGGATCCCATGCGACTTGGCATCACCGTCGACATGTCCGGCGCTCACCCCAAACTCGACATCGAACGCGTCAAGGAAGCCGAGCGACTGGGCTTTTCACAGGCCTGGACTGGCGAAGCATATGGCACCGACGCCGTCACGCCCGCCACCTGGATGCTCGCCAACACAACGAAACTGCACGTCGGCACCGGGATCATGCAAATTCCTGCGCGCACCCCGGCGATGGCGGCGATGACCGCGATGACCTTGCAACACCTCTCCGGCGGTCGTTTCCTTTGCGGACTGGGCGTGTCGGGACCGCAGGTGATCGAGGGCTGGCATGGCACGCGGTTCGGCAAGCCGATGACGCGGACCAAGGAATATATCGCCATCATGCGGCTCATTCTTGAACGCAAAGGTCCACTTGTCTTCAAAGGCGAGGAATACGAAATTCCCTACGCCGGCCCTGATGCCACTGGACTTGGCAAGCCGCTGCGCAGCATCACACATGGCGATCCGGCACTGAAGTTCTATCTCGCGTCGATCACTCCGGCGGGGCTGCGCACGGCAGGCGAATGTGCGGATGGCGTGCTGCCGATCTTTTACTCTCCGGAACAACCGAACGTCGTTTCGGACCCGATCCTGGCCGGAAAACGCAAGGCGGGCCGAGCGGAGACGATGGACGGCTTCGATGTCGCGCCTTATGTGCGAGTGAAGATTGGGCCCGACGTGGCCGCCTGCCGCGATCAGATCCGGCCGGAGCTGGCACTGTACATTGGCGGCATGGGCGCGCGAGCGAAAAATTACTATAACGATGTTGCCATCAAGCTTGGATTTCCGGGCGAGGCGAAAACCATCCAGGACTACTATCTCGACGGCAAAAAGAATGAGGCTGCCGCAGCGGTTCCCGACAAGCTGATTGATGAGATTTCGCTGTGCGGCCCGGCGGATCGGATTCGCGACCGGTTGGCGGCGTGGAAGGATGCTGCGAAGTCCGGGCATCTTGGAACGATGGTGCTGAAAGGCGCCAGCATCGAGGCCATGCGAGTGGTGGCCGAAGCGGCTCTGTGAAGACTCTGCTGATCGTCTGGCACTCAGCGACCGGCGGCGCACGACAAATGGCGGAGGCGGTGGCGCACGCTGCCTCCGACCCGGATGTTACCGTGCGATTGTTACATGCACAGGATGCACGGGCGGATGATGTACTGGGCGCAGATGGGTATATTTTTGCAACACCGGAAAATCTTGCAGCGATCGCCGGTGCGATGAAGGAGTTCTTCGATCGGACCTATTATGCGGTGTTGGAGAAGATCAACGGACGGCCATATGCAACGCTGATATGTGCCGGCAGCGACGGGGAAAACGCGGCCCGGCAGATCGTGCGCATTGCAACCGGCTGGCGACTGCGCGCAATCGCGCCGCCGTTGATTGTTTGCACTCACGCACAAACACCTGAAGTGATTTTGGCGCCAAAGACCATTGGCCCGGACGATCTCCGCCGCTGCTCGGAACTCGGTGCGACTTTGGCAGCCGGCCTGGCGGCGGGGATTTTCTGACCGTCACGCAGGCGCTATCGTGACACCCGACAAGCAGAGGAACCGTCATGCCCGATCAACCTGTGGTCCGTCTGGAGAAAGACGGCGATATCGGCGTCATCATCGTTAATTATCCGCCGGTCAACGCGTTAGGCCCAGGAGTGGCAGAGGGCATCATCGAATGCCTCAATGCGGGGAATGCCGATCCGGAGGTCTTGGCGATGGTGCTGATGGGCGATGGCCGCAGCTTTATTGCCGGTGCGGATATCCGCGGCTTCGACGCCAACCGTAAGCGTATGCCAGTCGGCGAGCGGACCTATGATGTCATGGACCGGTCGCCGAAACCGGTGGTCGCCGCGATCCACGGTTACGCTCTCGGCGGCGGGCTGGAAAACGCGATGGGTTGCCATTATCGCATCGCGGTTCCGTCGGCAAAAGTCGGATTGCCGGAAGTACTGATTGGCATTTTGCCCGGCGGCGGCGGTACACAGCGTCTGCCGCGCCTGACCGGCGTGCAAACCGCACTTGAGATGATTGTCTCCGGCCGTCACGTTCCGGCTCCGGAAGCAAAGACTCTGGGCATTCTGGACGAAGTGCTGCCCGACGGCGCCGATCTGCGCCGAAGCGCCGTAGCCTATGCACGCAAGATCGCCGGCATCCGCCCATTGCCGCGCGTTCGAGATAAAGAATGCCACGCCGGGCCTGAAGTGTTCGAGGCAATGCGCAAATCGATCGCGCGCCGGGCGCGCAACCAAAAGGCGCCGTATAATTGCATCGCTGCGGTCGAGGCCGCCGCGACGTTGCCGTTCGATCAGGGCATGCAACGCGAAAGCGAACTGTTCCAGGAACTCGTCAACGCCGACGAGGCCAAGGCGCTGCGTTACGCGTTTTTCGCCGAACGCGAGGCAGCGAAGTTGCCTGATATGCCGTCCGGCACGAAACCGCGCAACCTGAACAATGCGGCGGTGGTCGGGGCTGGTACCATGGGCGGCGGCATAGCCATGTCGTTTGCGGATTTCGGTTATGACGTGAAGATCATAGATGCGACGCAGGAAGCGCTCGATCGCGGCATGGAACGGATCCGGTCGAATTATGCAACCTCGGTCAGGCGCGGCAGCCTGAAAGACGATGAGATGCACCGCCGCCTCGCCCGCATCCACCCAGTCGCAGGGTACGACGACATCAAGGACTGCGACGTCGTCATCGAAGCGGTGTTCGAGGAAATGGACGTCAAAAAGCCGATCTTCGCGAAACTGGATGAAGTGATGAAGCCGGGGGCATTGCTGTTCTCCAACACCTCGGCGCTGGACGTCGACCAGATCGCCGCGGTGACAAAACGGCCACAGAATGTGGCTGGCACGCATTTCTTCTCGCCGGCAAACGTCATGAAACTGTTCGAGGTCGTGCGCGGATCGAAATCATCTCCGGAAACCCTGATCACCGCCATGGCGTTGGGGAAGCAGATCGGCAAGATCCCGGCGATGGCGGGCAATACGGATGGTTTCGTCGCCAACCGCTCGCGCGCGCCGTTCAACGCTGAGATGGTCATCTTGCTGGAGGAAGGTTGCCTGCCGGAACAGGTCGACAAGGTGATGGTCGATTTCGGTTATCCGATGGGCCCATTCGCGGTCGGCGACCTCGCCGGTCTCGATATCGGTGCCGCCGGACGGCGGCGACGGGCGGCGGAGAATCCTAATTATCGCAAGCTGCCGATTGCTGATAAGCTTGTGGAACTCGGACGCTACGGGCAGAAGACCGGCGCCGGTTGGTATAAGTACGAAAAGGGCGACCGCACGCCGCATCCCGATCCCGAAGTCGCTGCCATTATCAAATCCGTTGCAGCCGAACTCGGTGTGCCGCAGAAGTCGTTCACCGACACCGAGATCTTACATCGGCTGTTGTTCTCATCGGTTAACGAAGCCTGCCGCATCCTGGAGGAGGGCAAGGCTTACCGCGCGAGCGACATCGACGTGATGTGGCTGCACGGTTTTGGTTTCCCGCGCTATCGCGGCGGGCTCATGTACTGGGCTGACGGGATTGGGGTTAAGAACGTCTACGCGCAAATCGCCAGCTGGCACCAGCAATATGGCGAACGCTGGGCGCCGTCGCGCCTGTTGCGTGAACTGGCCGAATCCGGCACACCGTTCCGGGAGGCGACACCGGCACCGTTTCGGTAATGGAAGCCTTCCCCCTGTCATTGCGAGGGACGCTAAACAATCTCTGAGCATGGAGATCGCTTCGCTCGCAACGACGATGTGCGACCGTGCCATTGCGGCGGGTGCCCTCATGTCGGACCTTCGCAACTCCCTGCATCCTCAATTAGCACCACATGCAATCGTCGCGGACCATGCGCGCCAAGTTCCAGTGCCTGCTCGATGTCCGCCGAGCGTGACGGTCCCGTAACCAGCATCACATTGCGCGGCATTGCACCGATCTCGGACCGCAATAAGTCCCACGCCTCCTCATAAGCGCCGACAACGCGGGACGCGCGCAGCACGACGATCTCGGTATCGGTCAATATGTTCAGCGTCGTCGGCCGTTCCGCGGCGGAGGGAAACATCAGCGTACCCGTCTCGGCGATCGCAGCAAAGCCATGTTGCACGCTGACCATGTCGGAGCCCTCGGCGCGGCCCTCGCGAATTTCCAGCAACGGCCGAGACGACCAGTCGATCGCCCGCAACTCCGGATGCGGCGCCATGACCAGCTTGCCGGCCAGGTTCTGCGCGGCGAGATAATCGGCGACCGCGCCCGGCACCGCGTCGGCGCTGACGACGCGCGCAACCGAGCCGAACTCTTTTTCCACATTGCTGACAAACAAATCGACCTGCTCGCCGTGCGGCAGCCGGCTACGCGCCGGGATCAATTGCCTGGGATGACGGTCCAGCCGGCCGCACAACATTGCCGCCTGATCCTCGGGCAGGGCGCCACGACGTAAGCCGCGACGGATCGCCGCCAGAATGCCATCCTTGCTCACGACAGTGGCCGCGACCGCTGTTCTCGCGCGTAACGCGCGAAAAACGTGTCGCCTTCGGGCGCCGGCAGATCGCGCACCTCGGTCCAACCTCCGGCAAATGGCATGCGCGAAAATCGGCCGCGCTTGCGGCCTAACCAACCCAGCCCCAAAACGGCTGCACGGGTAACCATACGATACAGCAACGGCCGCCGTGCCACGAACCCCCACAGTCGCAAATTCCAACGCACCGCAGCCGGGGTTAAATGGCGTTCGAATTCCCGCTCTCGCCAATGCCGCATCAGTTTCGGCAACGGAATGCGCACCGGACAGACGCTTTCGCATTTACCGCAGAAGGTCGAGGCATTCGGCAAATGTCCGGCCTGCTCTACGCCGATCAGACCCGGCGTCAGCACTGCACCCATTGGACCCGGATAAACCCAGCCATAAGCGTGACCACCCACCGCACCATAAACCGGACAGTGGTTCATGCACGCTGCGCAACGGATACAGCGCAACATGTCCTGGAATTCAGAGCCGATCATGGCGGACCGGCCATTGTCCAGCAGCACCACGTGATATTCCTCGGGCCCATCCAGGTCGCCTGCTCTCCGCGCGCCGGTCGAGAACGTGGTGTAGACTGAAAAATCCTGCCCGGTCGCCGAGCGGGCCAACACCCGCAGCAGCGACATACAGTCTTCAATCGTCGGCACGATTTTCTCAATGCTTGCCAGCACGATGTGCACCCGAGGCAGGGTCTGCGTCAGATCGCCGTTGCCCTCATTGGTGACGATCACACTGCTGCCAGTCTCGGCAATCAGGAAATTCGCCCCGGTAATGCCGACGTCGGCGGCCAGAAACCGCGACCGCAATTTCCCCCTGGCCTCCGTCAGGATGTCGCGGCGCTCGGCGAACACGCGATCAGCCGGCAAATCGGTGTGAGATTTGCGGAATGCCTCCTCCCAATCCTCCATGTTCAAATGAAACGCCGGAGCAATAATATGGCTTGGCAATTCGTGACGCAGCTGGATGATGTATTCGCCGAGATCGGTCTCCACCGGTTCGATCCCGTGCCGTTCCAGGTGTTCGTTGATGGCGATTTCTTCGCCGATCATCGACTTGCCTTTGGTGACGGTGCGCGCCCCGGCATTCTCGCAAATCTCCAGCACGGCGGTCCGTGCCGCCTCGGCATCGGCGCACCAGTGCACCTGGCCGCCGGCTGCCAGAACCTTCGCCTCGTATGCCTCCAGGTAGAAATCCAGGTTTCCCAATGTGTGGTTCTTGATGTCGCGGGCGGTGTCACGCAGTTGCTCAAACTCGGGCAGAGCAGCCACTGCGGCGGCACGGCGGGCAATAAAGCTCGAGCCGCTGCGGGCCAGGGCCCGTTGCAGGCCGGTATCGGCCAGAGCGCGGTGTGCGTTCTCCTTGAACGCGGACGAGGTGGCGACGTGCATGACTGCTCCTTCGGCGCGACTCTACCGAAGCCGGCAACGATTGCCAGTCAGCCACCCCGCAGTCAGTTACCCCGCATCAGCCGCCCCGCTCCGCGATCACCCGGCGAAACACCGCCAGTTGGCCGGCGGTCGTCTCGTCCCAACTGAACGGTTCGGCATAGGCCCAGGTTGCCTCGCGGGAAGGCGGCGAGGCGAACAGCCGGCGCACGGCCTCGGCGATGCCGTCAGCCGAATTCTCGCGGGTGATTACGCCGGCGGCCGGGGAACGCACCACCTCGGGGTTGCCCCAGATCGGGCTGGCGACCACCGGCGTGCCGCAAGCCATGGATTCGAGCAGCACATTGGCCCAACCTTCGCGAGACGACGACAGGACAGACGCGTCGGCGGCGCCGTACCACAGCGGCAGTTCGGCATGCGGACGGGGACCAGCCAGCCGCACCCGATCGCCAAGGCCAGAGCGCAAGACCAAAGCGTTCAACCGGTCGCGCTCCGGCCCTTCGCCTATGATGACCAGGTCGAAGTCTGGCAATTGCGTCATCGCCTCGATGGTTCGGTGATGGCCTTTGCGTTCGATCAGCAGGCCGACGGAAATCAGCGTTGGCCTGACGAAACCCAGCTCCGCGCGGGCGGCGGGGCGATCAGCGGGCGGCCGGAAGACCGTGGTGTCAACACCGTTGCGCAACACGGAGATTTTCGCCTCAGGCGCACCGATCTCGATCAGTGCCTGACGCAACGCGGCGCTCACCGCGATCACCGCGGCGGCCCCGGCAATCGCCTGCAAAATCAATCGCCGAGGCCGCGCGAATTGCGGAATCAGGCTGACATCGGTGCCTCGCGCTGTCAGCACCACCGGAAGGCCAAAATGCTGCCCCAACCAGACCGCAGCCACACCGTCGGGGTAAAGGTAATGCGCATCGATCGCATCAAACCCGGGACCTTCTGCGATCAACCGCCGCACCATCGGCAGCATTGCGCGGTACAGCAGCACTGGCGCCAGCGACATGCCGAACCTGGGAAGCACCGGAAAACGCGGGTGTCGCACAATCAGTCCATGTCGGGTTTCCTGCGTGACGACGCGAGCGTTGACCGCCCAATCGCCGAACCATGGATGCGCGCTCGGGAACCATGGGACAGGGGCGACAACGTCGCTGCTCACCGCACCACTCGCGACCAGGTGGCGCAGGCGGTTCTCCACGAACACGCCGTGATTGGGCCGCGCATTGTTGGGGAACAACGTCGAGAAGGTCAGCAACCGAATGGGCATCAGGGGATCATTGCCACCCAATCGTGGCAGCTGACCACACCATGACCGGAACAGTACCGGTGGCGCGGCCGCCTAAAGATTTTAACACAGATGCACACAGATAGCCACAGATATGCACAGATAGCATCCTGAGGGACCTGCTCGGGCCAACGCGCAGGTCAGTTCAGTCTCACACCCACCGGTGCCAAGAGAATATCTGTGCATATCTGTGGTTATCTGTGTGTATCTGTGTTTGAATCTCTTGGCTTGCTTATTTCGGCCCAATATCAACCCGGTCCCCCAACGTTCAGGACCCTTTCAGGTCGGTCAGCAACTTTTGCGCATCGGCCTTTTCCTTCTCCGGACCTTTCATGCCGACGATGACGGTCAGCTGCTTGATCGCCTCGTTTTTATCGCCGGTGTCCTTCAACGCGACGGCGTAATGGTACACCACACGCGGATCATTCGACGCCTCGGTTTCCGCCTGGCGCAGCAGCGCCACGCCATTGGCCGCGTCGCCGGTGGTCACCAGGATCCAGCCCAACGTATCCGCCGTCTGCGCATTGGGTGACAGCACATAAGCCCGCCGCGCCGTCGCCAACGCTCGCGCATCGCCCTGCTGCTGATAGATCCAGGCGAGGTTGTTCAGCGCGATGGCGTCATACGGCTTCTGCTTCAGCAACTGTTCCAGATAATGTGCCGCTTCAGGATACCGTGCGGCCCCGAGCATGATCTCCGACAGCTGCCGCTGGACGCCGAAGTCGTCATTGTGCTGCGCGACCCATTCGATCAACAGGTTGGTCGCATCGTCGACGCGGCCGGCCCGAATCTCGGCTCCGGCGAGCCGGGTGACCAGCAGGCCGGAGGGATTGGCCTGGAACTCCTTTTGATAGGCATCGACCGCGTCACCGGGCCGGTTCGCGGCCAAATACAAGTCGCCCTTCAGCGCCCGCAGGTCAGCGAAATCACGGTCCTGACTGATCAGCCGATCGGCAGTCGCGAGCGCCGCTTCGACTCCGGTCGACTTCAGATCTATCATGGCAAGATCCTGATAAAGCTGGTAGTTTCTGGGGGCGATGGCGATCCCGGCAGTCAACACCGAACGCGCGGATTCGAAATCCCCGGCCTCGATCAGCAGCGCGACCAATTGGCGGCGGGCGCCAAGCACGTTGGCGTCCTGCTTCAGTAAATCGGTGTAGGCGTCGCGCGCCTCTTTCTTTTGACCAAGTGCCAGATAGGCAGCGGCTTTAAGGCTCTCGATTTCGACCGAATTCGCCGTCGGGGGCTTTTCGGCCAGCGCGAGGTCGAGCGCCTTTTGCGGCTGTCCCGCGCGAATATACAACTCGCCAAGATTCGCGGTGATGCCGGGCGTGGCCGGGGCCGCCGCATGTGCCTTCAGCATGAGGTCGATCGCCTCAGGCATGTGGCCACTCTGCATTTTGTAAAACACCGCCATGGTCAGCGCCGGCTCGGCCGTCGGAGCCTTCGCCAGAACCTCCGCCAGTAGGGCTTCGGCTTTGGGCTGGTCACCCAACATGGCGTCGACCCGTGCGAGATTGACCTTGGCCGGCGCGAAATCGGGATATTTCTGGGTCAACGCGGTGAACGTGGCCTGCGCCTGCGGCAGCTCGGTCTTCGCCAGGTGCAGCAGCCCTTCGAGATTGCCGGTCACTGCATTGTCGCCTTGCAACGCTTTGACTTTGGCCAACGCGTCGGCGGCCTTGTCCATATCGCCGCTGGCGAGCGCGGCGAAGAACAGTGCCTCACCGACCGCAGGGGCCTTGGGTTCGAGCTGCAACGTGTGTTCGAGGTCACCCATCGCCGCGTCGACGTCGCCCATGCCCATTCGCGCCGATGCAAGGCGGGTCTGCAATCCGACATCGTTCGGCGCCATTGCCTGCGCCTTTTGGAAGGCCGCCACCGCGTCCTGGTCGCGGTTGGTGGCGGCATAGGCACGGCCCAACAGATCGTAGGTCTCGGCGTCGCCCTTGCCGGACTCGGCGACCTTGACCAGCGTGTCGATGACCTGGTCGGGCCGTTTCTTGGCGAACTGCACCCGCGCAAGCACTTTGTATCCGGCGATATCGTTGGGGAACCGGGCGAGGTATTTGCGAGCCGAATCCTCCGCCTGCTCGTATTGACCAAGTTGCTCCTTCACCACCGCCTGCAAATAAAACGCACGCTGGAGGCGCGGGATGTACCCGGCGATGCGCTCCAGGTACTTATCGGCAACCGAAAAATGGCCGGCCTGCGCCTCCATCACCGCGGCGAGGTAGATCGCCTGCACGTTGCCGGGCGTGCCCTTGAGCACAGCCTCGATATCCGCGCGCGCCAGATCGTTCTTTGCCATCGCCAATGCCAGGCTGGCCCGATCCAAATGCGCCTGCATGGCGTCCGGTTGGGTTGCTATCAGGTCGTCCAGCACCGCCATCGCCCCGGGCCCGTCATTCTTGAGCCGCAGCAACTGCGCCTTCGCCAGCAACGCCTGCACAGATTTCGGTTGCACCGCGATTGCCTGGTCAATCTTTGCCTCGGCACCATTCAGATCGGCCCGCGCCACCGACAGCCGCGCGTCGGCCAGCAGCGGTTCGACCGCGTTGGGCGCGGCGCGCTGCGCCTCGGCGAAGGATTTCTGCGCGTCATCCGGCTTCTTCAGACCAATCAACGCGTAACCGCGCGCCACCAGAATGTCGGCATCGATCGTCGCGTCTTTCCCGTCCGGCTTCAACTCATCCAATAAATTCTGATATTTGCCTTGAGCCAGCATGCTCTGCGTGAGCAACGGGACAGCCTGGTGCGGGTCATAGCCTCGGTCTCGCGCCGCTTCCGCCTCACGTTCGGCAGCAACGGCGTCGCCAAGCTCGAACGAGACCCGGCCAAGCAGATAATGCGCTTCGGCGTTCTGCGGATCGCTGCGGACGGCGTTGCGCAGATCGATCTGGGCTGATTTGAGATCACCATTTTTCAGCGAGTCGCGGGCGTTGGAGACGTAGTCGGCATGTGCGACCGATGGCACGCCAGCCAGTGCCAGGCACAGTAAGATCGCGGCCAGAATTGCGGGCTCGCGTGGCCGCAGGCGGATGCCGTGTGACTGTTGCGCATCGCGACAGCGTGCCATCGTCATGGCCCGGCTCGTCCGAGCCACCGGAACCCACACCATGCCGCGCCAGATGGCTCGGACGAGCCGGCCCATGACGGTGAGGTGGCGATGGCACGATATAAGCTGCGCTGTTTCGGCGCGCACGGGGTCAGTCCCCGTCATGATGAGCACCCGCCTGGCCACCGCGGACCCTTGACCGGCCGTAACGAACGCCTGCTCGCCGTTGACGAACAACTGCATGGCCCTTTTCCTCAATATCATACAGATTTTGCGGCGTCGGGTCTGGCCGTCCCGGAGTCCGCTGTCACGCTCAGGGATTTCATCCCTTCGATTTCGATCCCATGCACTTCCATGAGACCATAGAGCGTCGGCCGGCTGACCCCGAGCAATCGTGCCGCCGTCGCCAGTGTGTTGTTGCTGCGTGCCAGGGCGGCTCGCAACACCTCCCGCTCGGCGCGCAATCGGGCGGCGCGCAGATCGAGGTCCGGCATCGCTTCCTCAGCCGGGGTGAGTTCGAGGTCGGTGACATCGATCATCCGGCTCTCAGCCATAACTACCGCACGTTTCATGCGGTTTTCCAACTCGCGGACGTTGCCCGGCCAGCCATGCGCATCCAATGCCATCGTCGCGGCCTCAGTAAAGCCGCGGATATTGCGATTGAACTCGTGATTGAAACGGTTGAGGAAGAAATTCGCCAATAGCGAGACATCACCGTCGCGCTCCCGCAATGGCGGGATCCGCACCGTCACCGCATTCATCCGGTAAAACAAGTCGCCGCGAAATGAACCCTGGGCGATCTTTTCGTCCAGATTGGCGTTGGTTGCGGAGACCACCCGCACATCGACCTGGATCTTCTGCCGTCCACCGATCCGTTCGACGATCTGGTCCTGCAGGAAGCGCAGCAGCTTGACCTGCAACGGATGCGGCAGATCGCCGATTTCGTCCAGGAACAACGTGCCCTTATTTGCACTCTCGATCTTGCCGATGATCTGCTTCACCGCGCCGGTGAAGGCCCCGCGCTCGTGGCCGAACAGCTCGCTCTCCAGCAGGTTTTCCGGAATCGCTCCGCAATTAATGGCAACAAACGGATGCTTTGCGCGCGGGCCGAGTTCATGCAGGGCGGCCGCCAAAGCCTCCTTCCCGGTACCGCTTTCGCCCAGAAGCAGCACCGGCACATGGGTTGTGGCGAGTTTTTCGACGTCCCGGCAGAGCTTCAGCATCGCCACACTGGCGGTGACGATCCGTCCAATGGGCGAGCGAACCGGCACATTGGCGAGGCGTCGATTTTCCTCCTCCAGCCGGTACAGGTTCAGACCACGATCGACGATGGTACGCAGCACCTCAATTTCGACGGTCTTTTCGCAAAAATCGTAGGCACCCAGACCGACCGCCATCAGAGCGTGCTTGCGGGCGCCGTTGCCGGTGGCGACGACAATTTTTGTCCGCGGCGCGATCCGCAACACCTCATCGATCGTTGCAAAGCCTTCGCTGACGCCGTCCGGGTCCGGTGGCAGACCGAGGTCGACGATCGCGACAGGGGGATTGTCGCGCTTCACGAGCCCGATCGCCTGCTGGCGGGTGTGCGACAACAGTACGTCGCAGGCCGGAAACGCCCACCGGTATTGGGAACACAACCCTTCGTCGTCTTCAACGATGAGCAGCTTGGGTTTGGCCATCGCCTGATCCGTTCAGGCCGCGTATTGCGGCGTGTCGGCTGCTGCAGCCTGCACCATGGGCAGCAGCAGCCGCATGGTTGTACCCGATCCCACCCGGCTTAGCACGAGAAGATCGCCGCCCGCCTCACGCAACAATTCCCGCGCCTGATACGCGCCGATGCCGTGACCGTCGCGCCTCGTGGACGCAAACGGCCGGAACAGCTCATCGCGAATGAATTCCGGAGTCATGCCCGATCCTGCATCGATGATGTCGATGACCACGCTCAGGGCTTCCCGCCGGACCTCGACGCGCACCTGCTGACCGGGGGGCGAGGCCTCGATGGCATTGTTCAGCAAATGCGCGGCGACCGCGTCGAACGCCTCAGCGTCGATTGCCACACCGCCCAGTTGACTGGTCCGCGCGGTGTCTGGGCTGAGGCCAACTATGGCGACGCCGGCGGGCCCGGCATCCAATGTGGTTGCGATGATGTCCTTCAGCCGCTCCACCGGATCGATCAGAGCGTGGCTGCGCTCCTGCCGGTCGGCCTGCAACCGTGACAGCAATCGTGTGATCTTGCCGACCGAGGCCCGCACCGTCGCCAGCATGTCGCGCTGGAACTCCGGATTGTCGGCGTGGACCTCGGCATTGGCGAGCAGCATCGACAACTGTCCGGAGACATTCTTGATGTCGTGCAGGACGAAGGCAAAGCGCTGGCTGTAATCGCGCAGTTCGCGGGTCTGCGACAGGATTTGCGCGGCGCGCTGTTCCGCCACCCGGCTGGCCACCTCGCGACCCACGACGCGCAGCAATTCGAACACCTCGCGATCCAGCCGGAACGGCGCACGCGAGCGGGCAAGCACGACGAAGCCGATCAGAT
>Ga0187867_10002623_pt1 | contig 14789 bp, 13 predicted proteins | sample June2016WEW_13_1_FD_132976 | JGI IMG/M metagenome (GOLD analysis project Ga0187867, IMG submission 132976) | Peatland microbial communities from SPRUCE experiment site at the Marcell Experimental Forest, Minnesota, USA - June2016WEW_13_10 | ecosystem: Environmental > Terrestrial > Soil >... | reverse complement strand
GCGGACTTCAACATCCTGGCGGCGAACTTCAACCAAAGCATCACCGGCTGGGACCAGGGCGATTTTAACTACGACGGCGTGGTGAACTCCGCCGACTTCAACGAGTTGGCGGCGAACTTCAACCAGGGCGTCAGCGGCGCAGCCTCGGCTGGCGACATTGCGACGCTGGACACCTTCGCCGTGGCCAATGGATTATCCCTGCCGACGTCCAGTGTGCCGGAGCCGGGGAGCGCGTCCATCCTGGTGATGGCCTCCATCGGATTTCTCGCGGCTCGGCGTGCCAGACGGCGGACGACGGAATAAAATGGCGGCATGACGGTTGGGCCGGTAGTAAAGCGTTTGGCGATGCTGCTTCCGCTGATTCTGGTCTCCGCGGCCCGGGGACAGGAAATCCGGAAGGTCAGCGTCGGTTGGGGCGACGATCTTCGCCTGGGCCGATGGACGCCGGTCTTCGTGACCGTCGAGGATTCCCAGGCGCGGGAAGTCGATCTGCAAATCCACGGGTCCTACGGCGAAAAATCGGCGGCCCTTTGGCTCCATCAAACCGCGGTGGCCGAGCCTCGGCCCGATACTTATGCCCTGCTGTTCCCGATCAACGCCCAGCTTTCGCGGGTGGAGGTGATTGTTTCCGATCTCCAAACCGGCCAGACGCTGGGAACCCAGGCGTTGCAGAACAACGCTTCGTTTTCCCCGGCCGGGCGCGTGCCGATGCGCGTGCTGGCGCCCGAGGATTTGCTCATCGGCATCAGCGGGGACATCGACGATTGCCTGCGTTTGCAAGGGCAACTCGATCGTGCCGGAATCTGGGCGGGGATTCTCGATCCGATGCGGTTGCCGACAAATTTCGCGGGATACGATGGCGTGAGCGTTCTGATCCTTGCGGCGGCCGATCTGGCCCAGCTAACGGGCGCACAGGACCAGGCGATCGTCGAATGGGTCCGGCGTGGCGGCAACCTGGTGGTGATTCCGGGAACCACCCCCCTGCCGCCGAGAGACACGCTGATGGATGCGCTGCCATGCACGATCGGCGTCAACCGAGCGATCCCCCTTCCGATTGGCGCGCCCGCCGTGGAGGCGAAGCCTTCCACGACCCGGCCCGCATCCCTCGACGGCCGCGAGCTTTCGCCGCGCCCCGGAGCGGCAAATCTCACGGTTCTGAATCAGACCGGATACCTTGGGCGGCTCGGGCTGGGCAAGATCGCGGTGCTTCCGGTGGACCTTTCGCCGCTGGAGTTTGCCGACCCCGCCGGCGCCAATGCGTTTTGGAGATCGCTTTTGGGGCCGATGGTCAAGGCGTCAGCCCTCAAGGAGCCGACCGAGATCAACGTGGGCGACGCGGATGAGGCGTTGGTTCCCGGCCCCAACGCCGCCGAAAGTTTCGGGCGGGGGCAGCGCGAATCCGCGGCGATCCGGCACGTTCTGGAATTGCTCGGAGCAACGGGAACGGCCGGGCGAATCGATTGGCGGGCCACGCTGATCGGGTTGGCCGGAATATTTTTCCTTTTCGGTCCGGTCGATTCGGTGATCCTGATGCGGCTGGGCCAGCCGCCGCGGAGTGGGCTGACGCTCCTCGGATGGATCGGGCTGATCGCGGCCCTGGCGGTTTATGCCGTCGCCCGGCCAATCCATTCATCGCCATCGGCCGCCAGCTTCCGGCTGGTGGACCAGGCGGATGATTCGGTCGTCGCCGCGACCGACGTGATCGCCGTCAACGCCGACGAACCGATGAGGGTTGGGTTGTCGTTGGATAGGAACGAATGGTGGGAGCCGGCCAACCAGGCCGCGCGCGAATTCGGGTCGAACCGCTTCGTCGATGCCAATTGCCGCCAGGACAAGACCGGCTGCCGGCCGGAATGGGTCCGCCTGGACGGCAGCGAGGCGCAGGCCTGGCATGGCGAAGCGGCCAATCTCGGACCGGCGTTGCTGAACGCCGAATTAGCCCTGCGAGACAACGAACCGGGGATCGCGCATCTGACGGGAAGGGTGAGCAACAAATCCGGGGCAGTGATGTCGGACATTCAGATCGTGACGTCCCGGGGAAATTTCCGCCTCGCCCAACCGCTGGCCGCCGGGGCAACGATTGATTTGGACGAATCGGTGAGCGCCGAACCGATTTCCCTGGTCGGCTTGCCGGAGGATGCCGGCGACGTTGCGCCCGAGCGTGCGGATCGGATCGAAGAATTGGTGAAATCCGGCCAGGCCTGCGTGATTTGTCAAATGCCCGATGCGCTCGAGGTCAAGATCGGTCCGGACATCGAGCGGCATTGGCAAGTATTGCGGGCGCTGACGCCGATCAAAAAATAAATCCGCCTCGCCAAACAAAGCGAGGCGAGCCGAAGCTCGCCTCGCACGGGAATGAACCGGACATCTCCCATCCGGAAGACCCGTCAATGACTTGCCGAACTGCTGGAACTGGAACCCGAAGCGGACGATGACCCGCTCGTGCTGTCCATAGCGGTGTCGGTCTTGGGGTAGTATCCAAGCTGCGTGTCGACTGCATGGAAGGTGTCCGGATTCGGCCCGGAACGGAATTCGATCTGTTCGGCCTTCAGCCCGCCGCGGTCTTCCAGATAACGTCCGATAGCCAGGCGGCGGTCCTGTGCGTATTGGTCTTCGGGGACGGCCATGTAAATCACCAGCGGGTTGCAAGTGTGGGAGTCCGCCAACATGAGATCGAGCGAGTTGGTTCCCAGCGTGCTGAGGGTGGGCCCGTCAAATTGATCGGCATAGAGCGTGCATTCGGCGCGGGCGCCGCTGGCCTCCTGAGTGTGCATCAAACGGGTGGTTTCCGTGATTTCCGCCTGTGAATGGGCGGTATCCGTCTCCGTCGAGCTGCAGCCGGTGGCCAGAAGGACGGTTGAGGCCGCGGCCAGGAAGCACGTTGCTTTCAGATGCTTGAATATCACCATGGTTCTATTCTCCGTATGGGAAATCGGCGTTTTACGGCAAGGGTTTGAGCTTCGCATAAAAATCCTCATTTCATGAGTTCGCTGTTAAAGAGCTCGATCATGGTCGGACCCAGCAGGACGATGAACGTGGCGGGGAAGATGAACAACACCAGTGGAAAGCTCATTTTGACGACGCTCTTGGCGGCCTGCTCCTCGGCCTTGTGCTGGCGGGCAATTCGCAGACTGTCGGCGTGAACGCGCAGCGCCTGGGCGATGCTCGTGCCGAACCGCTCCGCCTGGTTCAGCATCGCCGCCAGGGACATCATCGCCGCATTGTTGGTCCGAGTACCAAGGTTTCGCAGCGCCTCTTGTCGCGGCATGCCGACGCGCGTCTGCATGTGGGCGATGCCGAACTCCCGGCTGATGACCGGATGCACCAGCGCCAGCTCGTCTCCCACGCGCTGCATGGAAGAATCCACGGTCATCCCCGCCTCCACGCACACCACCATCAGGTCCAGCGCGTCAGGCAGGCCATATTCCAGGGCCTTTTGATTGCCCTTGGCTTTTAACTTGAGCCAGATAATCGGCAACACGTATCCTACCAGTCCGCCGATGGCCAGGAACAGGAGCATGCTCCCCAGAAACAGGCCGGAGACGTAGCCCAAAATGAGACCCAGGGCGATTCCGATGACCTTGGCGCCCTGAACGGTTCGCAGCGCGGCGGGGCTGTAGATGCCGGCCTTGGCCAACTCGCGCTGGAGCGAGGATTGCTTCTCGCGCGTGCTGGGCATGAAGGGCCGGGATGCCGCCTCGCCGATTTGTTTCAGCATCGAACTAACGCCCGAGGAGGATTCCTTCTTGACGACGGTGGCTTCGGTCTTGCCCTGGAGGCGCGAGCGCAGTTTTTCGCCTGCGTCGCTCTTGAACAGCAGCATCGAAACGAAATAGACCAGCACCGAGATCGATGCGAATGCCAGGAGGATGATTAAAGTTTCTTGACTCATAATGGCGCCTTGTCAGCCGTTAAACACTCAGTTGGTCATACCTTGATGGTCGTGATCCGTCGGATCGCCCAGGTGCCCGAGATAAGCATCGCCGCCGCAATCGCCAACAGCCACAAGCCGGTGGTCGTGTGCAGCAGAACCGAGGCGTACTTGGGATTCAGGTAATAAGACACGAAGAACAGCACGACGGGGAAGACGACCAGGATGTACCCGGTGAACCGTCCCTCGGCGGTTTTTGCCTTGACGTGCTGTTGCAGGCGGATGCGCTGTCGGATCATGTCGCTGATGTTGGTCAGCACTTCCGAGAGGTCGCCGCCCGTTTGCCGCTGGATCAGAATCGCCGTGACGAAGAACCCAAAGTCCGGATTGTCCACGCGCAGGGCGGTGTCTTTCAGGGATTCCTCCAGGGGCTGGCCCACGCTATGCGCGTCGTAGCACCGGCGGAACTCGCCCGAGAGCGGTTGCGGCAATTCATCCGCCATCATTTGAAGTCCGGTGCTCAGGCTGTGCCCGGCACGCAGAATTCGGGACAGAAAGTCGAGCGCTTCGGGAAGCTGATCCAGGAATTCCCTCTGGCGGCGATTGCTCGCGTTGTTGAGAAATATCATGGGAAGCGCGGCAAACACCAGCCCGCCAACGCTCCCGAGCAACGTCGAATTTGTAACCACGTACAGGATTGAAAAGCCCATTGCACCCATCCCTAGGGTGATGAAGGCGAACTTGGCCAGCGAGAAGCTCGGCCAGGTCTGGGTAATGCGGTGGGCCAGGCCGCGCATGAACGGCAAATGCGCCAGGGTGCCGGAGAGTCCGCCGATGACCTGCTCGCGCCGCATGACCGTCAGGGTCGCGGGATCGAATCCCTCGGCGGCTTTGCCTTCACCGCTGAGGCGCTGCTGAATCCGTTTGCGCTCGTCGCTCAGGCCGCCGACGATCTGGTAGAGTCCCACGATCAGCAGGATCACGGTGATCGCCACGAGGAAGGGAAGTATCATTTCGTTCATAACTGTGTACCTCGACTGCGGAGGCTTCGCCTTCCGCGCTGTGGCCCGCGGGGCACGGGCGTTTCATCCGTTACACGACCTCGATTCGTCTGCGTTGGAACAACTCGGCCGGCAGCGGGATGCCGCGGCTTTCGATCCGGTCGCAACAACGCGGACGTATTCCGGTCACCGTGAAATTGCCCGTCGCCATGCCCTGCCCGTCCACGCCCGTTTGCTCGTAAAGGAAGATGTCGTGCATCTGTACTCCGTCGCCTTCCATGCCGGTGATTTCGGTGACCCGGGTGATTTTTCGCTTGCCGCCCGTCAGCCGCGCCGCCTGCACCACGATCTGCAACGCGCTGGAGATCTGATGCCGCAACGCCCGGATGGGAATGTCGTACCCCGCCATGGCGATCATCACTTCCAGGCGCGCGATGGCGTCGCGGGTGGTATTGGCGTGGATCGTGGTCATCGACCCTTCGTGGCCGGTATTCATCGCCTGGAGCATGTCCAGCGCTTCGCCCGCCCTCACTTCGCCGATGATGATCCGATCGGGGCGCATGCGCAGACAGTTCTTGACCAGGTCCCGTTGCGTGATTTCGCCGCGGCCTTCGATGTTCGGCGGGCGGGTCTCCAGGCGCACGACATGCGGCTGCTGGAGCTGAAGCTCGGCGGCGTCTTCGATCGTCACCACGCGTTCGTCCGCCGGGATGTATCGCGACAGACAGTTCAGCAGCGTCGTTTTGCCCGAGCCGGTGCCGCCGCTGATCAGCACGTTCAAACGCGCCCGCACGGACGCGGAAAGAAAGTCCATCACCGGCGGCGGAAAGGCGCCGTGGCGGATCAGGTCTTCCAGTTGCAACGGCTTGGCGCCGAAGCGGCGAATGCTCATGGCCGGACCGTCCAGGGCCAGCGGCGGAATGATCGCGTTCACGCGGCTTCCATCCGCCAGGCGCGCGTCCACCATCGGGCTGGTTTCGTCCACGCGCCGGCCCACCAGCGCCACGATCCGATCGATAATCTGCCGCAAATGCTGGTTGTCGCGGAATCGCACGTCGACGTGCTCCAGCCGACCGCGGCGCTCCACGTAAATCTTGTCGAACCGGTTGATCAGGATATCGGTGATCGTCGGGTCCTTGAGCAGCGTTTCCAGGGGCCCCAGACCGAACGTCTCGTCCATCACCTCGTCCATGAGGCGTTCCTGGTCCTGGCTGGAAAGCAGCCCGCGCTCGCTCTGGCAGAGTTCGCGGATGACGATGCGGACTTCGGCGCGAACGGTATCCGGCGGCAACGACCGCAGGTTCTGAACGTCCAGGCGCTGCACCAGTTGCTGGTGGATCCTGACCTTCAATTGATCGAACTGCGAGCTGCGCTCCGCGCCCAGCGAAGACGCCGCGATGTTGCGCAGCATTTGGGGCATCGGCTTCGGCGTCGCGGGCGCGGATTCCGCGGTGGGCGACTCGACCGTCGCCGCTGCGCCCTGAGGACCCGGTTTTGCCGAAAACAGCGCCATATTCACTCCGTGCAACTCATCCGCAACGCCGCGCTACTCACGCGGGGCCGCGTTACTTACGCGGGGCCGCGTTACTTACGCGGGGCCGCGTTAATCACGCGGCAACGCTTCCCTGGTTCTCCTTGGCGGACAACAATCCGGCCAACTGCACTAGGCTCACGCTGACTTCACTCCGGGGTGCCCGAAGCACCACCGGCTCGCCAAAGTTGATCGACGCCATCGCGTTCTTGAAGTCGTTGGGAATCAGCCACGAAAGTTTGATTCCCAGGGACCGCTCGATTTCCGACGGTTCGATGTCGTTGCCCTTCTTGGCATAGCGGTTCACGACCGTGCAGATCTTGGACGATTCGATCCCCATCCGCCGAAGGGCGCCCACGAATCGCTCCGCGTTTTTCGCGCTGGGCACGTTCAATTGCATCACCAGCACGTTCACGTCCGCTCCCTGAATCATCGAGGAATACATGGGTGAAATGCTCATCAGGGAATCGATCACCACGTAATCGAACACCCGGCTGAGCATGTTGACCAGGCGCACCAACCCGCTTTGGTTGACGCGCTGCGTGTCCTCCGGCAGATCGGGCCGCGACAGAATCGCCAGGCCGCTCTTCTTGTGAACCGTCAATGCGTTGTCCAGAAGCTGCTTGTCGAGTTTCTCTGCGGCATCCATGACGTCGGCGATGGTGTAGCGGCAGCGGATGTCGAAATAACTCGCCGCGCCGCCCCGGATCAGGTCCATGTCGATCAGGACGGTTTTGCCCATTGATGCCAGCGCGGCGGCGACGTTGCACGCCACCGTGGTCGATCCGCATCCGCCGATCGTCGGTATCACGTGGATGATCCGGGCCTTCTTGCCCATCCCGTGAACCTGCGCCACCCGCTCCAGCGCGGTGGTGAATTTCTGCTCGCTCATCGGCAGGGGGATGAATTCCTTGATCCCCAGGTGCATCGCTTCCATGAGCAGATTCGGGTCGACCGTCTGGCTCATCACGAAGAAGTTCACCGCGGGGAACTGCCGTGGAAACGTCGAGATTTTTTTCAGCGTTTCAGCCGGATTGGGGTCCAGGTTGATGATCGCCAGCAACGGCCCGTCCGGTTTCCCCAGGGTCTGCACCAGGGGCTCGACGTTGGGAAACTGCGCGACCGGCAAAGCCCCGAAGCGAACCAGGAACGTTGCCAGCTCTTCCCGGTTGGTGTTGTCGGCGTCGACGATGACGCAATTCATTTGCACGTACATAGCAAAGCGTCCCTGGGTTGAACTCGAGTGGATTCCATCCACTCGCGGGTTTCATCCGCTTCCAGCCGCCACGGAACACCCCGCTTCATTTGCCGCTGGCCGGCGGGGGTTGGAATCCCGCGGGGCCTTGGAATTGCGGAGTCTGATCCGTCGCGCCCTCGGGCCGCGCCGGCGGCGCCGGCTGTTCCTCGCCGCCCAGATCGTGCAGGAAGTACAACTGCGCACTGTTCGGATCACGCCACTTCTCGCCCGCAACCGGCGTCACGTCGCCGGGGTCGATCCCGTGCACCAGCACCGGTGTCACGAGCACCACGAGCTCGGTCTCGTTCTTCTGATATTTGACCGAGCGGAACAGTGCGCCCAGAACCGGAATGTCGCCCAGAATCGGGAACTGATTGTTGCTGGCGGTCACTTGGTCCTGCAACAATCCGGCCAGGGCGTAAGTCTGGCCCTCGGCCAGCTCAACCGTCGTATCCACGTTGCGGTCCGTCAGGCCCGGCACCTCGGTCCCATCGAGCGAGACCGTATGGCTGTAGTCCAATTCACTGACGTCCGGATTTACCTTGAGACGGATTCGCCCATTGCCCAGCACGATCGGCGTGAACTTCAACGAGACCCCGTATTGCTGGAACTGAATGGTAATCGTCGCCGCCCCGCCCGTGCCGCCGGATTGTGGAACGGGGTACGGGAACAAACCACCGGCCAGGAACGTTGCCTGCTGTCCGCTGGTGGTGACGAGGTTCGGCTCGGCGAGCGTCCGCAGCAGACTGTTCTGCTCCAGGGCATCGACGAAATAGGCAAACGCGATGCCGGCGAACTGTCCCGAACCGAACGTGCTGGCGGCGCTGACGGCGCCGGACGGAATGTCCAGAAGATTCGGCTCGGTTAATCCGCCAGGCAGAATGCCGAGCGTATTAGCGCCGACGTTTCCACCCCAGACCGAGTGGCCGTCCTGTCCGCCGAAGTTGAAACCAAGCTCTTTTTCAGCTTGTTTGCTCACCTCGGCGAATTTCACTTTCAGCATGACCTGCTGTCCGCCTCCAACTTCCAACAGATCGACCAGCTTATTGGCCCCGCTGTACGGCAGGGCGATCGACTCGGCCCGCCGCGCGGTTTCCAGATCGTGAACCTGCCCGGTCAGCGTGATCGTGCCGTTAGCATCCTCGACGGTGATCTTGGACTGGGGGAAAAGGTTCAGAAGCCTTTTCTGCAAAATGGCCACGGGCGTGGCAACCTCGATGTCCATGATCTGCGTGTGATCCGATTCGTCCCAAACGATCAGTTGAGTCGAACCAGACTTCTTGGCCGTCAACAACAGTTCGTTCGGCCCCAGCGGGATGACATCCGCGATGTCGGGAGCTAGAATATTGGCCCGCTTGATCCGCTGATCGAACGACATCTTCTTCGCCTTGCCCGGCTGAAGAACGACCGTCGTGATGGACTGGTCCTCCGTCGTGGACATCGATGGCTCCGTCGTGGCGTCGGCCCGCGTCGAGACGGTCGCCGGCCAGGCCAGCGTCCACATCGCCAGGGCCGAGCCCAACGCCAGTACGGATTTACGCCCGATCTTGCACATTTTCGTTTGTGACATGATGTTCTTCCTTGCTCTGTGATCGTTTCGGCTGAACTTTTTTTTCCTGATTAACAATGTTGTGATGCTCGACGCCTTCATTTAATGGTATCCAAGCCGCTGACCTGCTCGTCGCCTTGGTGAAGGGCGAACTTGACTTCCGAGGTCGCCCCGCCGCGAATGACCTCGATAATCCACTGATCGTCATCCCTATCGACGGAGCTCGGGCGAGTCGTGACGTTCGAGCTGGTGAGCACGGTCGCCGGCTGCGTGGTCGGCAGCGGGGAGATCGCGGCAGCGTACTCCTCGCCGCGGTTTGTGTGGTGTCCGATCAACTCGGCAAAGGTGATGCCCTTGCTCTCGACCACGGAAAGGTCGTTACCGCCGCGGAGCGCGAAGCGCGGCCGGCCGATGCTGCTGGCCAACTCGAGCAGCTCCGCTTGCGCTGGAGTCACAATGAGGGTGATGCTGCGGCCGCCGCCGTCGCCGTCCTGCGGGTTGTGCCGCATTCCGACGGCCGTGACCTTCACGTTCTGCACCAGGGTGCGCGCCGTCGGCAGACCGGTCTTCTCATCTTTTAAGGTCTGGACGACGTCGACGTGGCAACCGGGAACGAGATACCCGGCGACGCCCGTCATTTCGTTGATCTCAAAGGTGGCCGCTCGCATGCCGATCGGCACCGCCGCCTGGAGGCCCGGACCCATGCCGCGCGGCGCCAATAGCGTCGCGGCGATCACCTGGCCCTGAATCACCGGAACGACCGTCACCCGGCCCAGCAACTGCTGCGTCGTGGTGAAGACGTTGTCCGTCACGGCGTCGGGCGACACTTCGCCCAATGCCAAGTCGTCTTCCGTCAAGACCGCGCCGGCGTCGATGCCGTGCTTGGCGACGACCACCTGCGGCCGCTTCGCCTCGGTCAGACTTCCGATTTGCCGCTTCTGCACGAAATCGAACGCCATCTTGGCGGCGATTCCGCCCAGAATCAGCGCGACGATCAACGGTGCGATCTTTTTCACGTTCATAGTGTTCTCCAAGTAGGCGGTTTGCCTTTGTCTTAGTTCTCGGATGAATCGGTTGTTCGGTTTAGGAAGGGTGCGAAGAGTTTTGAATTTTGAGACTTTGGCTAGTTATCTGACCAGCGCCAAAGACTCGCGATGGGCGTTCATCTTCCATGGCTCTCTATATATAAGAAAGTCGCCGGGTACGACGGAAAGTCCCGCCACGATAAAACGTCCTATAGGGACTTGCGCTATACCAAGACCGTTGCCGTTAGTCGCCTTCCTTACGCATCGCCGAGGCGGTGGTCAATGTCTTGCTGGACCCGATGAGAGCCATCGGCCGGAAGCCGGCGCCCACGGTTCCCCACGTCGCGGTGATGGTCGTGGTCAGAGTGTCGCCGATGGGCATGGTGGGAAGCGTCGAAGAGTTCAGCGTGGTGCTGGTCGTGCTGTCGGTGTAAGTGACCGTGTAATTGCCGATCGTGTACGTCCCGGTCCCCGATGCGGTGGTACCGCTGGGGACAAGGTTGGCGACCTGCAATTGGTTTTCGACGGCGCTGTTGGCCGCCGCGATGGTGGCGCCGGTGACGATGGCGGCGCGGCATCCCTCGCGGGCCGCGCCTTCCATCGTGTTCTTCACGTAAAAGTAATACCCGAACTCGATCAAGCCGTAGCAGATCGAAAAGAGGATCGACAACGTCAGCGCCATCTCCAGCGTGACCGCCCCGCCCCTGCGCAAGGCTCCGCCTGCGCCGCGAAACCGCCGCCGGGCGACTGAGAGGCCTCTCTTCAAATTGCCGCAAATCCGCGAGTCAATGGAATACATTTCTATCTCCCGACGAGTCGGCCCGTCAAAAGGACGATCAAGGTCGCAAAAAACGCCGGCACCGCAAACGGCAACGGCCGGCTGATGGCGCGGCAGGATTTGCCCGTCTCAACCGCATTTTGCAGGCCGAGCTCTGAAACCCCGGCGAAATTCACCGCGATCAGCGCGCTGTTCCGCAACAGCGCTTGGGTCTTTCGCTGTGCCACCGCCTGAACCAGCACGATCCCCAGCCCCAGCAAGGCCTCAACCATAAACACCAAAATCGCCGGTCCGGCGCCCACCCACGCCCCAATCGCCGCCAAGAGTTTCACGTCTCCTCCGCCCAACGCCGAAATCGAGTAAAGCACCAGCGGAATGGCCGCTCCGGCGAGCATTCCCAGCACCGCATGTCCGAACCCGGCGCCTCCGCCGAACGCCAGCGCGCGACCCAGTCCGCCCAACAGCAGCCCGAACGTCAACCAATTCGGAATTCGCCGTTGCCGCGCGTCGATGACCGCGGCCAGGGCCAGCGAGCCAATCAACGGAGCCCACCCAAGCAGGACGGACCAAGTCATATATGACCCGTTATCGTCCAGTTACATGGACGAATTGAGGCTGTTCCAACGAGCGAGAACTTTCGTTCCCACCTTTCCGATCACCGAGATTGCCGCGATTACGATCAGGCCGGCAATCACGGCATATTCCAGCACTTCACTTCCGCTCTCGTCGCGACAAAGCCGGCCCAGGCTCCTCAAGAACTGGAGCATGATGCCCTTCTTAGTCCGCCCCATAGGTCCAAAACAAGGGCGGTGGGATCGAATGACCGAGTGCCCACCGCCCACAGTTCACGGAACTTCTGCTGCACAGCCCTTCAGGCTCCGATTGCCTTCGGTAATCGGTTGGGCACACCGAGGACAAATCCCGACACGAACGGCGCCGGCCGGAAGCCGCGCCTGTCGATCGGTCCTAGTGCCGCCGACACCTCGGGCAACGCCCTGGGGTTACATGCTGCTGTTCAGCGAGTTCCACCGCGCGAGCACCTTGCCGCCGACCGATCCGATGACGGCTATCGCCGCCACGACGATCAGACCAGCGATCAACGCGTACTCGAGCACCTCACCACCCTGCTCGTCCTTGACCAGGCTGGTTACGAAATTCGAAATCGCCTTCATGATATATCTCCCAAAGAGGCGACATGACTTCCGCGTCTCACCACCAAGCCTCAAGGCCGGCAGTCGCGTTCAAAACCTTTGGCCGCTAGGCCGCCAGTTCCGAACCGAACGCGCGCAAGCGCTTTTGCGCTGAAGACCGCACCGCCCAAATGCAGCACAGCCCCTCCAAGCCTGCTCCCCCACCGCACCCGCGGAACGGGGAACAGACCCGATTGCTGACCTCTCATCGGCGCAACACCCCGTTCGCTTAACTGATCACCGGCAATTTTTGCCGGGTGGGGAAAAACTATCGCGTGAATCGTTCGCTCCGCATCTGCCGGCTCGAATCCCTCTTTTTATCGGACATCAGATTTTCCGATCCGGCAAAAGCCCCTTCCATGCCATGGGATGAACCTCCAGATAATATCTTCCGCCGCTGGCGCGGACCTGGACCGGAAACCCAAACGTCCGCGAAAGGATTTCGGGCCGAAGCACCGCGTCCATCGCCCCCGATGCCGCCGGCCGGCCCTCTTGCAGCAGCAGCACCTGCGACGTGCGCGGCGGCAATTCCTCGATGTGATGGGTGATGAGCAGCACTGTCGGCCCCCCGCCGGTTTCCAACAACGTCTCGATCGTCGCCAAGACCTGCTCGCGCGCCAGGGGATCCAGCCCGCTGGTCGGCTCGTCGAGGATCAGCAGTCCCGGCCGGGTCGCCATCGCCCGGGCGATCAGGCTGCGCATGCGCTCGCCGCTGCTCAACGACGCATACGGATGGTCCACCACCGCGCTCAATCCTAGCAGTTCCAGCAGTTGTTCCGCCTGGCAGGTCATCTCCTCGTCGGGCGTCTCGTACAATCCGATGCTGCCGAAATACCCGGTCAGCACCACCTCGCGAGCGGTCAGGGTCGGATCGACGTCGTACGGCCCGGCGGCTTGGACGAGGCGGATGCGCCGGCGAAGGTCCGGCAAGTTGGCCTCGCCGAATCGGGCCCCCAGCACGCTGCATTGCCCCGCCGTCGGCCAGAGATGGCAGGCGGCAATCCGCGCCAGCGTGCTCTTGCCGCTGCCGTTGGGACCCAGAATCGCCGCCAGCGATCCGTAACCGACTTGCCAGTCCACGTCGCGAAGAATCCACCGCCCGTCGCGCATCACGCCCACCCCGCTCATCTCGATCGCGCTCGCGCCGGGCGCGTTCGCGCCGGGCGCATTCGCGCCCCGTTGTTGCCCGGCCGCCGGCAAGTTATTAGTGTTCACCTCCTCAATGTAAAGGATCGTTCGATGACCGCAAATGCCCACCCTCGCCGATTCGTGCCCGACGACCTGGACCCCTCCGTTTTCCCGCAGTTGCGCACCCTCTACGAAAATCTTCTCGACCGCCCGATTGAAACCGTCGAACAACTGGCGAGTTGGTTGGCGGATTTTTCGGAGTTGGCATCGGTCGTCGACGAGTACGGCAGCCGGCGATACATCGACAAGAGTTGCCATACCGACGACGAGGCCATCAAACGGCGATTCCTCCAGTTCGTCGAAGAGGTGGAACCGATGGTCAAACCGCTGGCTTTCGCGCTGCAAAAGAAATATCTGCAATCGCCGGCGCGACGAAAACTGGACGGCAAGCAGTTCGAGGTGCTGGATCGCCGCTGGCGGGCGGAGGTGGAGATATTCCGCGATGAGAACGTCTCCCTTGAGACCGAAATCACGCGGAAAGTGACGGAGTACGACCAGATCAACGGGCAAATGACGGTCGATTTCCGCGGCAAGGAACTGACGATGCAGCAGATCGCTCGGTTTCTCGAAGACCCGGACCGCCCCACGCGCCAGGAGGCCTGGGAAGCCGGCGCGCGCCGCAGGCTGGTGGACCGCGAGCCGATCGAAGCGATTTTCGATGCGCTGTTTCCGCTGAGGCACAAGATCGCATTGAACGCGGGGCTGAGCGATTACCGCGCCTTTCAATGGAAGGCCAACAAGCGGTTCGACTACACACCCGAGGATTGCCTGCGGTTCTCCGACGCCATCGCCGAAACGTGCGTGCCGATCGTTCGCCGGCTCGACCGCCAGCGCGCCGCCGACATGAACCTCCAAATCCTGCGGCCGTGGGATTCGGCCGCCGATCCCAAGGGCCGCCCGCCGCTTCGGCCGTTCGACGAAAACCAGATCGACGAGTTCGTCGCCAAGACGCGGGAAATCTTCAACCGCCTGTCGCCCGCGCTGGCGGCGGATTTCGATCAGCTTCGCCAACGCGGAAACCTGGATCTTCAAAGCCGCAAGGGAAAACAGCCCGGCGGCTATCTCATGCCGCTGGAGGAATCGCGCCAGCCGTTCATTTTCATGAATGCGGCCGGATTGCAACGCGACGTCGAAACGCTCCTGCACGAGGGCGGACACGCGTTCCACCACCTCGCCGCCTCGGGCCAGGATTTAGTTTTCCTCCGCTCAGCGCCCATGGAATTCTGCGAGGTCGCCAGCATGAGCATGGAATTGCTCGGCAGCGAACACCTCTCGGTCTTCTACAACGAAGCCGACACCGCTCGCGCCAAACGAAAACTGATCGAGGGAATCATCTATTTCTTCCCCTGGATGGCGATCATCGATTCGTTCCAGCATTGGCTCTACACCCATCCGGCCCATGACCGGCAGGAGCGCAAG
>Ga0187867_10002621_pt1 | contig 14791 bp, 9 predicted proteins | sample June2016WEW_13_1_FD_132976 | JGI IMG/M metagenome (GOLD analysis project Ga0187867, IMG submission 132976) | Peatland microbial communities from SPRUCE experiment site at the Marcell Experimental Forest, Minnesota, USA - June2016WEW_13_10 | ecosystem: Environmental > Terrestrial > Soil >... | reverse complement strand
GAGGGCTATAACCACGTTCTGCTACGCCGATTCGACGAAGGAATAGACGTTTTCCTGGCCAGCCAGGCGAAGACCGGTCCAAACGATTCGATCAGCAGCGCGTTGGCGGCGGCGTACAAGGACCTGGCGTTCCAAACGCTGGCCAATCAAGTCCGGCGCAGCGTGAAGAGCGTGCGGGGGAATCAGTGGATGTTCCGCGTGGGGCATCCGGCGGATGCGCCGCTGCGTCTTCGCCCGGAGCTTTTGCGGCAATCCGCGGATGGGACGTTCCCGATCCTGGGCGAGAAGACGCCGGTGCGGATGGATTTGTCGCACGGCGCCTGGAGCGACATTTTTTTCCTGGGGATGGATTATCCGCAAGGAGCGCGGGTGCTGAACGTGAGCATCGACCTGGCTGTGCACGGCCGGGACCCGTCGCCCAGGCCTCCGATTGAAACGTATCTGCGGGCGATCGACGAGCCGGTGATCCGGCTGGTGAGCGTCGATCTGGGGGCGTCGGCGGACGTGGACAATCTGCCGGAGCTGTTCGATTTTGCCAAGGATTACCTGGGTCTGCTGAAGGCGGCGGTGATCGCGTCGGGCATCGTGCCGCCGGGGATGGAAGGATCGGGCCAAAGTTTGGCCGATTTGCTGGCCCGGCTGGTGGGGCCGGGGCTGGGGTTGGAAATCGTCAGCAGCGTGAACAATATTCCCAAGGGCTCGCGTCTGGCGGTATCGACGAATCTGCTGGGATCGCTGATTTCGGTCTGCATGCGCGCGACGGGCCAGGCCGCGTCGCTGACCGGCGAACTGGCCGAGCACGAGCGAAGATTGGTGGCGGCGCGCGCCATCCTGGGAGAATGGATCGGAGGCAGCGGCGGCGGCTGGCAGGATTCGGGCGGAATCTGGCCGGGAATCAAGCTCATCGAAGGGGCGGCGGCGCAAGCGGGCGATCCGGAATTCGGCATCAGCCGGGGCAGGTTGCTGCCCAATCATCGAATTTTGAATGACCAGGATGCGCCCGAAAAAGTTCGCCGGCAGTTGCAGGAGAGCTTGGTGCTGGTGCATGGCGGGATGGCGCAGAACGTGGGGCCGATCCTGGAGATGGTCACGGAGAAATACCTGCTGCGAAGCGGCAGCGAATGGATCGCGCGCAATCAGGCCGGGGCGATCGTCGATCGAATTCTGGCGGCGCTGAAAAAGCAAGACGTCAAGGCGATCGGGAGTGCGACGACGGAGAACTTCTTCGGGCCGTTGCAGGCGATCATTCCCTGGGCAAGCACATTTTACACCGAGGCGTTGATCCGCAAAACGGGCGAAAAGTTCGGCGAGGCGTTCTGGGGATTCTGGATGCTCGGGGGGATGTCGGGCGGCGGCATGGGTTTCATCTTCGACCCCCAGCGCAAGGCCGAAGCCCAGGACTTTTTGCAGAAGATGATGAGCGAAACCCGGCAGGAACTGAAGCACGCGCTGCCGTTCGCAATGGAACCCGTCGTTTACGACTTTGCGATCAATCCGCATGGGACCCTGGCGCGGCTTCTCGAGGACGATCAAGCGCTGTTGCCGGCGTCGTATTACGCGATGGTCGTGCCGCGGCTGCTCAGGGTGGACCCGCGGCAACTCACCAAGGTGCAGACGGCGGAACTGGATCGCTTCGCAACGGCGGCGCGGTCCCGGACGGAACTGGCGGGAATGGTGCATACCCTGTTCGACCGCCTGTTTGTGCGCCAAGGCCAGGCTGGGGGCGAGGCGAAGGATTTGGCGGAGCTTCTGCGGGAAAATGGATTCGATCGTGAACAGCACGAGCGAGTTCGGGCGGATTTGAAGAACGGCCGGATCGGGCTGGCGCAAAATCGCCTGCCAAGCTCGACGACGATCACGGACGTGAAGGACCAGGACGTGATCGACGTCTCGAGTGGATCGAGCGAGGAGGATGAGCGAAGGGGCCTGGCGGCGCTGAAGGCGGGCGAGGTGGCGGTGCTGTCGCTGGCGGCCGGCGCCGGGAGCCGGTGGACGCAGGGCGCCGGCGTGGTGAAGGCGCTGCATCCGTTCTGCAAACTTGCCGGGCGGCACCGGACGTTCGTGGAAGTGCACCTGGCCAAGAGCCGAAAGATCGGGCAGACGGCCGGCGTGGAGATTCCGCACGTCTTCACCACGAGCTATCTCACGCACGAACCGATCCAGGAGTATCTGCGGGCGCAGGGCAATTACGGCTATTCGGGGCCGTTGCACTTGTCGCAAGGACATGCGGTCGGGCTGCGGCTGATTCCGACGTTGCGGGATTTGCGGTTCGCGTGGGAGGAGATGCCGCAGAAGTTGCTGGATGAGCAGCAGCAGAAGATGCGTGAAAGCTTGCATGCGGCCCTGATCGATTGGGCACGGACGGCGGGCGAGGCGTCGGATTACACGGATAATCTGCCGCTCCAATGCATGCACCCGGTCGGGCACTGGTACGAGGTGCCGAATCTGTTGCTCAACGGCACGCTGGCGGAGTTGCTGCGCGAGCGGCCTGGGTTGAAATACATCATGCTGCACAATATCGACACGCTGGGGGCGAACGTCGATCCTGGAATCCTGGGCCTGCACATCCGGCAGGGCGCATGCCTCTCCTTCGAGGTGATCACTCGGCGGATCGAAGACCGCGGGGGCGGACCGGCACGGGTGGACGGGCGCGTTCGGATGTTGGAAGGGCTGGCCATGCCGCGCGAAGAGGATGAGTTTGCCCTGTCGTATTACAACTCGATGACGACCTGGATCGATCTCGACCAGTTGCTGGCCGCATTCGGACTGGGGCGGGCGGATTTGGCAAACCAGCAGAAGTTGGCCGGGGCGATCCGGGAGTTGGCGGCGAGAATGCCGACGTACATCACATTGAAGGACGTGAAAAAGCGCTGGGGTCACGGCCAGGAGGACGTTTTCCCGGTCGCCCAGTTTGAAAAACTATGGAGCGACATGACGGCCCTGCCGGACGTCGGGAGCAAGTTCTTCGTGGTGCCGAGGATGAGAGGGGCACAGCTCAAGGATCAAGCGCAGCTCGACGGCTGGCTGCGCGATGGCACGGCCCAATACGTGGAATCGCTCTGCCGGTTTTAGAGCAAGGGCTGTCACCACGCACTGGCATGCTCCGCTCTGCGGGCGCCGCTTTGAAAAAGCCTTACCGCGAAGCAGCGAAGGAGCAAAGCTGCGCGAAGAAATTCAATTCTTGTTTTTTCTCTTTCGCGCAACTTCGCTGCTTCGCTGCTTCGCGGTTAAATTTTTCCGGAGAGATGCGATCAGAATTCACGGTCGCGCGTGATTGCGGGGGTTCCGTGGCTGGTGGTGAGCTTTAGCGATCCCTTGGGGCAAATCTCGACGCAGTAGCCGCAACTGATGCAGCGCAGACGGTCGATCGCCAATGTTTTCTTGAGGCGATTGACGAAGAGCGCGCCGGTGGGACATTTTTTCGCGCAGGCGGTGCAGTAGACGCAGGTGGCCCTGTCGAGGTCGAGTTGGCCGCGCGAGCCGGCGATGGGATGGCGCGGGCGGAAGGGGTAGCGGGTGGTGGGCGGACGTTTCATCGCCCATTTCAACGCGAGCCTGGACATCTCCAGATAAGCCATGTCATCTCTCCGTGCAACTGATACAGGGATCGATCGTGAGCAAGAGCACGGGCACGTCGGCCAGGTCGCAACCCTGCAACAACTGGAGCATGGCGGGGAGATTGGCGAACGTCGGCGTGCGGATGCGGAAGCGCTGGAGGTTTTTGGTTCCGTTGGCCTTGATGAAGTAGACGACCTCGCCGCGAGGTTGCTCGGTGCGGGCGATGATTTCGCCGGTGGGATTGCCGGTGACTTTGACGGCCACTTCGCCGGCTGGGATTTTGGCCAGGGCCTGGCGGATAAGCCGGGCGGACTGGAGAAGCTCGTCGCAACGGACGGCGCAGCGGGCATAGGAATCGCCCTCGGTGCGCGTGATGGGGGCCAGGTCCAGGTCCTTGAACGCGGCATAGCCGAGGGTGCGCATGTCCTGGGCGACTCCGCTGGCGCGCAGGGTGGGGCCGACGCAGCCGAGATCGTATGCTCCCTTCCGCGAAAGCACGCCGACACCGCTGAGCCGCGCCTTCACGGATCGGTCGCTGAGGAACACCTTGGTGATCGTGGCGATTTCCCGTTCGATGGAATCGAGGTCGGCGATGGTTTGCTTGATGCATTCCGCGTCGATGTCGCGGCGCACGCCGCCGATCTTGCAGGAACCAAAGATGACGCGGCCGCCGGCGGTGGCTTCCACGACGTCGAGCACTTTCTCCCGGACGCGCCAGGAATGCATGAAGAGGCTCTCAAAACCCATGGCGTCGGCCATCAGGCCGAGCCAGAGCAGGTGGCTGTGAATCCGCGAGAGTTCGCCCCAAACGGTTCGCAGATACAGGGCGCGCGGGGGAACGGCGACGTTCATGAGCGATTCAATCGCCTGGCAATAGGTCTGACAGTGGATGAAGCTACAGATGCCGCAAATGCGTTCGGCAACGTAAACGAACTCGACGTAATCCTTCTTTTCGACGAGTTTCTCCAGTCCGCGATGGATGAAGCCGATGGAAGGCCGCGCCGCGACCACTTTTTCGTCTTCCACGACCAGATCGAGATGAACCGGCTCCGGCAAGACGGGGTGTTGAGGGCCAAATGGAATGATCGTGCGCGGCATAATTTCCTCAGGTCGTCGCGGGTTTCGGCGGACCGGCAGATTTCGGCGGACCGGAGGGTTTCGGCTCGGCCGCGGCGGTTACGCGGGGCGCTTTCAGGGTGGCGAACGGGTGCTTGATCGCCGTCTTGTATAAATTGCCGTGAAAATCCACCGCCATGCCATCGACTTGTATGCCGAACAGGTCGTGTATTTCGTTCTCATAGAGCAGTACGCATTTATAAATGGAACTGATGCTGGGCAGGCGGGGCTGGTCGAGGGGCAAATTCAGGCGCAGGTTGGCCAGGCGGTTCTCGAGGTCGAAGCTATAGGTCAATTCCATGGACTCGGGCAGGCGCGCCGCGCCGATTTGAACGAGGCGATATCCCTGATCGCGCAGCGCCCGCACTTTTTCCAGCAGCGCGTCAGGCGTGACGATCTCGATGTTCGCTTCGGCGGTCATCGGCGCTCCTTGCGGAGATGAACGCGGGTGTCGGGGGGCGCGGCGGGCTCGATCTGGACGATTTGATAACCCTGCCGCTGAAGCCAGGCGACGTTCTCCTCGCTCTTGCCGCCGACCGCCGTCTCAAAGCACTTCACGTCGTTCTGAAGAGACTGTTCGACCTCAGCCAACAACCGGCGGCCAATGCCGCGGCCTTGAAAATACGGATGGACCATGATGCGGCTGACTTCGGCGGCATGGTCATTGGGGCGCGCTCGCGCGGAGCCGATGAGCTTGCCGTTGACCACCGCCTTGACGAAGCGAGTCTGGCCAAATTCGCCGGCCAATTCCGGGAGAGTTTGCACCAGGGGCGGGACGTTTTCCTCGCCGCCATAGAGTTCTTCGTGCGTCCGATAGGCGATTCGCTGCAATGCGAGGATTTCGGGCGCGTCTTCCGCTTCGGCGGGGAGATAAAGGGCCTGGTCCCGGTTGGCGTTGGACTTCATGGCGAGATGCTTATGCTCGAGCACTTGGACGGCTTTGATGACGCCGTCAATGATGGCTTCGGGCCTGGCGGCGCAGCCCGGGACGTAGACGTCCACGGGGATGACGCCATCGACGCCGCCGGAAATGTTGTAGCACTCCCGGAAAATCCCGCCGGTGCAGGCGCAGGCGCCGACGGCGACGACGGCCTTGGGCTCGGGCATCTGCTCGTAGAGATTGCGAATGACGGATTTGCTCTGTTCGTTGACGGCGCCGGTGACGAGAAAGATGTCGGCATGCTTGGGATTGCCGGTGTTGACGACGCCCAAGCGCTCGACGTCGAAGAGCGGGGTGAGGCAGGCGAGGGTTTCGATGTCGCAGCCGTTGCAGCTCGACGCGTCGTAGTGGAGGATCCAGGGCGATTTTGCGAAACCGGCCATGTGCAGCCTCACCCGTGCAAGAGCGAAAGAACGAGAATGTTTCCAAAGCCCAACAGCAGGGCGACGGCCCAGGAACTGCGGATGGCCGCAGGCCATTTGAGCCGGGCAAACACGTTGTCCACGAAGATGACGAACAGGAACGCGCCAACGGCGGCGGCGATTCCCAGCAGCGGCCGGGAAGCGAAGAACAAGTAGACCCATCCGAGCAGAAACACGATCTCGTACCAGTGGGCCACCTCGATCAAGGCGAGGGTTCGGGCGGAGAACTCGGTGGTGATGCCGCGGACCAATTCCTGGTGGGCGTGGTGCGAAGCGGACAGATCGAAGGGAGATTTGCGGAACTTGATCACCAGCGCGTAAAGGAAGCCAAGAAAGACGCCCGGCAGCGCCAGCACGAGAAGCGAGCCGTGATTGGCGATGTCGTGAACGGAGAAACTTTTGGTCACCACGTACATGCCGATGGGAGTCAGAAGGACCAGAGGCTCATAAGCCATCATCTGGATGAGTTCGCGTTCGGCGCCGATGAAGCTGTAGGGAGAACTGGCGGTGTAGGCGCCCAGGACGAAGAAAATCGCCCCGAGCGTCAGGGCGAAGATCACCAGGAGCAGGTCCGAGCCGACGAAGAACAGGGCGCCGGAGAAGACCACCAGCAGCAGGAAGAGGATGACATAGAGATTTTGCGTGCGCCGGGCGACCAGATTCTGCTTTTGCCAGAGTTTCCACACGTCGTAGAAGGGCTGGAGGATGGGCGGCCCGAGCCTCGATTGCATGCGCGCGGAGATTCGACGGTCCCAGCCGACGAGCAATCCGCCGACGATCGGACCGGCCAGAAGATAGACGATGAGTAGAATCCAGGGGCTCATATGCATGCCATCACGACCATTCCAGCCAAAAGCATCGCGCAAGAGACGGCGCCCCAGCGGGAGAGCCATGCCTCGTTGAGCAAATCGCGCAGGTAGTAATTCTGCATGGTGACGGTCTGCGCTTCGCCGCTGAATCCCGAGAAGCGCTCGCCGTCCCGCAAGTTCGCGCCGCCGAGATAGGCGCCGACGTTCTTTGCGCGGCGTCCGTAGTTGACGAAGCTGATGGGAAACAGCAGGACAATCGCCATCATCAGGCCCATGATGACAAGGTTGCCCTGGGAGAAGGACCCGGACTGACCGTAAACCGACAGAACGTAGGGTTCAACGAGCCTTGACGAAATAAGGGGGAAGAGCAGACAAGCCAGGAACGTGGCGATGGCCAGGCCATAAATGGCGACGAATTCACCGGCGCCGAGTTCGTTGGCGATCGGCTGGCACGGTTCGACGACTTGAAGCAGCTTGCCCATCCATTTGGCCCAGAAGAAAAGCGTCGCCGAGCTGCCAAAGACGATGAAAACCGTCAGCATGGGGGAAGCATCGACGACGGCCTTGAGCACCGCCCATTTGCTGATCAACATTCCGAACGGGGCGAGGAACATGCCGGCCATGCCGACCAGCATCATCACCGCCACTTGCGGCATCTTGACGATCAAGCCGGACATGGCTTCGATGTCGCGGCTGTGCAGCTTGTGCTCGACGACTCCGACGCAGAGGAAGAGCAGGCATTTGGCGACGGCGTGGAAGATAATCAGGAGGATGCCGGCCCAAACGGCTTGGGCAGTCCCCAAGCCGCCGCAGAGCACGATCAGGCCGAGGTTGGCAACGGTGGAATAGGCCAGAACGCGTTTGGCCTGGCTGGTGGTGATGGCGGCCAGGGAGCCGATGACGAACGTGACGCCGCCGACCAGCGCGACCAAAAGGCCGACGCGCGTGTGGGCCACGACCGGCGCCAGGCGGAGAATCAGGTAGACCCCTGCCTTGACCATGGTGCTGGAATGCAAAAGAGCGGAGACGGGAGTCGGGGCCACCATCGCGCCCAGAAGCCAGCTTGAAAAAGGCATTTGGGCGGCCTTGGTGATTCCGGCGAAGCAAAGCAGCGCCGCGGGCAGAAGGACGAGCGACTGGCGGGAGGCGATGAGCGTTTGCAATTCGACGCTGCCGGTCTTCCGATAGAACCAAACGATCGCCGCGGCAAAGGCCAGTCCTCCCGCCAGATTCATCACCAGCGCCCTCAGGGCGTTGTTTCGGGCTTCATCCGTTTGCGTGTATCCGATCAGCAGGAACGAGCAGAGCGTGGTGATCTCCCAGAAAAGGAACAGCCAGATGAGGTTGTTGGCGAAAACAAGTCCGAACATCGCGCCCATGAAGACAAAGAGCAGGGCGAAGAAGAAGGGCCGGCGGTCGGCAATCTCCGGATGGGCGGATTGGTGGTACTGGCGCATGTAATCCAGCGCGTAAAGGAAAATGCCGCCCCCCACCACGCCGTTGATCAGCGCCATGATGATGGCAAAGTTGTCGATGAACAGATTCCTGGAGATTTCGAGATGCGATCCATAAGCGCACTCAAACCAGACCATCAACGCGGCTTGAGCCAAGACGAGGGCCACAATCAGCGGGCGTTTAGCGCGTACGCCGACGTATATCACATAAAGCGACATCGCGACGTCTGCGGCCAGCGTTGCCAAGTTCAGCCAATGGAGGTTTATCGTGAGTCTGACAAGCGGGATGGCGGCGGGCCTGACGGCCAGGAGCACGACGCCGATGCAGATGACCAGAGTCACCGATGCAACGAAAATTCGGCGCAAGCGATCGGAGCGCACGCAAAACAGGCATGCGCCGGCGGCAAAGGGCGAGAGAATCAGTAATGGCGGGAGGGGTGCCATATCAACGCGGCTTCCCGAGACAAAAATCGGCCCAATCTCGGCGTAGCCATTAGAGCTTCGTCACAAATGGAATGATCCACAATCGGGGCGGGTACTATGTGGGTCGTAAGTAATAACACCTAAGCCCGGAACGTCCGCGCACCAACGTCGTTGCAAATCAGTCGCAGCGCCTGGTGCGCATTGATGAAAGCCGATGCAATAACCCAATCGTGCCGACGTTATATGGAGAGGAGGTTTCGTTGCGATTTGCCTCACATCGGGCCTGTGGCGCCGTGGTTTGCGCGATGTTACTGCTGGCGTCGCCCGCGGCGTTTTCGGGTCCATCGACCGCCAAGGGTGCCGCCGACGTCTTCCAGGCCCCCGGATATGCGTGGCCGATTAATAGGATCGATCCGTTCGTTGTTGCAAAGTGGCGCAAGTCGGGAATCACGCCCGCGGCCAACTGTTCCGACGCGGTGTTTCTGCGGCGGGTGTATCTCGGGGTCATCGGCACGCTGCCAACGTCGAGCGAAGCCCGCGAGTTTCTTCTCGATGACGATCCGGACAAACGACGCAAGCTCATCGATCGCCTGCTGGACCGCCCCGAGTTCGCCGATTACTGGGCGATGAAATGGGGAGACGTTCTGCGAGTCAAGGCCGAGTTTCCGATCATCCTCTGGCCCAACGCGGCCCAGGCTTATACCCACTGGATTCGCCAATCCATGCGGGACAACAAGCCGCTGGACAAGTTCGCGCGCGAACTGCTGACGGCCAGCGGGAGCAATTTCCGCGTGCCGCCGTCCAATTTTTATCGCGCGGTGCAGAGCAAGACTTCGCGGGGAATCGCCCAGGCGGTGGCGCTGACGTTCATGGGAACGCGGGCGGATAAATGGCCCGAGCAGCGTCTCGACGGGATGGCGGAATTTTTCTCGCAGGTCGGCTACAAATCCACCGGGGAGTGGAAAGAGGAGATCGTCTTTTTCAACCAGGCCAGGGCCACGACGCGCCCGTCGCACGGGGTGTTTCCCGACGGCACGGCGATGGACGTGCCCGCCGACCGCGATCCGCGCCAGGCATTCGCCGACTGGCTTTTAGCGCCGGGCAATGAGTGGTTCGCGCGGGCGATGGCCAATCGCGCGTGGTTCTGGCTGATGGGCCGGGGGATCGTTCAGGAGCCGGACGACATCCGCCCCGACAATCCGCCGAGTAATCCCGAATTGCTGAAGTATCTCCAGGAGCAGCTTGTCGCGGACCACTATGACATGAAGCGGCTGTTCCGCCTGATCCTGAACTCACAAACGTATCAGTTGTCCTGCATTCGCGCCGATGACAAGGCCAGCGCCGAAGCGCAATTCGCCAGCTATCCGATCCGCCGGCTGGAGGCCGAGGTGTTCATCGACGCGCTGTGCCAGATCACGGGCAGCAGCGAGGATTATTCCACCGAGACCCCCGAGCCGTACACGTTCATTCCGACGGGGACGCGCGCGATCGCGCTGCCCGACGGAAGCATCAGCAGCGCATTCCTCGACATGTTCGGCAGGCCTCCGCGGGACACCGGCATGCAGAGCGAGCGGAACAATCTCGCCACGGCCGATCAGCGCCTGCACCTGCTCAATTCCAATCACGTTCGCCGAAAACTGGAACAAAGTAAGTGGCTGCAATCCGTGCTGATGGACAACGGCCTCTCGCGGGCGGCCATCACGGAGGTTTATTTAACGATTCTGTCTCGTTTTCCGACCGAGAGCGAGATTCAGATCGCGATGAGGTATTCAGAGTCCGGCGTCGTGCAAGGCCGCGAGCCGCTGGTGGACCTGGCCTGGGCGCTGTTGAACAGCGCCGAGTTCGCCTATCAGCATTGAATGCGGAGGAAGGCGGAGTGTGATCCGATGAACGCCATGCTCGATTTTGACGGCACGATTTCAAGACGCGGCATGCTGCGCCTAGGACTGGTCGGCGCGGCCGGCGTGCTGCTGTCCAATCGAATTGGCTGGGCCTCGGCGCCGGCGTCGCAACCGACCGTCGTCGCAACCAGAACTCGAGCCAAATCCGTGATCCAAATCTGGCTGTCCGGCGGGCCCTCCCACCTGGACACGTTCGATCCCAAGCCGGAAGCCGGCCGCGATTATTGCGGGCCGCTGGATAAGCCCGTTCAGACCAACGTCGCCGGCATCCGAATCTCCGAACTGCTTCCCCTGCTGGCCAAACAGGCCGACAAGTATTCGCTCATCCGCTCGATGACGCATGGGAACAACGGGCACGAAACGGCGGCATATTGGGTGCAGACCGGGCGCGAGCCGGGCAACGGGCAGGTTTATCCGGGCGTCGGCGCGGTGGTCTCGCTGTTCAAGGGATACGCGGCGGGTTACAGCGGTTTGATTCCGCCGTACATCGTGCTGACCACGCCTCAGGGCCGATTTTCAGAAGCCGGGTTCCTGGGATCGAAGTACAGCCCATTCGTAACCGGCGGCGATCCCGCGCAGCAGCGCTTCGCGGTCGAGGGCGTCGTCGCCCAGGGGATCACCGACGAGCGCCAGCAAGCCCGCCGCGATCTTCTGCACGCGGTGGACACTCTGGACAACACTCTGCCCGACGACCCCCGGCTCATCCCCTGGCGAAATTCGGAAAAGCAGGCCTACGACCTCATCCTCGGCGACGGCGGCAAGGTGTTCGATCTCTCCCAGGAGAAGGACGCGCTTCGCACCTCCTACGGCCGAACCAGCTTCGGCCAGTCCTGCCTGGCCGCGCGCCGCCTGGTGGAGCACGGCGTGCCCTACGTCACCATCAACAACGAGGGATGGGATACTCACAAGCAGAATTTCGAGACCATGCGCCGCAAACTCCCCGAGTTGGACAAAGGCCTGTCAACCCTGCTCAGCGATCTGTCCGACCGCGGGCTTCTGGAAAGCACGATCATCTGGTGCGGCGGGGAATTCGGCCGGACGCCCAAAGTACAATGGGAAGCGCCCTGGAACGGCGGGCGCGGGCACTGGGGCCAATGCTTCTCCATGCTCGTCGCCGGCGGCGGATTCAAGGGCGGACAGGTCGTCGGCGAGTCGAATGCCACGGGCGAAGCGGTCAAAAGCCGGCCCGTCTATCCCTGCGACCTGATCGGCAGCATGTACGAATTGCTGGGCATTGACACCGATGCCCGCCTGCCCCATCCGCAAGGTCTGGAGGTCTACGTCACTCCGCGGCCTGAAGACGGCGTGAAAACTGGCGGCCGGTTGAAGGAGATCATGCCGTGACCCACGCGCTTGCCCGAATCTGGACAGTGGCGGCGTTCGGGCTGATGCTGTTGGCGCCGGTCTCGGCGTTGTATGGACAGCAGGCGTCGCGCGGCCCGCGGGTTGGTTACGTCTATCCTGCCGGAGCTTGCCGCGGGGCGACCACCCAGGCGATCGTGGGCGGCCAATTCCTCGACGGCGTTTCCAACGCATATATCACGGGGAGCGGAATCCAAGTCACCGTCAAGGAGCACGTCAAGCCGATGACCGGGCAACAGCTCATGGCGCTGCGCGACACGGCCAAAGAGCTGATGGACCGCCGCGCCGCCGCCTTCGGCTGGGCCGGGATGCCCGCAAGCTCGCGGCCGGCGACTCGGCCCACCTTCACCCAGGACGATGCCAAGCTGCTGATGGAAATTCGGCAGAAGCTGATGACAGCGGTGATCCGCCCGGCCGCGCCGGCGATCTCGGAACTGGTCGTGCTGCAAGTTACGGTCGCCAAGGGAGCGGCGCTGGGCCGCCGCGAACTTAGGCTGGAAACCGCCGGCGGATTGACCAATCCGGTGGCTTTTTACGTCGGTCAACTTCCCGAGGTTTCGGAAATTCCCGCCAGGCCGCGGCCCCTGGCCACCGCCAGCGTCGCCGGCCGGCAGATGACCGTGAAGCTGCCGGTGATGATCAACGGTCAGATCCTGCCCGGCGGCGTGAATCGCTATCAGTTCCAGGCTCGCAGAGGCCAAAGCCTCGTCGCCGCCGCCTGCGCCCGCGGACTGACGCCGTATCTGGCCGATGCCGTGCCCGGCTGGTTTCAGGCGACGTTGGGGCTTTACGATGCCAAGGGCAATGAACTGGCCTACGACGACGACTCGCGCATGGATCACGACCCGCTGCTGCATTTTGTCATCCCCGCCGACGGCGCGTACGTCATCGAGATCAAGGACGCGCTGTATCGGGGCCGGGAGGATTTTGTCTATCGACTGGCCCTGGGCGCGCTGCCGTACGTCACCAGCGTGTTTCCCCTCGGCGGCCCCGCCGGGGCACAGACTTCGGTCGAATTGACCGGCTGGAATCTTCCGGTGAACACGGTGATCCAGGATTCCAGGGACGCCGTTGCCGGCATTCACGAGTTGGCGCTTCCCGAGCAGGAGCAGTTGATCCCACAACGTCTGCCGTTTGCCGTTGACGATCTGCCCGAATGCCCGCGAAAGCCGGACAACGATCGGGCCGCGGCGCAGACCGTGAATCTTCCGATCATCGTCAACGGCCACATCGAGGCGCCCGGGGATTGCCACGTGTTCCGATTCGAGGGAAAGGCGGGCGAGAAAATCGTTGCCGAGGTGATCGCGCGCCGGCTGGGGTCGCCGCTGGATTCGGTGCTCGAGTTGACCGATGCATCCGGCAAACAACTGGCGATCAACGACGATTACGACGACAAGGCCGCGGGCCTCGTGACGCATCAGGCCGATTCGTATCTGACCGCCACGTTACCCAGCGACGGGACGTGGTTCATTCGCCTGCGGGACGTGCAGCAACAGGGCGGTCCGGAATTCGCGTATCGACTGCGAATCGGCCATCCGCGCCCGGATTACCAGTTGCTGCTTGAGCCATCGAGCATCAGCCTGCGGGCGGGTGAAAGCGCCGAGGTCACGGTCCACGCCGTTCGCCGCGACGGATTCGCCGGCCCCATCCGCCTGGCAATGACGGGCGACAACCAGGGCATCCGGCTTAACGGCGCCGTCATCCCGGCCAAACAGGACAAGGCACAGCTCAAACTCCTCGCTCCGGCGTGGCTCACCGATCCCGTCGTCGGCCTGCACCTTCAAGGACATGCCATAATCGGCGGACAAGACGTAGCCCACCCGGTCGTCCCGGCCGACAACATGATGCAGGCATTCGCATATTGGCATCTGGTCCCCGCCGAGGAGTTGGTGGCCCTGGTCCTGCCCCCGCGCGCAAGACCCGATCCCATTTCCGCCGCAAACCTAAAACTGGCCGCTACCCTCACGGCAAGATTCGTTTCCGTTCAATTGGGTCTGGCTGGCGACAGGTCCGACATGTTCGTCAGCGCCTACGTCAACCAGCGGATGGCCAGCTTCGAGCAATTGCGCGCATCGGCCGGGGGCGGAAACGGGCGCGGGGCCGCTGCGGCGGTTGCCGATGCCTCGCAGGCCATGCGAGGCGTGCTCGAATCCAACCTCGCCCCTCAACAGGTTGCCAGGGCCGTCGAATTGCTTGGACCGCTGTACGGCGTGCTGGATCGCAGTGTCGCCGGCCTGCTGCAACTGAACGTTTCGCAGACGAAGGTGTGGCAGGCGATGCCCATTCTCTGCCGCTTCGCTCACACGGCAAAGCTCCAAGTGTACGACCCGGTTTCCACCGGCGTCCTTTCCCGGCAGGACGGCCTGACGAAAATTCATGAACTGCGCCTGGCCACGGCTAAAGACCTCGCCCCGATCGTCGGCGCCGACGCGGCGAACAAATGGGTCGAGCAAATGCCGATGGGGATGCTGGCGCCTCCGGCTCGAAAAAGTGCGCCGACAACCGCGCCGGCCAAACCCCAGGTAGTAACGTCCGCCGCAAAGTAGTTGCCAATGAACACCGTCGTCCGCAGCATCGAATCCGAATCCGGCCGCGAGCTGTTTGTGACGGTCCGGCCGGATCCCGCGCAGCCCCTGTCCGAGCAGGCGCTGGCGTTTGCCGCGATTCGGGAAACGCTCCAGAAACATCGGGCCTGGATAGCACAGGAGCGAATTTACGCGCCCGCCGACGGGATGGAAATGCTGGCCGAATCGCGCGCCCGGCATTACCGGGAATACGATGACGGGGTCGAGCCGGCGTGGCTGGT
>Ga0187867_10002619_pt1 | contig 14792 bp, 13 predicted proteins | sample June2016WEW_13_1_FD_132976 | JGI IMG/M metagenome (GOLD analysis project Ga0187867, IMG submission 132976) | Peatland microbial communities from SPRUCE experiment site at the Marcell Experimental Forest, Minnesota, USA - June2016WEW_13_10 | ecosystem: Environmental > Terrestrial > Soil >... | reverse complement strand
CGCGGCCAAGGCCGTCGCCCTGGTGCTGCCCGAGCTGAAGGGGAAGTTCCACGGCATGGCGCTCCGGGTTCCCGTGCCCGACGTCTCCCTGGTCGACCTCACCGTGATCCTCTCCAAGGCGACCACCGTCGACGAGATCAACGCGGCGTTCCGCGCGGCCGCGGCCGGCCCGCTCAAGGGCATCCTCGGAGTGAGCGACGAGCCCCTGGTCTCCGCCGACTACCTGCACGAATCGCAGTCCACCGTCGTCGACCTGCTCTCGACGATGGGGGTGGGCGACAAGTTCATGAAAGTGCTCGCCTGGTACGACAACGAGTGGGGCTACAGCTGCCGCGTCGTCGACCTCGTCGAGTACGTCGCCAAGCGTCTCTAGCGCCTCCCTCGTGCTCGCCCCGCTCGGTGTCGGCGCCGCAGCTCGGGCGGTCACGTACGTGAGTGCGCCCACTTCCTGCACGTTCATTCCGGAGGCTGCCAAGTCCAGCGCATGAAAGCCACCATCGACGATGTCAAGGTCCAGGGCAAGCGGGTGCTGGTGCGGGTCGACTTCAACGTCCCCATGAAGGACGGCAAGATCGTCGACGACCGGCGCATCCGGGCCGCGCTGCCGACGCTGCGCGCGCTCCGGGAACGGGGTGCCCGGGTGATCGTGGTCACCCACCTCGGCCGCCCCAAGGGCAAGGTCAACCCTGACTTCAGCACCGCACCCCTGGCGGCGCACCTGAGTGAGCTGCTGGGGGCGCCGGTGCAGATGCTGCCCGGCCTGGTCGGGCCCGAGGTGGAGGCGGCCGTGAACCACCTCGCCAACGGCGACGTCGCCATGCTCGAGAACATCCGCTTCGACCCCGGCGAGGAGGCCAACGACGAGGCGTTCGTCGTGAAGCTCGCCGCCCTCGCCGACCTCTACGTCAACGACGCCTTCGGCACCGCCCATCGCGCCCACGCCTCCACCGAGGGCATCGCCCACCACCTCTCCGCGGTGGCCGGGTACCTGATGGCCAAGGAGCTGGAGGCCCTGGGCGGCGTGCTCGAGAATCCGCGCCGGCCCCTGGTGGCAATCCTCGGCGGCGCCAAGATCTCCACCAAGATCGGGGTCGTCGAGAACCTCCTGCGCCGGGTCGACACCCTCTGGATCGGCGGCGCCATGGCCTGCACCTTCTACCGGGCCCTGGGCAAGGAGGTGGGCACCTCCCTGGTCGAGGAGGAGTGGGTCGAGACCGCCTCCAAGCTCCTCGAGGGAGCCGGGAAGGGACGCGGGGAGATCAAGCTCCCCATCGACGTGGTGATCGCCCCCGAGGCGAAGGCGGGAGCCCCGACCACCACCGTGGTCTGGACCGAGATCCCCGCCGATCAGATGGTGGTGGACGTCGGCAACGAGACCTGCGCCCGGATCGCCGAGGACTGCCGGAACGCCGGGACGGTGGTCTGGAACGGGCCGCTCGGGATCTACGAGATCGAGGAGTTCGCCCGTGGGACCCGGCGGGTGGCCGAGGCCCTGGGTGCCTCCTCCGCAACCAGCGTGGTGGGCGGTGGCGACCTCGCCGCGGCCCTGGACCAGGCCGGGGTGGTGGACAAGATCAGCCACGTCTCGACCGGCGGCGGCGCGACCCTCGAGTTCCTCGAGGGGATCGAGCTGCCCGGGGTCGCCGCTCTCCAGGAGAAGGTGGCGCTATGACGGCGCGACGTCCCACTCGACTGGTGGCGGGCAACTGGAAGATGAACACGACCGTGGTCGAGGGCATGGACCTGGCCCGCGCGATGCGGTCCGAGCTCGACGGCAGCCAGGTGGAGGTGGAGCTGCTCCCACCCTTCCCACACCTGGTCGGGGTCCGGGATGTGCTGAGGGGAAGCTCGCTCCGTCTCGGCGCCCAGGACTGCTACGCCGAGGAGAAGGGAGCATTCACGGGCGAGGTCTCCCCGGCGATGCTGGTGGGCATCTGCGACGACGTGCTGCTGGGCCACTCCGAGCGCCGCCACATCCTCGGTGAGAGCGACGAGCTGATCGCTCGCAAGCTGATCGCCGCCCGCCGCCACCACCTCCGGGTCATCCTCGCGGTGGGGGAGACCGAGGCGGAGAGGCTCGAGGACACCACCATGGCGGTCGTCGACCGCCAGCTGCGGAGCGCGCTGGAGGGCGTGGAGGTGGGCGACGAGGAGCTGGTCGTCGCCTACGAGCCGGTCTGGGCGATCGGCACCGGCCGCACCGCCACCCCGGCCCAGGCCGAGGAGGTGTGCGTTCACATCGCGAGCCGGCTCGACGAGCTGCTCGGCGAGGTGGCCAACACCGTCCCGATCCTCTACGGCGGGAGCGTCAACGCGTCCAACGCCGCCGAGCTCTTCGCCCAGCCGCACATCCACGGCGCCCTGGTCGGTGGCGCCAGCCTCAAGGTCGACGCCTTCACCACCATCGTGCGCGCCGCCGAGGCGGCCGGCTCCGCCGCCGCGGGGTCGCGGTGACGCCCGGGCCGCGCCCCTTCGTCCTGATCGTCATCGACGGTTGGGGGTACAGCCCGGACGGCTTCGGCAACGCCATCGCGGCGGCCCGGACCCCGCATTGGGACGAATTCCTCCGCAGCTCGCCCCACACCCTGGTCGCCGCCAGCGGGGAGGCCGTGGGGCTGCCCGAGGGCCAGCAGGGCAACTCCGAGGTCGGGCACCTCACCATCGGCACCGGGCGGGTCGTCTACCAGCCGCTGACCAAGATCAGCCGGGCGGTGCGCGACGGGAGCATCTTCGACAACCCCGCGCTCAACCAGGCGGTCGACGCCGCCCTCGAGCGGGGAACCAGCCTCCACCTCATGGGCCTGGTCTCCCCGGGCGGCGTCCACAGCCACCAGGATCACGCGGTCGCGATCTGCGAGCTGGCCAGGCGGCGGGGGCTCGAGCGGGTCTTCGTCCACGCCTTCACCGACGGTCGCGACGAGCTGCCCAACAGCGGCGCCGCCTTCATGGAGGAGTTCGTCGCCGCGCTCGCCCGGGTCGGGGCGGGCCGGGTCGTCTCGGTCGGCGGCCGCTTCTACGGGATGGACCGCGACAAGCGGTGGGAGCGGGTGGCCCGCGCCTACGAGATCATCGCCGGCTCGGGCGACGCGCGGGCCGACGACCCGGTCGCCTACATCCGTGGCCAGTACGAGGTCGGGGTCACCGACGAGTTCCTCCCCCCGGTGAGCATCTGCCCCGAGGGCGAGCCGCCGGTGCGGATCGGCGACGGCGACTCCGTGGTCTTCTTCAACTTCCGGCCGGATCGGGCCCGCGAGATGACCCACGCCCTGGTCGACGCGGACTTCGCGCAGTTCGAGCGCAGCCGGGTGCCCAAGGACCTCACCTACGTCACCATGACCGAGTACGAGGGCGGCCTGCCGGTGCGGATCGCCTATCCGCCCGACGCCATCCACAACTGCCTCGCCGAGGTGGTGAGCCGGAGCGGCGGACACCAGTTCCACGTCGCCGAGACCGAGAAGTACGCGCACGTCACCTACTTCATCAACGGCGGCGAGGAGCACCCCTTCGAGGCCGAGGACCGGATGCTGATCCCCTCGCGCAAGGACGTCCCCACCTACGAGCTGGTGCCGGAGATGAGCGCCCTGCCGATCACCGACGCGGTGGTCGAGCGGATCGAGAAGGGGAATGAGGCCCTGATCGTCGTCAACTACGCGAACCCCGACATGGTCGGACACACCGGAGACCTGGCGGCGACCGTCCAGGCCTGCGAGGTGGTCGACGGCTGCCTCGGCCGGGTGGTCGACGCCGCCACGGCGGCGGGCGGCGTGGTCCTGATCACCGCCGACCACGGCAACGCCGAGCACAAGATCGACCCCGCCACCAACGAGCCGCTGACCGCCCACACCACCAATCCGGTGCCGGTGGTGCTGATCGGCTCGCAGGTGGCGGCGCTGCGCGACGGCGGCGGGCTCTGTGACGTCGCCCCCACCGTGCTCGCGGTGATGGGGCTGCCCCAGCCCGAGGAGATGACCGGCCGCAGCCTGATCGACGCCTGAGCGGGGCCCGCCGCCGCCGCGCCCCCTCGGAGGGCGGGGGTGGCGGGCTCAGCTCCGGGTGCGGGCCAGGGAGAGGTTGGAGCAGGCCTCGCAGACGGTGGGCGGGATGACTCCCAGCCGCATCAGGACGTCAAAGACCCGGCAGCCGATGCAGAGGGCGAAGACGGACTCCAGGGTGGCGGCGACCGCGACCAGCCCCACCAGCACCAGGCCCGGGATCTCGAGGCCGAAGACGATCCAGAGCAGGGTCGCGCCGACCGTGAGCACCGCCCCCATCCCCTGGGCGAAGCGCTTGGGTGGCCCCGCGATCAGCTTGGCCTTGAACGGCAACCGGGGGACGATGACCCGGGTCACGATCTGACCCCAGGGACTGAGGGTGGGGCCGGAGGCCACCCGGGCGACGAACCCGTATGCCATGAAGGGGAGGAGCCACGGCCAGCGGGTGCCCAGGGTCACCAGGGCGGCCACGGCCACCCCGCCCGCGACGGTGCGGGCCGAGACCTCGTTGACGGGGTTGGGGAAGCTGAAGACGCCGCGGAGCGTCGTGGTGTGGGCTGCCATCACCGATAAAGTCTAGTGGGAAAGTGGGGATTCACGTCTACCACCTCTTTGGGGGGGGTGCCGTGCCCCCGCCCCTCACCATACAGGCGGCGTCGTCCGCCTCGACCGGGAGGGGCGATCGTGGGCAGGCGGTATACTGGCCGCCGATCTCACTCGGAGGAGCGTTTGCGTGCTACAGGTCGTTCTCATCGCCGCCCAGGTGGTGCTGGCGATCCTCGTGATCCTTGGCATCTTGCTCCAGACCCCGAAGGCGACCGGCCTGGGCGGGGTCATCGGCGGTGGTGGCGATTCTGGCGGCGGGTACCGCCGGCGGCGGGGGCTGGAAGCTGGTCTCCTCCGGATGAGCGCCGTGTTCATCGCCCTCTTCGTGATCATCGCCGCGATCAACGTCTGGATCGGCAACACCGCCTGATCCGGCGGCCGCCGCGCTGGCTGGAGGTCGGCGCGGGTGTGGCCCTGATCGCCGTGGCGCTGGCGGTCACCGGGGTGGCGGTGGTCGGGCACCTGAGGACGGCGTCGTCGGAGAAGCCGGTGCCGGTCGACTACCGCGCCGCGGTCCTCACCGACAGCCTCCCGGTCTCCGTCGACCCGCTGATCAACTCCGAGGATCCCGCGGTGGCGGCGATCGCCCCCATGCTCTACCGCTGCCTGCTCGGGCTCGATGCGACCGCCTACCCGGCGCCCGACCTGGCCTCGCAGTTCTCGGTCAGCCTGAACGGGCTCACCTACACCCTGCCCCTGCGCACCGGGCTGCGCTGGTCGGATGGGAGCCCGATCACGGTGCAGGATGCGCTGGCGACCATTCAGTGGGTGCAGTCCTCCGCCTTCCCCGATGCCGCCGTGGCCAGCGTCTGGAAGGGGGTGGACGCGACCGCCTCGGGGAACGACCTGATCCTCACCCTGCAAGCCCCACGGGCGGCGCTCGCCTATGACCTGACCCAGCTCCCCATCCTTCCGCTGGGGAGCATGACGCCGGCCCAGCTCGCGGTCCTGGCCGCGCACTCCTCCTCGCCGCTCCCCACCTCGGGGCCGTACCGGGTCGCCGCGGCGAAGGGTGGCGTCCTCACCCTCACCGCCAACCCGCACACCGTCGCCGCGCCCCGCCTGGGCCGGATCCAGATCGACGCCATGACCAGCTTCGCCTCCGCCGCCCAGGCCTTCATGGCGGGGTCGGTGCAGGCGGTGCTCGCCACCACCCCCGACCAGCAGGCGGAGCTGCTTCACCGCCACGGCGCGGTGGCCCGCGACTCGCTCACCTTCGGGTTCGTCGACCTCCTCTTCAACGAGGGCATCCCCGGCCTCGACGACCCGGCGGTCCGCCACGCCATCGCCGACGTCATCGACAGGGAGGCCATCGTCAACGGGCCGCTGGACGGTCTCGGCACCGGCCAGTACGGTCCCATCCCCGCCGGCATCGTCTGGCTGCAGAACGAGGAACCGGCGCTCCCCGCCAACCCCGCCGCCGCCGCCGCGGGGCTCGACGCCGCCGGTTGGCTGGTCAACGCCGAGGGGGGTCGCAGCCTGGGCGGGGTGGCGCTCCACTTCACCCTCAGCGTCCCCGACGCGGCCCCGCTCCCGGAGGTGGCGCAGCTGGTCGCGCAGCAGCTCGACGCGGTGGGGATCTCGGTGACCGTCGCCGTGACCCCCAGCACCGGGTTCCTGAGCCACGTGCTGGTCCCCGGAGACTTCCAGCTCGCCATCGCCTCCTGGGACGCCGGTGCCGACCCCGACCTGACCGGCTTCTGGAGCTCGACCGCCACCCCCCCGCACGGCTACTACGTCTCCGGGGGCACCCCCGACCCCTTTCTCGACCAGAGCCTCAGCGCCCTGGCGACCGTCACCGGGCAGCCGGCCAGCCTCACCGCGGCGGCTCAGGTGGTGAGGGAGATGGACCAGGACCTGCCCGCGGTCTTCCTCTACGCGCCGGCCCAGGGGCTGGTCGTCAACAGCGCCAGGCTCTCCCAGGTCCTGGTCCCGACCTCGGGGGATCCCTTCGCCGAGGCGGCGGTCTGGCGGCGCTGAACCCGGCCGCGCCGCTCCTGCTACGATCGGTTCCCCAACCGCGCCGGGGTGGTGGAACTGGTAGACACGCAGCGTTCAGGGCGCTGTGAGCGTACGCTCGTAAGGGTTCGATTCCCTTTCCCGGCACCAGACATGACAGTTGGACTGTTAGGTTCCAGAGCAACGACCGCGTCGTGAGCGGAGCCACAAGGGGCCGGTCCTCGGTCTCAGCTGAGTGAGTTCGCTGGTGCTTGAGTCGCCCTCCGGCTTGGGTGCGGCCGCCAAGGTTCCCTGGTCCAAGTGGGGAATACCCGACACCCGGACCAGTTTCTGTCTCTTAGGCGTCGGCTCGACGCGCCTGGCCCCGGGCGCGCGCTCGGCCAGAGCCAACGACCCGGGGGCGGATCCGGCGCGTCCCATGATCCGTAAGGAAGTCGCGGAGGTCACTCCAGGAGACCCCCGTCGTCGTGCGGCGGTTACGGTCTCTCCAGTCGATCGATCCCTGGCTGACGAACAGGAAGCCGATGTGTTCGCCGTTCTGGTGCACGGCGACCTCGATCGGGACGCTGGTGAGGCGGAACGGGGGAAGGCTTACCGCGAGACTGTGCCTAGCCATATGGACATCCTCCGAGTGGGGTAAACAGTCGAACGATCGCGAAGCACCGACCCAGCTCTCAACAAGCTACGAGGTTATGCACCCATTGTCCCGCAACCTCGACGGCCGTGGCCCCGGGACGAAGACGGCTGACATGCCTCAGCTGCAGCTGAGATCAGATGTGGGCATTGCCGAAGGACCCGCATCGTCGGCCGGTCCAGGTTGGACGCGGCAGGTAAGCCGGTGGATCCACGTCCGAGTGCGGCCGGGACGTCATCCCCTGGAGCCCGCCGCCAGGTGAGCCCGACCAGGCCAGATGAGCGCGGCGAGCCAATCTCCGTCGAGACAGGGGTTGTCGGGCTCACGGGCCTGAGGTAGTCTACGAACGCAATGGCGCAGCGGCGGCGGCTGTTTGTTGGTTCGGCATCAGAGTCCAAGCATGTGGCCCAGACGCTTCTGGACGAGTTGAACGATCCGACCTGTGAGGCGAAGCTGTGGACCCACGCATTTGACCTAGGGCGGCATCCTATCCACTCCCTTCGAGACGCGGTCGACAGAAGCGACTTTGCCGTGTTCGTCTTCACTCCCGACGATCGGATAGACAGCCGTGGTCTCCAACAGGGAATTCCGCGGGATAACGTCATATTTGAATTCGGCATGTTCATGCAGAAGCTCGGGGAGACCCGCTGTTACGTGGTTAGACCCGAGGAAGGCGACGTTAAGGCCCTAAGTGACTTTGAGGGGATGACTTACGCCAGCTACTTTCCCCCTGCCACGTCCGATACGGATAGCCCTGATTGGAACGACGCTCTCAGCTCCGCGGCCCGTAAGATCCGCTACGCGATGAAGCGGGCGTTGAAGGAGGAGGCCGCGACGGAGCCGGCGGACCGTCCTCTCCTTGAAACGCTCCAGACCACGGCCGTTGGAACGAGCGACACTGAGTCCCGTCTGGTCTTGCAGTTGATGATCGACGCCCAGCGTGGGGTAATCCCGCGCGTGACTTCAGTGAGCCGAGGCATGTTGGTGATCCACCCCTTGCACGGATTGGGGCAGGTGCGAGGAAGTGACCCGGTCGGCAGTACGGATAGACTCATACGGGTTCAGTTCGCCACAGGAGCGGCCGAGGTGCCCCTCGGTGAGCTGTTCGTCGCGGGGGCACCCTCGATCCCGCTAGACCGCCAGGGAAGCTAGTGGGTTTGAGTCTGACACGCAAGACCTCGAACTTGCGCCGTCATGCTTCATCGGACGCTGAGAGAGTGAGTTGGCTACGCCGCGAAGAGCGTCAATTGCGCGACGTCGTGCCGAATGGATTTCCGGCTCGCCGTCCCGCATCATGACTGCCACCAATAAGGTTCTCTTCGGCCTCGGGCTGGAGACCGGCGTCCATCAGGTGAGCGAGATGCTCGCGCACGCGCGCCTGGCTGATGATGCGGGGCTCGACGTCGTCAGCCTCTCCGACCATCCCTATTTCGCCGAGCGCATCGACGCCTATGCCGCACTCGCGTTCATCCTGGGCGCAACCAGCAACGTCAGAGCGGCCGTGATCATGACCAACCTGGTGAGCCGTCCCGCCCCCCTGCTGGCCCGCACCGCGGCCGGGCTCTCCACAGTGTCCGGCGGCCGTTTCATCCTCGGACTCGGTGCGGGTGGGCTCGAGGAGGAGATCATCGCCCTCGGTGTCCCCCGCCTCTCGCCCGCGCAGCGGGTTCGAGCTCTCGAAGAAGCGACCCTCGTGGTCAGGGCGCTCTCCGGCGGTGGTGATCCGGTCACCTTCGACGGCGAGTTCTACCACGTCACGGGGCTGACGCCCTCCGCCGCGGCCACGCCGCCAATCTGGATCGGATCGCTCGGGCCGAAGGGGCTGGCGGTGACCGGCAGGCAGGCGGACGGATGGATACCCGGGCACCTCGCCGACTGGCGCAGCACGCGGGTTGCCGAGTCGCGCCCCATCATCGACGAGGCGGCCGCTTCGGTGGGGAGAAAGCCCACCGACATCGACACCATCTACAACGTGTCAGGTCAGTTCACCCGCGTCCCGCTGGCACGGGCCCGCGACGAGGAGGGCCGCTGGATCGGGGGCAACGTGACGCAATGGGTGGAGGAGTTGACCTACGCCGTGTTGGAGCATGGCGCCGGCGGCTTCATCTACCTGCTCGCACCTGGTGAGGTTCTGAGCGATACGACGGTGAACCTCTGGGCCCACGAGATCGCGCCCGCCGTGCGCGAGGCGATCGCCGAGCGCTGACCGCGGGCCATATCCCAGGTGCGAGCTACGCGTGCGCCGACCCGGAACTGAGCAGGCTCTTCGCCGCGCATGTGCCGACAGGAGCCGGCGTCCGCCCCCCTTCGGGTAGCGCCGCGCCGGACACCACGGGCCGCGACAACAGATCCCGGGGAGGGTAGACTCGCCGCCGTCGCCGGGTGCTCGTGGGGGTCGCGGCGGCCAGGAGGGCTTCCCATGACCATCCTCGACGGGATCCTCTTCGGATCGCTCATTGCCGCGGTGCTGCTGATGGGCCTCCGTTTCGCACTCCTGGGGGGTGACCCTGACCAGAAGGTCAGGTTGCTCACCCCGGTGGGTCCGGCCAATTTCGACTTCACCAAGAGCTTCGCGTCGATCATCACCGCTGTCGGTGCCCTTCTGACCACCTTCCTTGCCGCCAAGGGCATCGTGACCGCCCAGGAGCCGCATCTCACGCCCGCCGACTACGCGCTGCTCAGCGTCTTCTTCGCTGCCCTGGTCGCCGTGGCTCCCGTTGCTTTCGGGGGCCTGAGCAAGACCATGCCGGTGGTGAACCCGCAGGCTCCCCATGACAAGCAGGCGAAGGCGGCTGACCCCGATGGCAAGGACGCGAAGGTGGTGGCCAATGATGTGCAGTCCCAGGGTTACGCGATCGGATTCCTGATCGCCGGGACCCTGACGGTGTGGGGTGTCCTCGGACAGCTGGGCACCATGCTCACGTTCGCCACCGATGTCCAGGCCGCCACCGAGTTCACCGCTCTGTTCGTGAGCGTCATCGCCCTCGGCATGGTGCTGGTGGCCATCTATGTCTGGCGGTCGATCTACGCGGTGCTCACCGTCCAGGTGAAGCGGCACGCTCACAGGGCGGCGCTGATCAGCCAGTCGCACATGGCGGGACTCTCAGAACGGGAAATCGCTGGTGTGAAGAAGGCAACCGAAGGCGGGCAACTGGTTCCGCTGCCCCATTGGCGAATGCTCTAGCGACCGACCCGACCGGTGCGATCACCCCGCCTCACCCTGGGTCGATGAGCCTGCCGTTCCGTGACAGATCGGGATCGGTGCACGCCGAGAGGTTGAAGCAGCACGGCCGCCGCTTCCCGCTCTGCATCTTCGAGATGGTCACCTCGACCCGACGTTTGCGCGTCTCCGGGTTCTGGGTGGCATTGACCCAGCGGACCCACTCCCAGCGCGCCATCGGCGTGATGTCGGTCCAGAGGTCGCGGATCTTCCGAGGGGCTGCGGCCAGGGCCGTCTCGAGATCCCGGGGCACGTCGGGCTCCGGCCACTCCTTGAGTGTCTCGATCTCGACGGTGGCGGCGTCACCGGCGGCCAGGGCCGCCTTCCTCTGCAACTTCCGATCAATCCTGATCCAGTGGCCGAAACTGCCATCCGGTTCCACGACGGTCTGGAACTCGTGGCCATTGAGCGTCCCCTGCACGGCGACCTGCCCGCGAGACGGCAGCTTGCGACTCGCGCTCTCAGGCAGGCGCAGGATGGCTGATCCCTCAATCGTGTGCAGCGTGGCGCCGAAGCGCATCGTTGAGCCCCCTGCGCTGACCCGCCTCTCTGACGGTCATTCTGCCGTCCGGCCGCGGTGATCGCAAGATCCGGCGACCAGCCCCGCGGGCGGCCGGCGCCGGGGTGCGGTCCGGATCCGCGCTCAGAGCTCCAGGATCGCGGGCCGCCGCAGCGGTCCGAGCTGGGTGTCGATCGTCATTGACGGCCACGCGTCGGTGTTGCTGACCGACCGGGCGCCGTCCTCGCCGACGATGAAGGTGTCCTCCGACTTGCCGCCCTGCACCGTGGGGTTCCAGGCGAAGCCGGCGCCGAGCGTGATGAGCGTGGCTGCGCTCGCCGTGCCCGGCACGACGTCGAACTCCCGCGAGAGGTACCCGACCGGCCCGCCCTGGAAGTGCGCCCGCCACTCGTCCGGGTACCCGGCTTCCGCGTAGGCGACCTTGGCGACGTCCACCACGCTCTCCCAGCTTCTCCCCGGGCGCGTGGCGGCGATCATGGCGGCCTCGACCGCGCAGGCCGCCCGGTGGCGTGCCTCGAGGTCGGCATGGGGAGCGCCCGCACAGACGGTCCGCGAGCACGAGACGTTGAGCCCACCACGAATCCCCACGATGATGGCCAGGGCGTCCTGGCCGGTGACCGCGTCGGTCGGAATCGGGTGGCGGAAGGCGCGCCGTCGCCGGGCGCCGCCAACCAGGATGAGCGAGGCCAGCAGCCGGCGCTCCTCGAGTGCGGCCGCGATCCTCGCCGCCAGGTCGCACTCCCGCTCGGAGGGCCGCCAGTCGCGCAGGGCGCCCTCCAGCGCCTCGGCGCATTCGGGCCCCAGGGAGGCCAGGCGGTCGGCCTCCTGGGGTGTCAGGGGGAGCCTCAGGCCGGCCAGCGCCTCCGGCTCCGGCACGCCCGAGCCGTGACCGTCGTTGGCCAGGCGCCCACCCCCGCTCAGCTCCCTCGCCACGGCGTCGAGCCCCCCGGGCCGGTCCCAGGGGGTCGCCTGCAGGTCGAGCCGCAGCCCGGCCAGGTCCTCCTCCGCCGACAGCCGGGTTCCCTCCACATTGGTGGTGATCAGGTGGACTCGGGTAGCGTCGACCAGCGCCCACACCACCCCCGGCTCCTCGTTACGGCAGACGCGATCCTCCAGACCGGCGGTCACCCAGGCGACCCCCGGCTGGCCGGTGAAGAGCGCGGCGTCGTACTCGGAGCCGTCCAGCCACGTCCGCACGCGATCCAGCTTGATCGACAGCTCCTCGAGACGAGACTGCCTGCCGGCGGGGACCGGGGCATCCTCACCCTGGGCCGGCATGCTCCGGTGCTCCGCGGTCATGGGCTGCTCCTCGATGGCACTCTGCGTTCCGGCGCGACCCCGGGGGCGCTGCCGGTGATCTCAGATCTTCGGTTTTTCTTTCGATATTGAGCCAGCGCGTTTTGTTTCTGCCATACGTTCCAGCGCCGTGCATCCTATCTCTGGGGTCGGGGAAGGTCAAGCGCAAGACAAACCCTTCGGACTCCGTGTATGATCCGGCCCTTGATGGCACCGGAGACCTCGCCCTCCCCCCCACTTCTGGCGGTATCCGATGCCATCACCCAAGCTCTCGACCCCACTTCTTCCGAAGAACACAAGGTAAACAGAAGATTTACCGAACATCGAGGCGTGGAGGTACGGATGGGCAGATCCCTCGGCCCGCGGAGACTTCCACGCCGTCACCCGGTTCGCTGGAGGTGCCACGGATGACCATGGGAGCGGAGATCCGCCTCGGGCGGCTGTTCGACGGAGGCCACAACGCCGTCGTCGTGGCCGTGGATCACGGTCTGTACAACGGACCGCTCGCCGGCCTGAACGACCTGCCCGTGACCGTACGAGACCTCGGTGCCGCCGACGCGATCCTCATGAGCCCCGGCATGGCCGCTCATGTGGGCCACCACTTTGCCCACCGCGGGGCACCGGCCCTGATGATCCGGCTGAACTGGGGGACCCAGTACGCCTCCCAGTGGCAATACCACGAGAGCCGGAGCGTCCCCGTCCTCACCGCCGCCGAGGCTGTGGCCCTCGGCGCCGACATCGTCCTGGTGGGGATGTCGATCCACACGGGCTCCGAGGCGGTCGACGCCGAGAACGTGGAGATGGTGGCTCGGGCGGTGAGCCAGAAGCGGGCCGCCGGTGTCCCGATCGTCGGCGAGGTCTATCCCGCCGACCAGGAGGAGATACCCGCGGACGAGCGTCACGAGCGGATCGCCGTCGGCTGCCGCGTGGTCGCCGAGCTGGGCGTGGACCTGGTCAAGACCTTCCACACCGGAGAGCGCTTCGGCGAGATCGTCGCCGCCACGCCGATCCCCGTGCTCGCCCTCGGATCCCGCAAGCTGCCCCGTGAGCTGGACGCTCTCAAGCTCGCGGCCGAGGCCATCGAGACCGGCGCCCGCGGCGTCGTCTTCGGCCGCAACGTCCTCCAGGCGCGGAACCCCGAGCGGTTCCTGGCGGCTCTCTGCGCCGTCGTGAAGGAGGGGACTCCTCCCGAGGTGGCCGCCGAGCGCTGCGGTCTCATCGAGGCCGTGCCGGCCTGATGGGACTGCTTCTGGGGGTCGACGCCGGCACCACCTCGCTCAAGGTGGGGCTGTTCGACGAGGCCGGCACCGAGCGGGCGGTGGCCGTGGAGGAATACGCCCTCCAGACCCCCGAGCCGTCGCGTGCCGAGATGGACCCCCGGCTCTACTGGAGCTCCCTGGTCGGCGCCGTCCGCCGGGCCCTGGTCCGGGCCCGAGCCCGTCCCACCGACGTGGAGGCGCTGGCCGTCTCCAGCCAGGGCGAGACCCTCGTCCCGGTGTCGGCGTCGGGCGACCCGTTGGGCCGGGCGATCGTCTGGCTCGACAACCGGGCGGTCGCGGAGGCCGCTGAGCTGGCCACGCAGCTCGACCCCGGCGCCGTCTACGCGGCGACGGGCGTTCCCACCATGGTGCCCACCTGGCCGGCCTGCAAGCTTCTCTGGTGGAAGCGGCACGATGCCGACCTCTTCCGGAGCTCCGCCCACTTCCTGCTGGTGGAGGAGTTCCTCCTCCAGCGCCTCACCGGCCGCTACGTGGCCGAGGCCGGGGTCCAATCGAGCTCCCTCCTTTTCGACATCGCGCACCACGCCTGGTGGCCCCCGATGTTCGACCTGCTGGGGATCTCCCCGAGCCGGTTCGGCGACCTCGTCTCCCCCGGGACGGTGGTCGGATCGCTGAGCCCCGAGGCCGCCGAGGCCCTGGGCCTGACCACCGCCGTCCGGGTCGTCGCCGGCGGCATGGATCAGGGCGCGGGAGCGGTCGGAGTGGGCAATGTCGCCCCCGGGGTCCTCTCCGAGAGCACGGGTGGGGCGCTGGCCGTCCAGGCATCGCTCGACCGCTCGGATCGCGACGCCACGGGGCGGATCCCCGTCTACGTGCACTCCGCCCCCGGCACCTACCTCTACTGTCCGGTCTGCCCGACCGGGGGGATGGCCCTGACCTGGTTCCGTGACCGCTTCGGCGAGCCGGAGATGGCCCGCGAGCGGGCCGAGGGCACCAGCGCCTACGACCTGCTCACCGAGATGGCGGCTGGGGTGGGACCCGGGGCGGACGGGCTGCTCATGCTCCCCCACCTCTCCGGCGCCTTCAGCCCGGAGTACGAGCCCGCCGCCCGGGGGGTGTTCTTCGGATTCACCCTCGGGCATGGCCGGGAGCACTTCGTCCGGGCGACCCTGGAGGCGGTGGCCTTCACCCTGCGCCGGAACCTCGAGCTGCTCCAGGGCATCGGCGCCGCTGCCGCGGAGGTCCGCTCCCACGGAGGCGGCGCCCGCAGCCCGCTCTGGAATCAGATCAAGGCCGACGTCTGCTCCCTGCCGGTGGTGACGCTCCGGGGGACCGAAGCGGCGGT
>Ga0187867_10002617_pt1 | contig 14795 bp, 12 predicted proteins | sample June2016WEW_13_1_FD_132976 | JGI IMG/M metagenome (GOLD analysis project Ga0187867, IMG submission 132976) | Peatland microbial communities from SPRUCE experiment site at the Marcell Experimental Forest, Minnesota, USA - June2016WEW_13_10 | ecosystem: Environmental > Terrestrial > Soil >... | reverse complement strand
TCTCGGTCCAGGCGTGATCGCGGCCTTGGACCACGGAAAGGACCACGAAAGCAAGGGCGAGGTCGCCGGTGCGCGTTCAACCCAGATGTGGCCGGTTGGTGGCACCCGCCCAAATGAACTCGTGTGCGCCAACCCCATACCAGGTGGCGTTGCCCTGGACTGACTCGCCGCTTGTGATCAAGGTTGCCCGGATTGTTTCGCCCAGTGTTACGGCGCAAACCGGTGCCGAATCAGTTCTGGGCCAGCAGCGTGATACCGTTGGTTGAACAACAGCAACGTCGAGCGCCAATGGCGCCGCCGTTACAGCCGGAGCCGGTGCCGCCGAAACGGCCGCGAGATACGCCGCCCGGTCAAAATGGATGCCGGGACAGGTCTTGCCGGCGCGGATCAGGTGATGCGGCACAATACGCTCGCGTTCCAAGGGGATGCGCCAACGAGCCAGAATCTCCCGCACCAGCGCCGCACTGGCGTGGAGTTGCGGCGCGGGCCAAGGCCAGACGACATTCGTATAACCCTCGTGCTCAACGCCTATCGTGTAGAAATTCGGGTTGACGCCCGGCTTCAGCAACGGCCAGGTCGGCCGGTCGACGATGCCCGCATGAAACGCGGTGTCGGCTTCCTTGACATATTGATGGACCACGCCGCCCCGGCCAATTCCGTAGTGAGCGGAAACCTTCGCCTTGTTGTTGTTGAACCACGCATCGGTGCCGGTCAGGGATCCGTCCATAATGTGGATGACGACCGCTTCCGGCTGAAACTGGCCGGGCCGGCCGCTTTGATAATTGTCTTTGGCGCACCCTTTCCAGTCAGCCATCTCGCCTCTCCTGTTTGCTTTGCAAGCATACGCCGGGTCAAACCGGATCAGCCCGTCGCGGCGAGATCGCCCTTTTCGCCCTCACCAATCAGCGGCAGTTGCGGCGACGTTTGCTGGCTCTGTCGCACCTGCCGCTGCGCGTCATCTTTGTCGGCGATCGTCGAGCGCAGTTGGAGCAGGCTCTTCAGGATGCTGTACCAGAACGGCGCACCCAGGCTGAGCAGCGCCACAGCCACGAGCATGCCGGCGAGATGTCTGATCGCGCTGGTCTGTGCCCATTGTCTGCGCCAATCGTCGTAACCGCCGGGGATCTGGATCAGATTGTCGCTGACCAGGCCGGTGAGGTTAAGATCGCTGAGGGTCAAAGTACCGGACCCTTGCAAGGCCGCATTGACCGCTTGCCTGGTCGCGTCATCGGGATGCGTGGCGACCAAGGTCGTTGCCTGTGTGACAGCGGCCGCACGCGCGGCGTCGTCGGTCGACAGGCGATTGACGATCATGAACACGTCCAACTGTACGAACACCACCAGCACCACCGAGATACCAACCGACCAGACCCGCGCAAACGCGGTAAACCGGGCGGCGACCCGGTCGATTGTCGAGTCGAACCAGGCGTTGATCTTCGCCACGATCGGCGAGTCCGCCTGATCCAGGATAGCCGCGTTCACCCGGGCATCGTGTGCCATGTCTGGGTTGGTCCTCTCCAACGCCATCGACATCGTTCTTACAGCATCGAGGGTCTGGGCTGGATCGGCGATGCCGCCTTTCGTCAGCATCGCGTAAATCTTATTTTCTGGCGTATCCGTTGCCGCGGCGTTGGCTGGAGCCGCGGCGTTGGCTGGTGGCGCTGCGTTGGCCGGAGCCGCGGCGTTGGCTGGTGGCGCTGCGTTGGCCGGAGGCGCTGCGTTGGCTGGTGGCTCGGCCATGTGCATCAGCAACTGGGTCAGTTCTTCGCGATGAATGACAGCCGCCGCCCGCCTGCAACAATTGGCTGAGGCAGCTACCAACGGATGCGTTAGCAACAAGTTGGCGATTGCCTTGGCGTCGCTGCGGGCCAGATCCCGATCCAACTGGGTCAACAGGCCGGTGATACCATCTCTTAATATTTTCGCCCGGCTATTGAACAGCCCAAGCGCAAGTTGGGTCAACATGGTGACCGCCATACTGAATATCAGCATGACCACGCTGACACCGATCAACAAATCAAGGGTTTTGAGCATTGCCGCCTCCCTCGGGACGGCTCATTATCCGAGCCGGACCGGAGTAAAATTAGTTATTTCTTCGCCGAGTTGTCAACCGTTTTGCCGACATTTCGAACCGCCGGGTCACATGCAGCGCCTGACCAGTAATGTTGCGACATCGCACCGCACAAAACCGCGGTTATTGCGTCCGGCGTGGAGGTGCCGTATTCGTCCGGTGACGACGCTAACCGCGGCCGCGCGACGCCGGCGCTCCGCCGCGTTGCCAATCCATGCAACATGATCCCGATACCACCGGACCAGGATCTGAGATAACCAGCCGACGACAACGATGATGGGGGCCGCCCAACCGATCCTGATTGCAGTACGGTCGCAAGCAGCCCGGTCACTCGTACGGTGCAGCAACGGAGTAAACAGCAAATGATCATCGACTGTCACGGCCACTACACCACCGCGCCAAAGCAACACGAAGCGTGGCGGCGGCAACAGATCGAGGACCATGCGGCCGGACGCCCGTCCCCTCCCCGGCCGGCCATCAGCGATGACGAAATCCGGGAGACGATTGTCAATGGCCAGCTCAAGGTGCAACGCGAGCGTGGCACCGACGTGACGATTTTCTCACCGAGGGCTGCCGGGATGGGCCATCATCTCGGCGACGCCGGCACCAGCGAGGTCTGGGCTGCCGCCTGCAACGAAATGATCCACCGCGTTTGCTCGTTGTTTCCACGCAATTTCATCGGCGCCTGCATGTTGCCGCAATCGCCTGGCGTGTCGCCCGCCAACTGCATCGGCGAACTGGAGCGCTGTGTGCGCGATTACGGGTTCGTGGCGTGCAATCTGAACCCCGATCCGTCAGGCGGCTATTGGACCGATCCGCCTTTGACCGATCGCCATTGGTATCCGATCTACGAGAAAATGGTCGAGCTGAACGTTCCGGCGATGATCCATGTCAGCATGGCCTGCAATCCCGCGTTCCACACCACCGGCTCGCACTACCTGAATGGCGACACCGCCGCTTTCATGCAGTTGCTGCAAGGGGATTTGTTCAAAGACTTCCCGACGTTGAAGTTCATCATCCCGCATGGCGGCGGAGCGGTGCCGTATCATTGGGGTCGCTTCCGAGGCCTGGCCCAGGTGCTGAAGCGTCCGCTGCTGACCGAGCATTTGTTGAAGAATGTGTTTTTCGATACCTGCGTTTATCACCTGCCCGGCCAGGAACTGCTGACCAAGGTGATCCCGCTGGAAAACATTCTGTTTGCATCGGAAATGATCGGTGCGGTTCCCGGCATCGACCCGGACACCGGATACAATTTCGACGACACCAAACGCTACATCGACCAATTGCCGCTGTCGCCGGAGGCGAAGACGACACTCTTTGAAGGCAACGTAAAGCGGGTCTATGGCCGACTGGCGAAACAATTGGCGACGCAGTTCGCCTGACGCTCAGGCGGCCTGTCGCACTTCTGTCTGGTTCAGAATCATATCAGCGCCTTTTTCGGCGATCATAATGACCGTGGCGTTGGTGTTGCCCGACACCACGGTCGGCATGATGGCGGCGTCGATCACCCGCAACCCCTGTGTGCCCTTCACGCGCAGTTCGGTATCGACCACTGCCATCGGGCCCGGACCCATCATGCAAGTGCTGGTCTGGTGGAAGGTGGTGCCGGCGGTGGCGCGGACGTGTTCCAGCAAATCCTCGTCGGTTGTGGCCTGAGGTCCCGGCAAGTACTCCGTGGTGACCCAATGGCGCATCGCTTCGGTGGCGAAGATGCTGCGGATCACCCGCAGCCCGGCAACGATGGTTTCCTTGTCGCGCTGCGTCGAGAGGTAATTGGGCTGCATTGCCGGCGGGCGCGTCGGATCGGCGCTGGTGATGCGCAGCCAACCGCGGCTCTCCGGCCGGCATGGTATCGCCACCATCGTGCAGGCCGGAAATCTGTGCATCGGATCGCCGGTCCGTTCGGCGCTGCCGGCGAGGAACTGATATTGCACGTCCGGACTGGCCAGTTCCGGCCGGGTCTTGACGAACAACCCCATCGGCCCAGCACCGGTCATCAGCGGACCTTTGCGAGCCAGGATCCATTCGGCACCCGCATACAACCGGCGCAACCAATTGTGATAAATTTCGTTCATCGTCACGGTGCCGTCGATGCAGCGGTAGATCATACGGCCGCCGATATGATCCTGCAGGTTTTCGCCGACGCCCGGCAAATCATGCACCACCTCGATCCCCACCGATTGCAGCAACCCTCCTGGCCCGATCCCGGATAGCTGCAACAACTGCGGCGAGTTGATGGCTCCACCACACAGCAACACCTCTCGCCGCGCCTTGGCGTCGTGCATGACGCCGTTCTGGGCGTAGCGGACACCGACGGCGCGTTTGCCCTGCATCAGGACTTTGTGGGTCAACGCGCGCACTTCGACGCGCAGGTTAGGCCGGTCACGCGCCGGGTTCAGATAACCAACCGCGGTTGAGCAACGCCGTCTGCCGCGCACCGTCAATTGCAGCGGGCCGACACCTTCCTGCTGCGCGCCGTTGAAGTCGGGATTGAGCGGATAACCGGCCTCCTGAGCGGCTTCGATAAAAGCCTCATGCAACGGATGATCGGTCTTGAGGTCGGAGACACCGAGCGGTCCGCCTTTGCCGTGGAATTCGTTGCCGCCGCGTTCCTGATCCTCGGCCTTGCGGAAATACGGCAGCACGTCGTCATACGACCAACCGGCATTGCCGAGCTGACGCCATAGGTCAAAATCCTGGCTCTGGCCACGGATGTAGATCAGGCCGTTGATCGAGGACGATCCGCCAAGGGTTTTGCCGCGCGGCCAGGAAATGCGGCGGTTGTTCAGCTCGGGGACAGGTTCGGTTTCAAAATACCAGGCGACCTTGGGGTTGTAGATGTTGCGGTAGAACCCGGCGGGGATGTGGATCCAGGGATCGCTGTCGTTGCCGCCGGCTTCCAACAGCAGCACGCGGTTCCTGGGATCGGCGCTCAGACGATTGGCCAGCACGCAACCGGCCGATCCGGCGCCGACGATGATGAAGTCGTATTCTCCGCTGATGGTCACGGTGCACTGCCCCTCCCCTGATCGGGCGCAGTCAAGCCGATGGCGAGGGAATTGGCCAGTCCTGACCGATGCGTGTCCTGGGCCGATGCGTGTCCTGGGCCGATGCGTGTCCTGGGCCGATGCGTGTCCTGGGCCGATGCGTTCAGAACAACCGTCCCGACGCGATCTTTGCCCCCTCGCTCAGCGACGCCAGTTTCGCCCACACCACATCTTCCGCAACCCGGCGACTGCCTGCCGAGGTGTCGAAGCCGCAATCCGTCCCGGCCTGAACCTTGGTCGGATCGCCCACCACTTCCGCCACGCGTTCGATGCGGTCGGCGATGGTTTCCGGATGTTCGACGAAGTTAGTGACTGAATCGATCACCCCGGCAACGATGATCTGATCCTTATCAAGCGGGAAATCCTTCAGTACCCGATATTCATGGGCATGCCGAGGATTGGCAAACGGAAACACGAACCCGCCGACATTCAATTGCCGTAGCACAGGCATCAGCTCCTTCAGTTCGACGTCGCAATCGTGCGGGCCTTCGTAATTGCCCCAGCACACGTGCAGGCGCACCTTTTCGCGCGGAATGTTGACCAGGGCCCCATTGATCGTCCGCACCACGCGATCGACGAAACCAAGGAAATCGTCCAACGGTTTTTCGTGCCAGGTGTAATGCCGTTCCATTGCCAAATCGGGACAGTCAAGCTGCAGCAGGAACCCGTGTCGCACGATGGTTTCGTACTCCACCTGCAACGCGCGGCCCAGAGCGTTGAGGTAATCCATTTCGGTCGGATAGTAATCGTTGCGCATCGCGGCGGCGACAATCCCCGGCGACGGGGCGGTCATGAACGGCTCGGCAAACGGTTGTGACATCTTGTCCAGCGTCGCACGGAAGTCGGCGCATTCCTGCTCGACGGCGGCTCGATCTTGGTATTGCACGTCACCGATCGCGGTGGGCAGGCCTTCGCGCGCGCTGATCGGGCGCTGCTGTGCGACGTCCCGGGCCATCTGGGCTTTGAACAGCGGATATTTATCGACATCGCCACGAGGCGGCCGATCCCAACTGCCGCCGAACCCGGTCATCCGTCCGCGCACGTAAAGAAAAAACGCCTCGCGCTGCTGTTCGCCGTTGTTGCCGATGTCGATGCCGGCATCACGCTGTTTGCGGACGACATCCTCCATCGCGGCGTGTCCGACCTCAGCGAGTTCGATATCCACATCCTCGCCACGAGCCTTCCGTACGTACAATTCAACCAGAGACGGTGGCCGCGGCAGACTTCCGGTATGCGTGGTCAGAATCCGACTGTCGCTGTGCAGCATTTTGTGTTTCCCCCGTTACGCGCCGCGCAGACGCTCCAACACGCGGGAGCGGCCGATCAACGGCAACAGGGCTGCAAGTTCAGGCCCTTGCTCTTCCCCCGTCAATATCAGCCGCAACTGGGTCTGGTTATCTGCGCTGGCATGCTCCGGGATCAGCGCGAGCCACGTTGCCCAGGTGGTTTCGCTCCAAGGTTCTTCGGGCAGCGCGGCGCGAGCGGCATGGACCAGGCGAGCCGCACCGGCCGGGATCGGCGGAAAGATCGTTCCGCTAACGACATTCCACCAATGCCGCGCCTCGGTCAGCAGATCGATATGGCCGCGGATCGCAAGCCAAAACGTCTCGGTGGCGCCTTGCGGCAGACGATCCACAACCGCACCAAAGTCGCGCCGCGCCAGAATTTCTCGATTGAGCGCCGGCAATGCCGCCGGGTCAGGGATACGCGTCAGGTTACGCAGATTGAACCGCGCACCACCGCAAAGCCATGTCACCAACGCCTCTGTTTCAACGCCATCATTGCGAAAATTGCGAATTGCGAGACGGCCGGTGTCGCCGAGATTCGGCAACGTTGCGAAGCCAAGGGTTGCAGGATTATGGCCAAGTGCCTGTAACAGATCGATATGGATGCCCCCCATGGCATCACCTTCATCGGCGCGTATCACATGGGTGATGTGGTCGGCAGAGTCGTCAACGACCGCGGTCAGCGCAGCAGCCGGTGTGCCATCGGCAGCGACCAGAATCGGGTCGGAAATCGCCGTCAACTTCGCCTCGCGCCGGCCGGAGATCGCATCGTTCCAGATCAGCACACGATTGGTCAGGCGAAACCGCCAATAGGGACGCTTGCCGCCGGCTTCGGCTGCCTCGCGCTGTTCCGGGGTCAGCTTCAACATGGCCCGGTCATAGACGTCGGGCTGGCCACGGCGGATCCGGTATTCGCGCTTGGCTCGCAGTTCCGTTTCGGTTTCAAAACATGGATACAGCCGGCCAATTGCCTTCAACTGCTCGACGGCCCCGGAATAATCGCCAGGTTCGCCGACCGCGTCCCATTTGATCCCCAGCCAGCGCAAATCAGCCGTGATCCGGTCCTCGCCAGGCGGCAGGCGAATGGCGAAATGTCCCTTATTGGCGCGCGCAAACAGCGCATTCGCCAGCGCCGCGCGTGCGCCCGTGACCAACAGCCCACCCGACAATGGAGCGATGAAGCGAACGCGGGTCATTCGTCGGTATCGTCGTCGTCCAGCTCCATCCGCCGTGGATCGAGCGAACGCCAGTCCCGTTCCTCCGCCCCGGCACGATGATCGACAAAAGTGCCGAGCTCCGCGGCGCTGCGCCAACCGCCCTCACCTGCATCGATCACTTCAGCGTCTTCGCCAAATGCGAACCAGGCGTCGAGCACGTCCTTTGCGGTCATGCCAGTCACACGGCAACGTTCGACCGAATCCCGCACGTAGCGGCGAGCGAAAGCGTTGGCGTGCATGAGAGTCGGGAATCCGCTGATCTCCTCAACGATATTGTCCGCGGCACCGCCCGACAGGTCCAGGATGCGAACTCGCCAACCACCGTCGGGCGCGAACAGATCGCCGCTCATTGCTTGACGGCCCCGGCGGTAAGGCCGGCAACGTAATGTTCCACGAAAAACGAATAGATGATCGCCACCGGCACCGAACCCAACAGAGCCGCGGCCATCAACTGACCCCAATAGAACACGTCGCCTTTGACCAGTTCCGCAATGGCACCCACGGGAACGGTACGGACATCGGTCTGGGTGAGGAAAATCAGTGCGTAAAGAAACTCGTTCTGTGCCAATGTGAATGCGAAAATCCCTGCCGAGATGAACCCGGGCGTGCACAGCGGCAGGAACACTCTGAACATGGTTTGCAGTCGCGTCGCTCCATCGATGCGTGCGGCGTCCTCCAGTTCATGCGGGACCGAGCGAAAATAACCCATCAGCAGCCAGGCACAAAATGGAATAAGCAACGTCGGGTAAGTCAAGATGACCGAAGTCAGCGTATCGTTCAAGCCGAGCTTGGTAATGATGTCGGCAAGGGGTATGAACAGCAGCGGCTGCGGTACCAGGTAGGTGGCGGCAACGCCGAAGGCGACCAGCGCAGAGCCGGCGAACCGCATGCGTGCGAGAGGATAAGCCAGCATGACGCCGAACACCAGTGAGATGGCCGTCGAAACCGTGGCCACCAGCAAAGTGTTCCAGGTCCATTCGAGAAAATTCGTCTGTGACAGCAAATCGGCATAATGCTTCAATGTCGGATGGTAAACAATCAGCGGCATAATCCTACGGTTGTACAATTCGCTGTTCGGCTTAAGCGACGTCACCGCCATCCAATAGAACGGAAACAGCGTGAAGATCATGTAGGCGCCCAACGGCAGCCAAAGCCGGACCGATTTAACCCGCCAACCGCTGCGTTCGACCATCATGATTTGTGCGGTTTCATGTAAATTGACATCGCAAGGATGATCAGCGCCAACGGCGGCAGCATCGCCAATGCGACCGACGCTCCGAGGCCAAGCTGACCGGCGCCCATGGCAAGGTCGAAGGCATAAGTTGCAAACAGATGCGTGGCGTTGGCCGGACCGCCGCGGGTCAGCACATAAACCAGCTGGAAGTCGGCAAAGGTGAAAATCACCGAAAACATCGTCACGATGTAAATCACCGGCTTCAATAACGGCAACGTCACATAATAGAACCGGTCCCACGTGCTGGCGCCGTCGATCGTCGCCGCCTCATACAGTTCCGGCGAGATGGTTTGCAGCCCGGCAAGCAAAGTGATCCCGTAGAACGGCAACCCGCGCCACACGTTGACGATAATCAACGACATCATTGCCAGATGCGGATTGCCCAGCCAGGAGGGACCAGGGTTGGCGATATGCAGATTGCGTAGGAACCAGTTGATCGGTGCAAAGGCCGGATCGAGGATCCACATCCAGGCAATGGTCGACAACACGGTCGGCACGATAAACGGCAGCAGCACCAAAGCGCGGACCGTGTTCTTGAATTTGAAGTCCTGGTTCATCACCAGTGCCAGGCCAAGCCCACCAATCATCTTCAGCACGGTCGCGAAGAACGTGTAGACGAAGGTGTTCTGCACTACCTGCCAGAACACCGGGTCATGCGCGTCGGCAATGAAATTTGCCAGCCCGACAAAGGTTCCGGGTCGCGCGACCGGCCGGTCTTCCAGACTGAGCCAGACGCCGTAGACCAGCGGATAACCCACCAGCAGCAGCAAAAATACCACCGGCGGAATGATCATCAGCCAACTGAATACGTCCTCACGTTCGGTCCAGCGGCGCAGGCTCGACGCCTTCCGCAGGACCGGAACGTAAACGGCGGCGGGCAGCGCGGTGGTCGACATCGTCAGACCGGCTTGAAGATTTGTTTGAGTTGGGCGGCGGCGTCGCCGATTACCTCCTTGGTGGATTTGCCGGCGCAGGCCTTGGCAAACATATCGACGACGACATATTTGGCCACGCTTTCGCCCTGCTGACGGCTGATCGGCGCCGGCCAGCCCGGCAAGTGCGAGGTTGCCAACGAGTCGCGATAAGGCAGGTTGCGCGGCTCTTCCGTCCACAGTGATGCATTGTCGAACATGTGCAGGAATGGCGCGTAATAGCTGACCGCGACGTCATACCACCCGGTGACATTCTTCGGATCCATCAACCAAACCAAGAAGTCCTTCGCCGCCGCAACGTCCGGAGCGTAGGTGAAGATCGAATGGCTCCATGGTGCCAGAATGTGAAACCGTTGTCCGGTCGGCCCCTTCGGATTGAGTGCCTGATTGGTCACCTTGCCGATATCGGGGAAGTCCTTCTTGGCGATGTACAGGATGCTTTCCGCATTGTTGGTGCAGGAGATTTGTTCGGACAGGAACGCCTTGTTGTTGCTCGGATCGGTCCAACCCAACACGTCCTCGAACATGGTCTTTTGGTAGAACTCGCGGCAAAAATCGACGGCGCGCGCGGTCTCGGCCGAGTCGATGGCGACCGTCTTGCCGTCGGTGTCGACCTCCCGTCCACCGTACGACCAAAGCAGCGGATACAGCCAACCGTGATTGTCGCCGAAGCCGTGGCCGAGTTCGAAGCCGAACGGCCGGCCAGCCTGTTTCAGCTTGATCCCGGCTTCCAGCAGGCTGTCCCAGGTGTCAGGGAATTCCTTGAAGCCGGCCTCCTCGAACCAATCGGTGCGGTAATTCATCAATTGCCCGACATTGCCGAACGGAATGGCTTTCCATTTGCCATTGACGACCACGGCTTCTTCCACCGACTTTAGCCAGCCACCGCCCTTCTTGCCGATCTCATCGGCGATGTCGCTGACATCGACAAGCTTGTCGTCGAACAGATAGGGCCAGTTGAAATAGATGCAGGTCATGTCGGGGCCGGAACCAGTCTCCGCCGCGGTGGTAATGCGGGTCTGCAGGCTACCGACGCTGACAATGTCATAATTGATCTTGATGCCGGTGGCTTTTTCATAGGCCGCGGCCATGGTGTTCTTGATGTAGGCGTCGTATGGCGGAATGAACGAACTCTCGTGCATCAGCGTCATGCTTTTTGGCGCGGCCTGCGCCCGCGCGGCGCCGAGCAATCCGCCCACCGTCGATAACGCCGAGATTTTCAACACGTCCCGCCGCGACGCGGCACGGATGATGTTCGCCATTTGCCCACCCTTCTCTGCTTCCGCCTGCCGACGGATTGTCATTTGTCACGGAAACGTGTTTTTGCCGCGCAGCTGACGTTAGAGGTCGGGAATCGCTGAAGTCAACCGTGAACCGCGCCCGTGACAGCAAGATGCGCCGCAACTGCCGCACGGCGTCAGGCACGCCGATGGTCTTTGCCACCTGCGCATGGCGCGGTCGGAGTGTCTGCAGCCGGACTATCCAGGCCGGCGCAGCAGGAACTCGCGGCCAAGTTTCACCATCGGCTTGCCGTCATATTCAACGATGTCGGCGGTGGCATAGGTTTCATGCCATGAATCCGGAATGAAACTGCCGGTGCCGACCACGTCGATCGGCGCGTTCGCGTCCGCCATGACCCGGCATTTCGCAGCGCCGAAGCCGGAGGACGCGACGATCCGCGCCCGCCGGTAACCCGCTTCGTTCAACGCTTCCCGCATACGCCAGATCGCCGCGGCAGAAACCCCGGTGCCGATCAGGTGACGCAGTTCCGCGTCGTCGCGATAATGCCGGATCGCCCCCGGCGCGTGGCGTTCCAGCACTGCATAGCTGGTCGCCGGATCGAGGCCCTCCAGGAACCGCCCGCCGTGCGTATCCAGCCGAAACGACAGCCGGCCGGACGCCGCGAGATCAGGGAACCGCGCACAAACCGCGATTGCGTCAGTGATTTCATAGCCGAAATAGTCTGCCAGCACAGTCATCGGCTCGTCGGGAAACGTCTCATGAAACATTTCGGCGGCTCGCAATGTGCTGCCAGCGTAACCGATGAGCGAATGCGGCATGGTGCCGAAGCCGCGTGCAGTACCGAACCAATGCGCAGTGCCGTCGTTGGCGTTGCCGATAAATCCGACGGCACCCTCTCGCTTCGCCGCGGCGCTGCCGACCGAGCAGGCGTAAGCCATCATGTCTTGCATCTCGGCGCCGGCGCAGTGCCGCGCCTCCATCGCCAGGAACGCAACGTTCGGCAGCATCAGACACATTTGCCAGGCATTGTGGGCAGCGACGCAAACGGGTCCGATCTTTTGCAACAGGATCGTCTCCATCTCCGACAGATGCTGCATGCTGCCGGTCAAATAAGCGAGCGGCTCGCCGGCGCCGACCCATTCGCCTTCATCATGGGTCCAGGTCAGTTCGATTTCGATCGCCCGTTCCTGCGCCGCTGCGGCGATCCACTCCGCCATCAGTCGGGGTGCGCATATTACCGGGCGGCGCAGGAATATTGCATAAGTGACGCGTTTGTCACCGAAGCGTTCGACGATTTTCCGTGTGCGCGTGAAATAACTATCGGTGCGGGCGGCGATATCCGCGGCGATGTCGGCGCGCCCTTCCGTCATGGCACAGTCCAATCAGGCGTTCCGATCCAACGTGGTGCGGCACCAGATGGCCCGGCCAGGCCCGGCCATGAGGAGAAAGAGGACGCGGGCCGTAACAGAAGCGATCCGGGCCGTGACGGGTGGCCCGGACGCAACGTTGCAGCCGGTTTCACTGCGCTGCGACACGCAGCGGCGAGACCACCGGTGCACGCCGGCGCTTCAGTTCCTCCGCCACGAGGAACGCAAGTTCCAGCGCCTGTTCGGCATTCAGCCGCGGATCGCAGAAGGTTTCGTAACGCTCCGACAGATCGGACTCGGTCAGACGGCGCGCACCGCCGGTGCATTCAGTTACGTCCTGACCGGTCATCTCGACGTGCACGCCGCCGGCCCAGGAGTTTTCGGCCTGATGGATGTCGAAGAAGCCGCGGACCTCACGGAGGATTTCGTCGAAGTTGCGAGTTTTCAGCTTCGCCGACGTCGTGGTCGTGTTGCCGTGCATTGGATCGCACACCCAAACGACCTTGCAACCCTCACGCTCCACTGCGCGCACCAAAGCCGGCAGCCTGGCGCCCACCTTGTCGGCTCCCATACGGCTGATCAACGTGATACGTCCAGCTTCATTCGCCGGATTGAGGATGTCCAAAATCCGCAACAAATCATCCGGCTCCTGCGTCGGCCCGACCTTCATGCCAAGCGGGTTCTTCACCCCGCGCAAAAATTCGACATGTGCGCCCTCGACCTGACGCGTGCGATCGCCGATCCACAGGAAGTGTGCCGAGCAGCCGTACCAATCGCCGGTCGTTGAATCGATCCGGGTCAGCGCCTGTTCATAAGGCAACAGCAATGCCTCATGGCAGGTGTAGAAATCGGTCTCCCGCAGGTCGCGCGTGGTGTCGCCGGTCATGCCGCAGGCGGTCATGAACGCCAACGTCTCATCGATCCGCGCCGCGAGGTCGCGATAGCGTTCGGCCAGCGGCGAGGCCTCGACAAAGTCGAGATTCCAGCGGTGCACTTCATGCAGGTCGGCATAACCGCCCGAGGCGAAGGCCCGCAGCAGGTTCAACGTGCTGGCAGACTGGAAATACGCGAACTCCATGCGCGCCGGATCCGGAACCCGCGCGTCATCCGAGAAATCCGGCCCGTTAATTATATCGCCCCTGTAACTGGGTAGTGTGACATTGCCTTGCACCTCCAAGTCCGCCGAGCGCGGCTTGGCGAACTGGCCCGCCATGCGGCCGATCTTCACTACCGGCAGTGAGGCGCCGAAGGTCAGCACGACAGCCATCTGCAGCAGCACACGGAATTGGTCGCGGATGACGTTGGCGGTGAAATCCGAAAAACTTTCCGCGCAATCGCCGCCTTGCAGCACGAACGCGCGGCCCTCGGCAACGCGGCCGAGATGTTCCTTCAGGCGCCGCGCCTCACCGGCGAACACCAGCGGCGGGTATTTGCCAAGCCGGCGCTCCATCTCGTTGAGCTTCACCGGATCGGGATACATCGGCTGCTGGCGGATCGGGCTGTCACGCCAGGTGTTCGGCGTCCACGTCGCGGATAGGGCTCTGGTGTTCATCGTTGGTCTCCTCGCGCTGGGTTATGTCGCGGATCGGCGGATTTGGCCATTCCCGGGGTAACCTCCGCCATTTGCGGCGGCGGAGGTGGCGGCATGGCCGGCTGCGAAATCACGTCGAAGTCGAACTTTGGGAAATCGAATTTTGGTCGCGGCATCGGAGGCTCCTTTGGTTTGGGAGGCCACCAGTCCTGAGCGGGGAATTGAGATGCCGGATATCCGGACATAAAAAAGCCGCCCTGAACTGGCGGCTTTGGGTTTGGCTACGAACGTAGATCCCTCACCGCCGGTGCATACCAGCGGTACCAAAATCGGGAGAACGGTAAGGTCACAATCGCGGCCATGGCTGGCTCGTACCCGAACTGACGCGATGAGGCAAGAGGGGCCGGACAGGAATTCGCGGTTACATTTGGCCTACGGCACGCTCGGACCGAGGCCCGCCCCAGGAACAGTCCCCACATCGGCTACGCCGCGCGGACCCGTCCGGCTGCCGACTGACCAAACAAGTTCTTGATGACGGCCCGTGCCTCGTCATTCAGTTTGAATACAACGCCCATATGTGTGCGCTCGCTGGTCGTTGTCGCGTGCCGAACGGTTAACTGCGAAACCGCGCGGAGTAGTACCGTCCAACCACGCCTTGGGTGGTTGTGATGAGTTGCCATGGAGCACGATGTCGTCGGCATTGGCTGCCCAGGGGGCAAGCCGGGCGGCTGCGAGCATGGCCGCGAACAATCGCCACATAACAATGTCCTCCATCTGCGCGCGGCGGCTCGACCTGAAAGGTTTTAATGCCGCGTTAAACAGATGCCTGGCCATCTGGCACATGGCGTCCGAGCGCAAGCCGCTGTGG
>Ga0187867_10002614_pt1 | contig 14801 bp, 15 predicted proteins | sample June2016WEW_13_1_FD_132976 | JGI IMG/M metagenome (GOLD analysis project Ga0187867, IMG submission 132976) | Peatland microbial communities from SPRUCE experiment site at the Marcell Experimental Forest, Minnesota, USA - June2016WEW_13_10 | ecosystem: Environmental > Terrestrial > Soil >... | reverse complement strand
TATTCGGTGGAACGGATTGAAGCAGGCGAAACGGTTGACAGCAAGAGTAGACAGTAAACATGCGGGTTTGGCCCTAACCGTATGAAAAGCAAGAGGGGACGTAGTTCAGTTGGTTAGAACGCTCCTTTCTAACCATCATAATGATGTAAGCGATTTAAAAATCAGCAACTTAGTACAGCCAACATCTGTTCGCCCTGTCACGGTGTCTGCCATTTCCCTGGATTTCCCAAAACTTGTTGTCCGTTCTCTTGAAGTTCCTGACGTCTTCCTCCTCCGAGATCGAAGTGCCTCACGTATTCTCCTGATACCATTGGTCTTTTTATTTGCACAATAGAAATGAACACTCAGTGTGTCTCCTTCCGGATCTGACCAATCAGATCTGCAAGGGTTCTAAGAGCCGACGTGCGGTCCCGCGGGCCGATAGCATCTGCACACCTGCGGACGACTCAGATCTGGGCAGTGCCGCCGTCGACGAAGAGTTCGATGCCGTTGACGAAACTTGAATCGTTTGAGGCGAGGAAGAGCGCGACGGTCGCGATCTCTTCGGGGCGCCCCATTTCGCCGCGAGGGATCTGAGATTTGAAGAACTCCTTGGCGTCTGGCCCGAGCGGGTCGAGGATTGGCGTGTCGATGGTGCCGGGGCTGAGGATGTTGACTCGAATTCTGCGTTCCTTGAGCTCTACCAGCCAAGTACGAGCGAAGGAGCGCACCGCAGCCTTGCTCGCGCTGTAGACTCCGAAGCCGGGGAATCCCTTGATGCTGGCGATGGATCCGTTCAAGAAAATGGAGCCGTTGTCGTTGAACAGTGGCAGCACCTTCTGCACAGTGAAGAGCGTGCCGCGCACGTTCAGGTCGAAGGTTTTGTCGAAGTGTTCTTCGGTTACTTCTTCGAGCTTGGCCAACTCGCCCTGTCCGGCGCTGGCGAAAAGAATATCGATCTTGCCCTTCTCGCGCTTCACCGCATCGTAGAGCCGGTCGAGGTCGGCCAGGTTACTGGCGTCGCCCTGCACACCAGTAACGTTCTTGCCGATGAGCTTGAGGGCCTCATCGAGCTTATCCTTGCGGCGTCCTGTGATGAAGACGTATGCGCCCTCTTCGACGAAGAGCTTGGCTGTGGCGAGCGCCATGCCAGACGTCGCCGCGGTTATGACAGCTACTTTGCCTTCGAGCTTTCTCATTACCATTCTCCTTTCATCTGTGCTCGGTGAGTGAGCGAGCCCGCTGCCATGTCGTCATCAGCGCGGGCCGTGTGATTCGTGATTAGCGGAGGCCGCCGCCCACGCGAACCAGCTCGCCCGTAATCCACTTGGCGTCGTTGGAGGCGAGGAAGGTAGCCACGCTGGCGATGTCGTCACCCTGGCCGATACGGCCGAGCGGAGTCTGCGCGACTGCCCCCTTCTCGAAGTCAGAGCCGATGAAACCCGCGGCGTGTGAGCCTTCGGTCTCAACCATGCCGGGGTTGATAGAGTTCACGCGGATCTTCCTGGCGCCAAGTTCCTTGGCGAGGACGCCGGAGATGGCATCGACCGCGCCCTTAGTCCCGGTATAGACCGTGCTGCCTGGCGGTGTCAGGCTGCTGACGACAGAGCCGATATTGATGATGCTTGCACCCTCGCCGAGGTGGGGAACAGCGGCCTGCGTGGTGAGTAGGAGACCGAGCACATTGATATTGAATATCTTGTGGAACTGTTCTTCGGTGAAGGACTCGATAGGTGAAAACTCGTAAACGCCGGAGTTGTTGACGAGAATATCGAGGCGGCCGAAGTTCTTGATGGCGGCATCGATGAGGCCCTGAGCCTCCTTGGCCTTGGATACGTCGCCACGGACGGCGACGGCCTTACCGCGGGCAGTAGTGATGGCACTAACGACGGCGTCAGCACCGGCCTTGCTGGAGGCGTAATTAACGATGACGGAGGCGCCCTCGGCGGCTAGCGATTTAGCGATGGCGGCTCCGATACCCTTGGATGCGCCGGTGACGATTGCGACTTTGCCTGTGAGCTTGCTCATACTTTTACCCCTCTTTCGGTGCCTATTGAACTCAGAGAATCTCGGGGCTGTCGCGCTGGGCCGCCCCGCACTCGCTTCCAGTGAGTAGATGGGATTGGATCCTTAAAAGATTCAGTAGTTCCGAATAATGGAACTATTGAACCTTTTCCCCGGCATGGCTACTCTTATCTCCATGAGGCCTCTGTTCCACCCATCGATCGAGGAGATCACGGTAGAAGGCATTCTCCACGCCTTGTCCGACCCGGTACGGGTCGCAATTTACGCGGATATCGTTTCGCAGGAATGCTCGCAGAACTGCTCGACGTTTCTGACAGTCAGCGACAAGACGATCCCGAAGTCCACACTCTCTCAACACTTTAGGGAACTGAGAGAGGCGGGGCTGATCCGTGGTGAGCGTCGCGGCGTGGAAGTCCACAACACCTCGCGTTGCACCGAACTCGAGCAACGCTTTCCGGGACTAATTCGGGCAATCGTCAATGCGCATGCCATCCAGTCGAGGGGCGAAGCGCAAGGAAAGAAACGTACAGCGCAGAGAACGGCCAGACGTGCACTGAGGAATAGGCGGCGGACGTAACTTTCGTCGAGACCTGTTTGCTTTGCGATCGAGCGAGGACCAGAAGCTTGTCCACTGATGAGTTGCTCATGCCAGTCGTGAGCTCGGGCGATAGCCTTCAAGAGTGCTTGTGACTGACGTGGAGGCGCTACCTCTGAGGATTCAGGGGATACGACGAGTCGAACTTCAAGACCGCTGCGTTGGAGCTTCACGGCAAACTCAAGGTGAATCAGGTTGTCGTGAGACTGTTTGCCAAGACTAGGGGAAACCAACAGTGAACTAGCGATGTGATGCTTGAGCAGGAATTGGCGTAGATCTATTCATAGGCCTTGCAGGGCTCTTGTGTAACCGCTCGCCCGGTGAGTCGAAGGATTCGTCGCAGCAAACCAGCAACTGCAGGGACAGAAAGGGACCGACATCGCGTGCGTAATGACTGCTTGCTTTAGGCGCGCAGTCGTGGAAGCGAAATTCTCCCTGGTGGAAGAGGCAGTCGTACTGGGAATTTGCTGCTGAAAGTTGATGTACTCGAAGAGGTCGCCGCTAACCGGCCCCGCGGGAGTGGTAGCCTTGTCTTGTGGCAAAGGAATCAGACAACAAGGTGCTCTCGATTGAAGGGCGCGAAGTCCAGGTCACGAATCCTGCGAAGTTTTATTTTTCCTCACAGGCGAAAGTCACCAAGCTTGAACTTGTTCAATACTATCTCTCCGTCGCGCCGGGTGCGCTCGCTGGAATTCGCGACCGGCCAATTGTTCTCAAGCGTTTCGTCAACGGCGCCGAGGCGGAGGCGTTTTATCAAAAGCGCGCGCCAGAGAACCGGCCGTCCTGGTTGCGTACGGTCACTTTGTCGTTCCCTTCCGGCCGAACCGCCGAAGAAATTGTCGTCGATGATGCAGCCGGGCTTGCCTGGATTGTGAATCTTGGCTGCATCGAATTGCACCCGCATCCGGTGCGCTCCAGCGATCTCGATCATCCCGATGAGCTACGCATCGATTTGGATCCAATTCCCGGCGTTAGTTGGGATGATGTTCGCCGCGTCGCACTTGAAGTGCAGGGCTTTCTCGATGGAGTCGGCCTTCGCGGCTGGCCGAAAACCAGCGGCTCGCGCGGCATGCACGTGAATGTGCGCATCGAACCGCGTTGGACGTTCACGCAAGTTCGACGTGCGGCGGTTGCCTTGTCGCGAGCGGTCGAACGCCAGGCCCTAACACTGGCTAGTTCGAAATGGTGGAAGGAAGAGCGTCATGGCGTCTTTCTTGACTACAACCAGAACGCGAAGGATCGCACGACATGCTCTGCCTATTCGGTGCGCCCGCTCCCAGATGCTCGCGTTTCGACTCCTCTTTATTGGGAAGAAGTTCCCGATTGCGATCCGGCGGATTTTACCATTTTCACGGTTCCTGAGCGCTTCGCGAAAATCGGCAATCCGCATGCCGAGATGGATGCATCGTCTGGCTCCCTGGAAAAGCTACTGGAACTGGCCGATAAAGACGAAGCGGCCGGTATCGCCGATGCGCCCTGGCCTCCCCACTTCCGCAAGATGGAAGGCGAGGCTGCGCGCGTGATGCCTTCCCGGGCAAAATCTGCCGCGAAGAAGACAGCAATAAAGAAGCCGCGCGTGAAGATGCCATTGATTACGGTCGCGAATTCGCGTGATAAAGCGGCCGCGCTGGCAGGTCTTGAGCGATGGAAGGCCAAACACGCGGATATCGCAAGTCTGCTTGCCGTGGACGATGTGCTGGTCGACTCGATGCGCGGGAGATCATCCACATGGACACGCATCCGTATCAACCTGCGTCATGTCCCCGAGGAACAACGGCCACAGCAGGAAACTCCAGAGCCAGATGATGATCCCACCCGTGAGTGGCGGGAGCGTTGGAAGAAGAAAAAGGCAAACGAGTAAGACTCACCTTCCCTGCGGAAAAATTGCCGCCAGTTCCTGCGGAGGAACAACTTCAAGCTGGGCATAGGTACAATCGCTGGGCTTTTTGTCCGTTCGCCATCTGCGGAATTGTGCCGTGTGCCGGAAGCGATCTCCCTGCATGTGATCATAAGCAACTTCCACAATCAATTCAGGCCGCAATGGTTCCCACGACAAATCTTTGCCTTGGCTCCAGCGACTCTGTCCGCCGGGCATTCGCTTGACACCTTCATCATCCTCGGTCGCGTACTCAGCCCAAGCCTTCCACGGATGGTTCACCAGTGCATCTTTTCGATAAGGCTTCAGAAACTCCACTAACTCTTTTCGTTTTGCGGTGCTGAAACTCGCACAGACTCCGACGTGTTGCAAGGCGCCGGCATCGTCGAACAAACCGAGCAGTAGCGAGCCGACCATTGTGCGCTCGCCCTTTTTATGCCAGCGGAATCCAGCCACCACGCAATCGCAGTCGCGTTCGTGTTTCACTTTAAGCATCACTCGCTTGTTCGACTCGTAAGCTCCTGCGGGATCTTTGGCCATCACACCATCCAAGCCTGCCCCTTCAAAGCGGCGAAACCAATCGGTGGCAATACTCCGATCGCTGGTTGCGGGCGTTAGATGAATCGGCGGTGAAGCTGAAGCAAGCAACGATTCCAATTCGCGTCGCCGCTTTTGAAACGCCTCGCCTTGGAGATCGCGATCTCCAAGGCAAAGCAGGTCGAAGAATACAAATGACGCGGGAATCTGCCCGGATAAAAGCTTTACGCGCGACGCAGCGGGATGCAAGCGTAATTGCAGCGCATCAAAATCGAGCCCATCATTTTTGACGATGACCATCTCTCCATCGAGCACACAACGTGCGGGCAGCGCTGCGCGCAGTGGTTCCAGCAACTCCGGAAAGTAACGATTGAGTGGTTTTTCGTCGCGGCTTTGGATGAAAATTTCATCTCCATCGCGAAACACTAGGGCGCGAAAACCGTCCCACTTCGGCTCGAAAACCCAATCGCCCTCTGCGGGCAATTCATCCACCCGTTTCGCGAGCATCGGCAGGATCGGGGGATTTACTGGAAGGTCCACCCCCCATGGTATAACGTGGCTTTGCTCGAAGCATGGAAGGATGTGTTCGGCATTGAAGAACATTACAAAGCCAAGCTTTGCGGCCACCATGAAGGCAAAGCATGGTTGGTTCAAGTTATTGACGAGGCCGTCAATGTCTTAATGACTGCGAACGCGAGGCGATTCCTGGCAAAAAAGTGGTCACTTTGCGAGCCTCTGAAAGCCTGATCGGGTCGCATGTGACTGCTTGCCTAGCGGGCAGTCACAGGATCGAAGTTTTTCTCCGGCGGAAAGAATTACTTGGGGCGCCGATTTCTAATAATTTTCGACTTTCGTGCTCGCGCTTTCTCGGCCGTCATGGCTCCACTTCCCACAAGAGGACTTCTGGCCCGGAATGCTCAAGAATAGCAATAATTCCTAATAGCTTTTGCCGGATCGATCTTCGGACCCAACGGATCCTGAATAGCATCCATAGTCTCCATGAGAGGGCCTTGCGATGAAGCCGTACTCCGATCGGGCGGTAGTGAAGTCCCGTGTGGAGAAAGAGCCAGACCATGGATTCTCACTGCAACGATTCTCGGTTCCAGCATGGCATTCATCGACAGCACAGTCGTCAACGTCGCTCTGCCTGCGATACAGGGTAGCTTTCACGCGACAGTGGTGGATATGCAATGGGTGGTGGAGTCGTATGGTCGTCCGGGACAATCTGCCAGGAACTCGGAATTAGCCGTCGCCACTCCGGCGTGACGAAGAGCATGACCACGTATGTCAAACCTGTCAGCAGCCACGCGAAATCCGCGAGAAAGTGCCAGTGCCGTCCGAGACCTAGATTTTCGTGGCCTGCCAGGGCAATCACGGACGGGAATGAACTTTCCTCGTCACTCGCCGTCCAGAGTCGGTCATCAGGTCTCTGCTTCTTCGTGAACTTGAGCCATTCGCTACCCGGCGTGCAATGATCGTTCCAGTAAAATCTCGGATGTGCACTCAAGATCTCGAGACCACTGCGGATGAGAAGCGAGAGGAGAAGAAAATTGAAGAAGTGCGCCGCCCGCAGCCACAATGGATAATCAAGAGGCATCTTTGATCACATTCTCACACCTTGACTTTTCGGTTCTTTCGTAATCTCCCTCGACAACCAAGTGGAGGAACTCGCACCGCTTCCACGATTCCCGGCCGGGTACGTGATGCGATCACCTTGGACACGTGCAAAAGGAATGAGTGCATGAACTTGGGAACGCTTCAGGCTCATAATGTCGTCAACCCGAATCCCGCGAACAGTCAGCGCATCGGCGATAAGGGAACGGTGACAACGCCATGGAACCGCTTCCGCACACATAATCGCGCTCCGCTTCTGCCCGGCCAATTTCAACAATCGGAGTAACCCTGCTTCGAATTCCGAGGTCTGCATATAATCAGCAAAGCCACGAAATGAGGTATTGCGCCAGCCCAGGTTCGTCGAATCGCGTCGCGCATGGCGTAAGCCCCCGAGCTTTCGCAAGTGCACGTAGCCGATCCTCGCGGCCCGCAGCTTTTTCGACAAGGTCTCCCGGTTGAACTGAGGGTTGTGTCTCGATCGCGGGACACTGCGTACGTCGATGACGCGCTCGACGCGGTGCGCCCGCAGAAGATCGAGGAACGCTTTCCATGTGCGGGTCGAATGCCCAATGGTCAACACCGCGGGCATTTCTGGAGCTTTCATACAAATCAAGTCCTCCGGTCGCGATAAAGCATGAGAATTAGGATGCTCTCGGAAACTTGGCAGTCCAACATGCCCACGCGAGTCAAGCCCGATGCGCGAGAGCTTGTCGCACGGCTTCGGGACGAATTGGCAAATGACGAAGACGTGCACCTGAGGCGGCAAAGATCGCGTTCCCGATGGCGGGCGCGACCGCGGTCGTTGCCGCCTCACCAAGGCCGACCGGTGTTTCTGTACTTGCGAGAAACTCTATCTCGACTTCTGGTACGTCGCCCATGCGGAGCAACCTATAGGTATCGAGATTCGTATCCTTCGGTTGGCCTTCCACGAACTCTGATCCCTCGTGCAGCGCCATGCTTAATCCCCACAGTGCAGCTCCCTCAACCTGAGCCGTAGCGCTGTCCGGCTGAATAAGCGTTCCGGCGTCGATGACGAGCGTCAGCTTCTCCACGGTGACTTGACCGCTGGTACGGTCCACCCGTACACGAGCAACGCAGGCAAGCCAAGTGGGCATGTCGCGCTCCTGGCCGAAGGTCGTCGCCACGCCAAGTCCGGTATTATTGGGCTTTGGGCTACGCCATCCGGCTTTCTCGGCAACTCGTGCAAGTACAGCCGCTTGCCTGTGTGCACCGCCCACAGCGTTTGGCGCTGATCCCGAGTTACGCCCGACGCCATTCAGCAAGCGCAATCGAAACGCCACAGGATCCACCCCGACCGCATGAGCCGCTTCATCCATGAAACTTTCGACAGCCCAGTTGGTCCAGCCCGCCCCCACTGAGCGCAGATAACCTGGCCGGAATGACCGGTTTGCCAGATCATTGCGCAGCGCGCGAACCCGATGGGCTCCAACCGTGTACCAATGGTCGGCACCCCAGATGGCGAAAGCATCGAACGAAACACCTCGGGCATCCTTGAGCATGAATGCCGGATTGATGGCGGCCGTAGGCCAGCCCGCTGCCGCATGATGATCCATTGCCGTCACTCGCCCGCCGTCTCCAAAGGCCATGCGCAGAGTTTGCACAGAGGGCGATCGCGGGCAATCGAAACGCATGTCGTCGGCTCGCGTGCAGACCATCTTCACAGGCTTGCCGACTGCCTTGGCAGCGAGCGCAGCCGGCACAGCGTAATCACCATCAAGGCGACGACCGAATCCTCCACCAAGCAAATAGCTGCGCAGCACGATCTTATCTTGGCTACGGCCTAGAGCCTTGGCCAACACTGGCAAGATCGCTGTCTGCCATTGATTTCCCGTATGGATCTCGAAAATGCCGTTCTTTTCAAAAGCCAAGGCGTTGATTGGCTCCAGCGCGAAATGCATCACGGTGCTGGTCGTGTAGGTTCGCTCGAGTTTCTGCTTTGCCGAGCTGAAAGCCGTGTCCACACCTGGGTCGTCGACGACCATGGCGCCTCCATTCGAATCTGCTATCAGTTCGGCCGCGCGCCGCAGGAGGTCCTGCTCGGATAAGTGAGCTGCCTCGCCTGAGCTCCACTTCACTTTTACAAGATCGGCCGCTCCGCTGGCCGCCGTGAAGGACTCCCCATAGACCATGACCCAGCCTGGCGCTGTGCCCGAGGGATCGTCTAGAGCGAGGCTCTGAATATAGCCGGGCACGCGCTTCGCCGCCGAGTCTTCAATCGAGACCACCTTGGAGTCGTACCGTGTGGGAGGGATTTTCGGACGGGCGTAGATCATGCCTTCGACCACGGCATCAAGGCCATAGCGACCTTTACCGTTGACCTTCGATGGAACGTCGAGCGCCGATGTATCCCTCCCGATCAGCCGGCGATTGGCCGGTGCCTTAATCGGAATTTCGTTCAATTGCTCGGGCGTGTAGGTGCGCCCCAGATTGCCGCGCGCCACGATATCGCCATAAGCGATCGATCTCCCGCTCGCATGCACTGCACTCTTGCGCGCCGTACAACTCTGCGTACTAACGCCGAGCAGTTTGGCGCCTTCTTCAATCAGAGCAAGGCGGCCCGCGGCGCCCGCACGGCTGAGCACCGGAAAACTCTGCCACACCGACCAACTGCCGCCGGTGACCATTTCGCCCCATTTGGGATCGGAGTCGACTGTGATGACATGAACCTTTCCCCAGTCGGCCTCTAACTCGTCGGCCACGATGCGGGCGAGCGCAGTGCCGACATGCTGGCCCATCTCGGCCCGCTTGACGTTGATAGTCACCTCCCCGCCGGGATCGATACCATACCAGATCGTTGGTTCGAACAGCTCGCTGGCGCTGCTCGCCCGTTGCGCTCCCGAGGCGATTCCTTCGATGGCCGCGATGCCGCACCGAGCATACCCCAGCATGACGCCGGCTCCTAACATCGTGATCAGGAAGCCACGTCGCGACGGGTCGTAAGAGCCTCTGAGTCCGTGAGCAGACAAGCTATCCATGGGTTGCTCCTTCTCGCATTCTCCCCGCTGCCAGTTTGATCGCCTTGCGTATACGCAGGTACGTCATGCAGCGACACAGACTTCCAGCCATGACGGCATTGATGTCCTGGTCGGTAGGATTGGGATAATCCTTCAGCAGAGTGGCAGCCTGCATGATCTGTCCTGATTGGCAATAGCCGCATTGAGGAACCTGCAACTCGATCCAGGCAGTTTGTAGTGGATGTCTGCCCTCAGGGTCGAGCCCCTCGATCGTCGTCACCTTGGCGCCGGCGACCGCGCCAACCGCGGTGATGCAGGATCGAGTGGCGCGGCCCTCCACATGCACGGTGCAGGCCCCACACATGCCGATCCCGCAACCGAATTTGGTTCCTGTAAGACGAAGCTCGTCGCGGATCACCCAGAGCAAGGGAGCGTCGTTCGGACTGTGCACCGAAACGGTGCGACCATTGAGGTTGAAAGTGGTCATAATCGCATAGCTCCTGTTCTCTCATTCTCTCAGTGCAATGCTGCCAACTCCCGGCGGGCAGCAGAAACCTTGCGTTCCAGGTCCGTCCAAGGCGGGCGCGTCGTGCGCGTGCGACGCAGATAAGCCGCGAGTCTGGCCAGTTCGGCGTCGGTGAAAGACGAGGCGTAGGCGGGCATGACGAGGCCTGGCGCACCTTCTGTGTTGCCGATGCCCCTCAGCACGGCCTGAATAAAATTGGTCGGTTCGGGCAACGAGAGCGCACTGTTGAGTGCTAGTTCCGGACGCGCGGGAAGTGGAACTGTGCCGGTGTTGTAGTGGCACGAAAGACAGGCGGAGGCATAGAGGTTGGCGTCGGGGTCATACTCTTGGCCGCTACCAAGAGATGAATTCTGCAGCGCTTGGCTCGTTGGTGCTTCGACGTTAGACTCACGCGCGCCTGCGCGGTCGATGTCGCTGACATAGAGTGCGATGGCGCGAACATCGCTATCCGGGACAACGGGAAGGTCCAGGCCGTCGCGGATGATCGGAGTCATCGTGGCGGCGGCCGCTCCGTGCAGTGGATCTACTCCGGTGCGCAGGTAGCTGAATATCTCCGGTTGAGTCCACGGGACGGGCGACGGATTGGCCTCGGTGAGCGGTGGTGCGATCCAGTTATCAACCACGGCGCCCGAGTAGGCATCTCGGAGCTTTTCACCGCCGAGCGCATTGCGCGGCGTATGACATCCCCCACAATCGCTGACGGCCTGTGCCAGATAAGCTCCGCGATTCCATTGGCCGTCTTTTGCCGGATCTGGCCGGTAGCGTCCGCTTCTGAAGCATAGAATCTTCCATCCTTCCTGGAGAAAGCGGACGTTGAGAGGAAACGGAACCGTCATCGGCGGAACCGTAGCGCTGACCGCCGGCCGCGTCATCAAATAGGCATATAGTGCTTTGACATCGTCGTCCTGTAGTTCGGTGTAAGCGTTAAACGGGAACGCAGCGAAAAGATGAGAGCCGTCTCGTGAAACACCTTCGCGGATGGCGCGGGTAAACGCCTCCAGTGTCCACGCACCTATGCCAGTTTTCGGATCGGGTGTGATGTTGCTTCCATAGATGATCCCGAATGGCGTGTTCACCCCATACCCGCCAGCAAATGGTTGTCCGCCAGGCCGGATGTGGCAAGACACACAGTGTCCTTCCGCGGCGAGAACTTCTCCTTTGGCGATTGACTCGGCCATGAAGCTTGCCGGGTTCGGGCGCTCAATGGGGGCGATGGTTGCTCGCCAAGACAACAAGGAAAAACTCAGTAGTCCGAGGAAGACCAAGGCGACCACCGCGATTGCAATGCGCCGAATCATTGCATCCTACCCTGAATCGGGCTTTGCCGCGCTAAGGATGCGACCCATGACAAAAACTCGCCTTTCGCCATGCGATTAGTCCACGTTCCGCAAAAATCTCATTAGGCCAGAAGCGTCGGGGCGAATCAATTGGACGATGGTATCGGTCGATACCTAAGTATCAGCCGTGTCTGGTGTGAGAGACGTGAGTCACAACAACTGCCTACAATTCAGGGTTAGACGACTGCGATCATGTGCCGCTTTGCTAGAGCCTCAATTTCCGGCTCGGTCACCGCCGAGAGGTCTGCGCTTTCGGTAGCGATGACCCGTCGAGAAATGTCGGGATGATGGGTCTTCAAATATTCTTTCAAGAAGTCGGCGGCGTTGCTTTTTCCAGTGGCATGACCGATCAGGACGATCTCATTCGCTGGAGTGATATCTTTCGCGATCTCCTCATAAAACGAATCCTCTTCGGGTACGCGCTCGCCACGGTAGTGAGCTTCCTTTCGATGAATCAGATGATGATGGAAATGATAAGGATCGTAAGGCTGCACCTTGTGTTCGTCTGCCGGACGACTTCCACCGAAATCCTTATAAACGTGGGCGGCGTGGTGGTCGATGACGACGATCATTCGGCTGGGCTGGGCCGGTTCTTCTACCGGCGCACCTGATTTATTCGCATCCGGTCCGGCTTGCTTCAAGAATTTACGCAGCCGAGAAACTTCCTCGACGCCAAGATCGTGGGTGTGCGGCTTCTTGAAAAAGACGCGCTGGCCGCCGACGCGGAACACGAATTCATCCTCTCCATGCGGTTGGACCTCACCAAGATGCTCGATCAGTTCGACGGCCTCGCTCCAACTTAGGTTATGTGGCAGCTTGCCGTTGAGAAGATTCTGATACAGCGATTCGAGATGCTTACTCACGGTGTGTTCTCCTTCACAAATAGTTAAATTCGATCAACATGCATCTCGAACGAGCACCATTAGGCCACGGGCGACGGGACTAAAACAATTGGACCTTGGTATCGACGACATCTCGTATCCGGTATCCGACACCTCAGTGATGAGGACACTGCAGTCGATACGAAAGTATGGGCAATACCATCGTCCAATTGCGCGGCCCATTTTGTTGTGGCCGAATGAACCTAATACCTGAGAGGCGCGATGACGAAAACGACGAGCTTTCAAGCGGACATTCGGCCGCTATTTACGGAGCGAGATATTCAAGGCATGAGTAAGGCGTTCAACCTGGGAAGTTACGATGACGTCAAAAAGCACGCTGGGGTCATCTACGATCGCATTCGTGGAATCGGCGGCGCCGTAATGCCGCCCCCGCCACCAAAAGGAGAAGGCCCCTGGCAGCTATCTCGCATTGAACTATTCGCCAAGTGGATGGCGGACGGGTTCCAACCTTAGTCGGCCTCAACCGCCCAGGGCTGCTTCTAAGCTGTAGACGAGAACTGGATGGGCAGTGACCACTTCGATCAGATTTCGAATGGAGGAATTCATGAAAGCAAACGTTACGTCGAGCGTCTTCGTAGCTGGCCTGGTTGTCGGCTTGGTTCTGGCTATGGCCATCCCTGGCACGCGAATTTCCGCAGCCCCCAACCCGCAGGTCAAGTCCGGAGTAGACCGCCTCTATGTGATCGACTGCGGTGACGGCAGTGGGCCCGACGAATCGCGTTGGACACCGGGAGTCAATGTCGGAACGCCCGTTGGCTTTCCCGGCCACTGCTACCTTATCCACCACACCCAGGGTTGGGTTCTGTGGGACACGGGCATCGATGATGCTGTGGCGCAAATGCCTAATCACGAAGAGGTGTTTCATGAGTGGGGTCCTGGCACGGGCCCGATCTGGCGCAAACCGATAACGCTCGCGGCTCAACTCGAACAGATACACGTTAAGCCCTCAGACATCAAGCTGATGGCCGTGTCACACAGCCATCCGGACCACGCCGGGAACATCGAAATGTTCCCTGACACGTTGATGCTGGTGCAGAAAGTCGAGTACGAATGGGCTGGAAGCCGACAAGACACGGTCGGCTTTAACAAGAAGCATCCGGTAAAGCTCGTCAACGGCGACTACGATATCTTTGGCGACGGAAGCCTCGTGCTGCTCTCGACGCCAGGACACACGCCCGGCCACCAATCTTTGCTCGTGAGGCTCCCTAAGACTGGAGTGGTGATTCTAAGCGGCGATGTCGTTCATTTTCAGACGAGCTTCGAACATCGCTACGTCCCTGACAATAACTGGAACAAGCAAGCCTCGCTGCAGTCCATGGACGAGATAGCGGCAGTCATGGCGAAGGAACATGCGCAGCTCTGGATTAACCACGATCAGCCACAAAGCGACGCGCAAAAGAAGTTGCCGGCGTATTACGAGTGATGGCCAACTCGCAACTTGCCGGAAAGGACTGATCGGCTCGGATACTAGCTGGTCGAAATTCACGTATCTGCTCATGGCAGCCAAAGGGTTGTCAAAACTTTCAAGCTTTTCGGAGGAAAATTATGTCAAGCAACATAGCAGAAATCGCCGTCGAAGCGACTCCCACCTTGAATCCTCTCGATTTCATCCCAGACGAAATACCATTCGATGTGCCTTATGGGCTCCCTGTATCACTGGAGCAAGCCCAGGCGGTTATTCAGGCCGCTGTAGCAGAGGCCAAGAAGCGGAATTGGAAAATGAACGTAGCGGTAGCCGATTCCGGTGGCAACTTAGTCGCCTTCCAACGAATGGATGGCGCGATGCTCGCCTCAATTCAGATTGCGGAGCACAAGGCGCGAGCAGCCGTCACATTTCGACGCCCGACGAAGGTCTTCGAGGACGGTGTTCAGCTTATGCATCTCAATTATCTGCTCGCTTTCGATGGAGTCATTGCGTCTCGAGGCGGTATTCCACTGATCGACCAGGGCGCGATTATCGGCGCAGTCGGTAGTTCAGGAGGCACGGATTCCCAGGACGAAGTCGTGAGCAAGGCTGGGGCGGCAGTGATCAACAAGCTGCCGACGGAGATCAAATGATACAGATCATGATGGAAGCGGGATCGGCCATCTGGGAAAGGAAAAAACATAATTGACCGAGTCAATTCTACGATCGATAGACTCACCCGAGCGGCAAGCCGAGGCCTTTCCTCTCCTAACCCCCAGCCAGATCGACCGCATCCGGCCGTATGGCACGGTGAGAACAGTTCGGGCCGGAGAGATCCTGTTCGAAGCCGGGGATCGTTTGCCTTTGTTTGTTTTGCTTTCCGGAAAGCTCGATATTGTAATAACCCGGCTCTCTGGCGAGCACGTATTTGCGACTCATCGTCCGGGCGGTTTTTCCGGAGACATGGTCTTGATCTCCGGGACCGGCTCTATGGCGCGTGGACGTGTGGCCGAATCAGGAGAATTTCTTG
>Ga0187867_10002612_pt1 | contig 14804 bp, 12 predicted proteins | sample June2016WEW_13_1_FD_132976 | JGI IMG/M metagenome (GOLD analysis project Ga0187867, IMG submission 132976) | Peatland microbial communities from SPRUCE experiment site at the Marcell Experimental Forest, Minnesota, USA - June2016WEW_13_10 | ecosystem: Environmental > Terrestrial > Soil >... | reverse complement strand
GGGCATTGAGGTGCCATACCAGGCCAAACTGCGGAACCTGACCCCTTACGCCCTTCGGACAAGGCGGATTCCTAGGTTTGGAGGTGGACCGTGAAACTACACCGATTACCCAAGACATGTATTCCTGCTGGCATCCTCATTACGCCGTTTCTTCTGTCGACCATCAGCACCAGGAGCTATGCGATCCCGGCGTTTTCCCGGCAGTACGGCACTTCGTGCACCACCTGCCACCTGGACTTTCCCAAGCTCAATGACTTTGGCAAAGCTTTCAAAGATGCCGGGTTCAAATTCCCAAAAGACGACGAGACCTTCCTCAAAACTCCACCGGTGATGCTGGGGGCGCCGGCGCAGAAAGATGTCTGGCCGCACAGCGTCTGGCCGAGCACGATTCCGGGGCTGCCGCAGATCGGCCTGCGCATGAATAACTTCTTCCAATACACGAGCGCCAACGCGAGCCGCTTCAACGCGCTGGCTTTGCCTGGTGGGGTGCCACAGGTCATCCCGCGAACCGATTTCGAAACCGGCTTCTTCAGCATCTTCATGGCCGGGAACTTTGGCAGCGACATCGCGTTCTGGGTGGACGACGACATCAGCGTGGGGGGAGACAACAGCGCCGGCGGCTTAGGGGATGGTTACTTGAAGCTGGTCAATATCGGCCGGCTGGCGAAGCTTCCGACAGATTTATTGACTATTCGCGCGGGCCAATTTGAGTTGGACCTGCCGTTTACCCAGGCGCGCAGCATCAACATCAGCCCTTACGATATCTACACGGAAGCCAACGTCGGCGCGATCAACTCCATGGTGCCACAGCAGAATGTGAACAACCTGTTTAGCTTCGCGGAATCGCAAAAGGGAATCGAGTTCAGCGGCGGCCACACCTACGGGGGCTATCATTATTCGGTGGCCATCATCGACCAGAATACCAGCGGGATCGATCAGCCAACCAACAACAGTCCCTACGTTCCCTCGGCGACTGGCGGCTCCAATGGCGGCGTCGGTTTTGCGTCGGACTCCGGCCTGAAGGATATCTACGCGCGGTTCTCCTACCGGTTCAACCTGGAGCGGGACAGCGAAAGCCGGCGCTCCATCCAGGCCGCGGGTACGACCGGGCCTCACGACCACACCTACTTGAACCTGGGCACCTACTACCTGCACGGCAACTCACAACAAGGCCTGGTCGGGGAGGACGCCAGCGGAAACCCGAGCCTGCTCTATGCGCACGAACCGTTCTACCGGGCGGGCGCCGATTTCAGCTTCAATTACCGCACCTTCAATCTGTTTGGCCTGTATATGTTCGCCCGCGACAATAACCTGCTACCGGTGGATTCGAGCGGAGCGCTTATCCCGCTGCCGGTGGGTTCCACCAGCGCGGTGCCGACCGCGTTGATTACGAGCGTGCCGGCCAAGTTTAACGGCGGCTTTTTGGAGGCGGACTACCTGGTGCTTCCGTGGATTATGGCCATTGGCCGCTGGGACGGCGTAAACTCCACCGCCGACCGCATCAACGGACTGGCGCTCGCAGGCGGCACATCCTACTTCGGTCCGCTCCAATCCACCCGCAACCGCTATACGCCCGGCATTCAGTTCTTGATCCGGCCGAACATCAAAGCTTCCTTTGAATACCAGTTCCGGCCCAAGCAGTTTGTCCAGGTGGTAACCGACCCCACGACCGGGCTGCAGGAAGCGGTCAACCCGTTCCGGGTAAATACGGCAGTTTTTGCTCTGGAATACGTTTATTGAGCCCGGAAGAGTTTACAATCAGCTTTTACAATCGCAGGACGAAAAGAGGATAACCATTCCATGAAGAGAGTGATACTTATTTTACTCGCCGCTTCGCTGGCGGCATATGCAGCCAACATCAGCGGCAAGGTGACCGCTGGCAAGGGCACTTCGGTGGTATACGTGGATGCCGTTGCCGGCAAAACGTTTCCCGCGCCCACCAAGAGCGTTGTGATGGATCAGAAACAGTTGCTGTTCGTGCCGCACATCCTGGTAGTGCAGACAGGAACCACGGTGGAGTTCCTGAACAGCGATAAAGTGGCGCATAACATTTTCTGGCCCAACATCAATGGCAATAAGAAGTTGGGGCACAATCTGGGCACCTGGCCCACCGGGCAGAAGCGCGACTTCAAGTTCGACACGCCCGGAATCGTGCCGTTGCTCTGCAACGTTCACCCGGAAATGTCCGGGTACGTGATTGTGTCGCCCACCCCGTATTTCGCCGAGACGGATGCCGAAGGCAACTTCAAGATTGCCGATATCCCGGCCGGCAGTTACACGGTCGTAGCTTGGCATGAGGGCATGAAAACGCAGTCAAAGCCCGCAACCGTGAGCGGCGATGTGGCGGTCGATTTCTCCCTCTCGAAATAAGCCGGCATGCTGACGCGCTTTCGCGACAAGAGAGTCGACCGCGACTGGCTGAACAGCAACTTCCCGTGCATGATGGCGTGTCCGGCCGGCACCAATGCCGGCCGGTACGTCGCGCTGATCGCGGAGGGGCGGTTCGAAGAGGCGTATCGCTACGCCCGCGATCCCAACCCGATGGCCAGCATCTGCGGGCGCGTCTGCGCGCACCCTTGCGAAACGGCCTGCCGCCGTGGAGCGGTGGACAAACCCATTCAGATCCGCGCCCTGAAGCGCATGCTCACCGAGCGCTACGGTCCGGAATCCCGGCGTCCTTTGCGCATCGAGCGTGAGCGGGCCGCGCCACAACCGTACCGCGTGGCCGTGGTGGGCAGTGGTCCCGTAGGACTTTCAGCGGCGCACGATCTGGGCCTGATGGGTTACTCCGTCACCATTTTCGAAGCCGCGCCAGTGGCAGGCGGCATGCTGAAACTCGGCATTCCGGAATACAGGTTGCCGCGTAGCGTGGTGGAAGCGCAGGTGCGCGAGATTCTGGAATCGGGCGATATCACGCTGAAGCTGAATCACGCCGCCGGCCGCGATTTCACGATTTCAGGGTTGCGCCAGCAGGGCTTCGACGCGGTGGTCATCGCGGTCGGCGCCCACCGCAGCCGCGACCTTTCGATTCCGGGGGTGGATCTCGACGGGGTGCACAAGGCAGTCGATTTTCTGCTCAACGCGAACCTGGGCTACCGATTCACTATCGGCAAGAAAGTAGTGGTAATCGGCGGTGGCAACGTGGCTATGGACGTGGCCCGGTCAGCCGCTCGTGAGGTACTGCGGCAGCACGCTACCGCCCCGGAGGACGCAGTACCAAGCGAGGAAAATGTGGCCGCCGTGGCCGCGCACGAGATGGTGGATGTTTCGCTGTCGGCCCTGCGGTTGGGCGCGCAGGAGGTCAGCATCGTCTGCCTGGAAAAGCGGCAGGAGATGCCGGCCGCGTTGGAAGAGATCGAGGAAGCCCAAACCGAGGGCATCATACTGCATGACGGCAGGGGTCCGCATCGCGTCCTGGGGCGCGATGGCAAAGTGACCGGCCTCGAAACATTGAAGACCATGCATGTCTTCGATTCCACCGGGCGCTTTAACCCCGCGTTCTACGAAAACAGTGAATCCGTCATCGAGTGCGATACGGTCATCCTGGCTATCGGCCAGGCACCCAACCTGGATTTCCTGCAGCCCGAGGACGGCGTGCGAGTGTCGCCGCGCGGGTTGATCGTGGCGGACCGCGAGACGCTGATGACCTCGGCGGCCGGCGTGTTTGCGGGCGGAGACTGCGTGTTCGGCCCGCGCCTGATCATCGACAGCGTGGGTGACGGCAAGCGCATCGCCATCGCCATCGATGAGCACCTCACCGGCCGGAAGCATCCCGATCCGAAGATTGTGGTGGAAGTGCTCGATCACCACCGCATGTTTGCGGATTACATGAACCTGTCGCGGCAGCCGGTCCCCATGCTGCCACTGGAGCGCCGCACAGGTGTTACGGAAGTGGAAATCGGTTTCGACGAGCAGTCCGCTATGGCCGAGGCGCGCCGCTGCCTGCGCTGCTGGATCAACACCGTTTTTGAAGGCAACGAACCGGATGGCTCGCAGTGCATCCTGTGCGGCGGTTGCGCCGATGTCTGCCCGGAGGAGTGCCTGTGCCTGGTGCCGCTGGAGCAGATAGAATTCCCGCCGGAAGTGCTGGGCGAGATCCGCGCCAACGAACAGCTTTATCGCGTGGAACTGGATGACGTGGCGGCCGAAGAACTGGGCGTGATCACCGGCGCGGCCATGCTCAAGGACGAAACCCGCTGTATCCGGTGCGGCCTGTGCGCGGAACGTTGCCCGGTGAATGTGATCACGATGGAGGCCTACAGCATTGGTGCTGCAGATCGCTTGATAACGCGCGCGGCCCCGTAGTGTCGAGTCCGAGCCGCGACCGTAAGGGAGCGGTAGCTAAAGAGGGAACTGACATGCCAGAAGACGACAAATCACAACCTACCCGGCGCGATGCCTTTATCAAACTGGGGATCGGATCGGTGGCGGTGACCTGTGCGGGAGCAGGGGTGTTCGGATACTCCTACCTCTCTCCGAATGTGCTCTACGAGCCGTCCCCGATCGCCAACGCGGGCAAACCGGACCGCTATCCGCGCGGCTCGGTCACGCAGGATCTGGAAGCCGGCATTTACGTCATTCACGGCCCAGAGGGCTTTTACGCGCTGTCCGCCACTTGCACGCATCTCGGCTGCCTCACAGTGTGGAATGCCGATCTGGGAATCATCGCCTGCCCGTGCCACGGCAGCAAGTTCAGCGAACTGGGGGTGAAGCTGGACGGACCCGCGCCGCGCGGTTTGCCCTGGCTCAAAGTCTGGCTCAGCGATGAAGGCGAACTGCTGGTTGATCGCGCCTCCATCATTCCGCCAAAGCAATACCTGAGGACCTGATGACTCTCCAAGATATCCGCGACACTCGCGTGTGGCGTTCGGTCTTTCGCGGCGGCAGTGGCGCCAACAACCTGCGCCGATCGATGGCCATCCAGCAGAACGTCTTTCTGCACCTGGCCTCGGTGAAGGCGCGCAAAAGGGCCCTCGAGTTCAGCGTCACATGGTACCTGGGAACGCTCAGCTTCGGCACTTTCATGATCCTGGTCGCGACCGGCATTCTGCTGATGCTCTACTACCATCCGTCGGTGCCGCAAGCCTACGCGGACATGAAAGACCTGCAATTCGTGGTCTCGGCCGGCGTGTTCTTGCGCAACCTGCACCGCTGGTCGGCGCACACCATGGTGCTACTGGTCTTCGCGCACATGTTCAAAGTGTTCTACCGCGGCGCATATCGCAAGCCGCGCGAGTTCAACTGGGTCGTCGGAGTGGTCCTGCTGATCTTCACGCTGCTGCTCAGTTACACTGGCTACCTGTTGCCCTGGGATCAGTTGGCTTTCTGGGCAATCACGGTCGGCTCGAATATTATGTCCGCCGTTCCGGCGATGGGCCAAAATGTCCGGTTCCTCATGTTGGGCGGCAATACCGTGAACGCCAACGCTCTGCTGCGCTTCTATGTGTTGCATTGCGTGATCCTGCCGCTGGCGGCGATTCTGTTCATCGCCGTGCACTTCTGGCGCATCCGCAAGGACGGAGGCCTGTATACGGGCCATAAGGAATCCCATGAGTGAGCCGCCCAATCCCAAGTTTGCCGCGCAATTCGATTCCGATGCGCGCCGCACGCCGGTGCGCGTGGCGTTCGTCACACGCCGCACATCGCCGCAGGTAAAGGCTCAGGACGATTCGGTGGTGATGACCTTTCCGGAAGGCCTCTTCCGGGCTGCCGTGGCCATTGAGATTCTGGCTATCGCGCTGGCCGTCATCTCGTTGATCTGGGATGCGCCTCTCGAACAACTGGCCGACCCCATGCACACCCCCAATCCGGCCAAGGCGCCCTGGTATTTTCTTGGCTTGCAGGAACTGTTGCACTACTTCCCTCCGTTCGTGGCGGGCGTGCTTATTCCAACATTAGTGGTGCTGGCGTTGATCGTGATCCCGTACTTCAACATCAACATCGAATCCGAGGGCGTCTGGCTGCACAACCGCGAGCGGCGGCTGCGCATTTTCATTGGAGCGCTGGTGGTGTTCACCGCTGTCATGCTCGTGTTCCACGTTTACGCGGTGCTGATCCCCACGCTGCTGATCGCAGCTCTAATGCTGCTGGCCGCGGCTGGCACGCCAGCGCCATCGCGTTTTCGACGATGGCTGGTTTCGAAGCCGCTCTCCTTCTGGATCATGACGTGGTTCCTGGTGCAGGCCGCCATCCTGACGGTGATTGGGACATTCTTCCGCGGCGCGGGCTGGTCGTGGGTGTGGCCCTGGAGAGGTTGAACGCATGCGACAGAAGATACAAAAGCTGTGGCAGTTCCTCTTCGGAGATAGCGCGCGCGCGTTCGGAACGCTGAGCGTGATCCTGCTGATCTGCCTGGCCATCGCCCCGGCCGAGGACCGTTTCCGGGAGTGGACCCGCTATCAGCAGAAGTACCTCCGCCTGATTCGTGGGCGTGGGGAAGCCGCCACGTTGCAACGGCGCTTTCAGGGCGGACTGCAACAGATCTGGATGCCCGAGCTGGGGGTAACGGATCGTTGCGGCACTTGTCATTTGGGTCTGAAGGAAGCCAGCCTCTGGGACGTCGGCACGCAACCGTTCCGGCCACATCCTCCTATCCCACATTCCCTCACCGAGTTTGGATGCGTCATTTGTCATCGCGGCCAGGGCGTCGCCACCGGAGTCGAGGAAGCGCACCGCAGCACACTGGCCTGGGAGCAGCCCATTCTGCCCGCACGCTATTTGGAAGCTTCCTGCGGCCAGTGTCATTGGAACACGCTCACCGGCACGCCGCAATTGAACCTGGGGCGCCAACTGCTGACCCGTTACGATTGTGTATCGTGCCACGTTCTGAAAACGCCGGAGGGCCAGGGGCTGGAAGCTACGACCCATGCTCCCCCGCTGACCCATATCGCAGAAAAGACCAGCCGCGAGTGGGTGTTCGCGTGGCTCAAGAATCCCCAGGCTTACGCGATCACCGCGACGATGCCCAATCTCCAACTGACGGATGCGGATGCGCGCGACATCTCGGCATTTCTGATGTCCAGTGGGGCAGGCTCGCAGCCTGCGCGGGCCTCGCAGCCCCGCTCTTCCTCCGACGCCGCCGCGGATGCCGCGTCCGGAGCCAGCGTGTATGGCGAATCTTTCTGCGCTTCCTGCCATGCCAACGTGAACGCAGCCGGCATGCTGGTAGGCGGCGACTTGGGACCCGAACTGACGCGCGTCGGCTCCAAGGTGAAGCCCGAGTGGCTCGCCGAGTGGCTGCGCAACCCGAAGACTTACGATCCGGAAACCGCCATGCCGCACTACCGCTTCGACCAGAAGCAGCTCGGCCCGTTGCGCGCCTTCATCGAAGCGAAGACCGATTCCGATTTCCTGGCTAATGTACACCTGGAACCCGCCACGCCGGAGCAAGTGGCGCACGGCAAAGCGTTGGTGACCGAGCGCGGCTGCGCCTCGTGCCACGAAATCAACGGCATCAAGAAGCCCACCAGCTTCGCGCCGGAGTTGACCGTAGTGGGCAGTGAATCGCTCATGAAGATTGTGTTTGCGCCGGGAGTGGCGCACACGCTGCCGGACTACTTGCAGGCCAAAATCCGCCAACCCCATGCTTTTCCCAGCGCGAAGATGCCGCAATACACTTTTACGCAGGGGCAAGTAGATGCGCTGGTCACGGCCCTGCTGGCGCAGACCGAACGCGCCCGAACATTACCCGATTCCTTGCGCGTGGCGGGCAAGCGAGAATCCAACTATCGTCCCGCCAGCAAGGCCGGTCAACTGATGGCCGACATGAATTGTTTTAGTTGTCACGCCATCAACGGCCGCGGCGGCAACATGGCGCCCGATCTTACTTGGGAAGGCAGCTCCGTCCAACGCCGCTGGCTGGTGAGCTTCATGAAGAACCCCAACACGCTGCGCCCCGCGCTGATCCGCCGCATGCCGCGCTTCAATGTGACCGATGCAGAGGCCGAGACCATCGCGGATTACATTTTGACGGTTTATCAGACGCCCGACTTCGATCGCGACGCGCTGGACCCGGCCAAGTTCAGCGCGGCCGACATCGAACTGGGCAAGCAGTTGTTCTATTCGAAGTATGCGTGCCAGTCCTGCCATATCGTCGATCCGCAGAATGACAAGGGCTACATCGGCCCCACTCTCACACAAGTAGGCGCGCGGCTCAACGCGGCGTGGATCTTCCATTGGCTGAAAGATCCGCAGGGTCTGCGGCCCGGAACGCTGGAGCCCAACCGGAACATGAGCGATGCGGATGCCCGCGCGCTGACCGCCTTCCTGATGAAGCGGAATAAGGAGGTGGCCAGGAAATGAAGCGCCTCACGTCTACAGCATTCGTGCTGATCGTGCTGGCCGGCTGTAACCGGCCGGCTAAGCCGCCCGCGCCTCTCGCCAAGGCTTTCGGCGTGGCGATCACGGAAGTGAGCGGAGGCAAGCAGGTGGGCAGTATCGGAGCAGCCCTGGATCAACCGCTCGTGGTGCAGGTGAATGATGCCCAGGGAAGTGCGGTTGCCGGCGCGCTGGTTGAATTGCATACCGCCGGCGGAGCCATTGCCGCGCCGGATGCGGGCATGACCGGCGCCGACGGCCAGTTGACCTCCGCGATTACCCTGGGCAGCAGCGCCGGACGATACCAGATTGTGGCCACCACGCGCGACAAATCCGGCAAGCCAGTGGAGCTGCGGCTCGACGAGATCGCTCTCGGCTGCCAGCAACAGCAGGGCCGCGTGTTGAACGATCGATACTGCTCGCGTTGCCACGATCCTGAGTCCACACCCGAGCGGGTCTCGAACCACGACAACCTCACTGCCAAACCGCACGCCTTCGCCGAAGGGGTTGTGCTGAACGCGATGAGCGATGCGGACCTGGCCGCCATCATCGGGTATGGTGGACCGGCGTTGAACAAGTCGCCGGAGATGCCGCCTTACGGATATACTCTGAGCAAGGCCGACGTGGACGCACTCATTGCCTATATTCGCGCCGTCGCCGATCCACCCGATCGCTTGAAGGGTCTGACCTATGCAAGAAATTAAAGACCGTGGCGCAGGGGATGCGCGGAAGAGGTGTCGGGAAGAGTCTCGGCACGGCACGTATGAGTACGTGCGCCACGTCCTTGTTTTCGCGGCTCTGTGGAGTTGCTTAGCGGCGCAGGCATTCGCGCAGGTGGTTTCGCCGCCCGAGATTCGCGATCCGGAGTTGCGCGAATTACAGCAGAAGCACCTTGCGGAATTGAAGGCCGCGGCCGTCGCCATCGCGTCCCATCAGTTCCCCTACCGTTTCTATTTCAGCCGTACCTTGGACCTCAACGAAGACCAGCAGAAGTCCCGAGACCAGCGTTCCATTCAGTTCGCGAGATACGGCCATCAGACCGTCGTCCAGATTACCGGCAACTACTTTGCCGCCTATTCCGACGAACTGGTGAAAAGAGAGGAGCGCGCCCGGCGCACCTTCGAAGACGTAATGCTACCCATTTTGCGGGCCGAGGTTCCACTGTTGAGCGATGAGCCGAAAATGCAGGGATTCGCCCTGGAGATCTCGCATCACGTGCGCAAAAAGGTTCTCGGCGTCAGTGGGGAGCACCCCGAAAATGTGGTCCTGGTGATTCCGAAAGCCGCTGCGCTGCGCCTCGTCGCCGCGCCCGACGAAGCCGCGCAGGCCATGGCGCTCGAGGAGGGATCTCTCTTCATCAACGGCGAAGCGGCCTCGATTTGGGGCCGCATGACCGCGGATGCGCCCGCCGCTCCCGTTGCGCCATCGGCGCCGGCCCCAGTTCCGCCCCCGGCGCCGCCTCCGGTTGTGGTGGTGACGCCCACCCCAGCGCCCACCGTAGCCGCGCCCGAGCCTACGCCCGATGCCCTGCATGCCCTGCAAGCTTCCTACCAGGAGACCCTGGACAAAATGGTCCACAAGTTGGACCAGACGGCGCACTTCGTCAGCTACGCGCCGCCCGTGTTCGTGAACTTTCACAAAGGCATCTACCTGCAGCTCTCGATCAGCACGTCGATCCAGGTTCCGGAACAGGCGTCCCGGTATCGCGCGGCCGCCCTCGCATTTGACGAACACATCGCCCACCTGATCCGGCCGGTGCTCGCCTGCCTTACAGAAGCGCCGCAGTTCGCGGGTATCGACTTCAGCACTACCGTGAAGCCCGCCGGCCAGGCCGTCGAATACATTTTTGACATGGCCAATCTACACTGTTACGCGCAGTTCGACTGCACTGGTCAGCAGATCGTCAACTCCGGGTTGGTGCTAATCAATGGCGAGCGCGTCACGCTGGATCTCGAAAGCGCGGAGCGTTGAGGAGGTTCATCCAAGCAGATGCTCCAGCGCCACGTGTACGGAGTACAGCGCCGCGGGCTGCAGGATCGCCGCCGCCAGCGCGCCGGCCGTCAGCAGAGCGGCGCTCAGCGCGACGAATGGGCGCGGGCCTGGCGCCGGGCTGCCCAACGGCGCCGCGCGCAGCAGACGATCCACGCGTGCCGCAAGTTGATCGGCGTCGCCCAATAGCGGCAGTACCGGGAGAAACTGTGCGGCATCCGAGTTCATGCGCGCTACCCGCACCAACGCCGCGGCCAGGTCGAGCGAACGGCGCGCACTGCCTGCCACCGCGCGGTCGTCCGCGGCCCATTCGGCGAACCTCCTCCAGCCGCGCTCGACCGTCCGGCTGCAGTCCGCAAACGGTAAGATACCGGGCGTCAGCAGAATGCACAGGCGCTTCAGATTGTCGCGGGATGTCCAGTGCGCGCGCTCGTGCCGCAATGCCGCCTCCAGTTGTTCCGGCGAAAGCGCAGCCAGTACTCCCCGCGAAATGACCAGCCGCGGACGAACGATCCCGCCAAGCGCCAGCAACGGTGCAGCGCCGTCGACGATCCAGGCGCCCGCCCGTCCAGGACGACCCGCGCGTTGGCAGTTCCGCAGAAAGCGCCGTGAGCCGGCTACGACGCCGAGGCCGCGCGCGAGCGAGACGCTCCACATCGCGACGCCCAGCAAAGCCGCGGCCAGGCATCCGAAGCCCACGCGTTCCGTGGGGGCCTCCGGCTCCAGCCACAAGTAGCTCGGCAGACAAACCGTCAGCACGATGAGTGCGGATCCAGCGGCCGGCAGCATGCGCAACGCCAACAAGTACCGGGCAGCCAGATTCGGCCGGATGCGCTCCCCCAGCCGTACTGCCGGTCCGGCGATCGCCGAAACTACCATCCCCAGCCCCAAGTGGACCAGGAAGAGGGTAGCCAAGCCGATGCAAAGCAGCCTGGGAAGATAGGTGAGAGTCATGTTTTCCCTCGCCGCCCAAGCTCTCTACGACGCGCACGGATTTTCTTTTCCAGATCGTCCAGCAGGGCCGTGTCATATTTGCCGACGGCATCGACCAGGGACGAAATCAGCAGATCGCCGGAGGCTTCGCGCGACGCCATGAAGCCGGCCACGAAGTCGCCCGCGCGCTTCCGCTCCCATTCCTGGCGGGTCCAGCGCGGCTCGTACCGGAACGCCCGCTCCCACTTTCGCCGCATCAACAAGTCTTTTTTGAAGAGCCGGTCGAGCGTGGTCATCACCGTGGTGTACGCCAGCGGCCGCCCCAACCGCCCGACCACATCGTGTACACTACTTTCGCCATGCGCCCAGAGAATCTCCATCACCCTAAGCTCCAGATGGCCCAGCGCATCCTGCATCATCTGGCGGCTCCGGCGAATTCCAACTCCTCGCGCGCGGTCACGTGTTTTTCCAGCTCCTTGCGATTCAGAAAGTAAGTCGATTTTGCGCGGCTCTGGCTGAACAGCTTTTCCGCCTGATCGTCGAAGTGCGGCGAATCCGGATGGTCGCTTTCGCCCAGCGGGATCACCATGTACGATTGTGGCGGCTTGGTCAGAATCACGATCTGCGTGGAGGTCTGGCCGCCATGCCCGACCATTTGCCCATTCTTGTTCTCGAAGCTGATGGCGCGCGGTGTAGCCATGCCGGCGTCGGTCAGCGATCCGCCGCCCACGGGCCAGGTGTGCGTCCCGCCCTCGCGCCCCACGCGGAACATCGCTCCGAACACTGGATCGTTGCGCTCGGATTTCAGGCGCGTCTCAGCCTTCTCGATCGCCGCGCGGATCTGATCGTCGGTGAGATCGGGTGGCGGATCCACGGCGCGCTTCGCCTCGGCTTCGAGCGACATCTTGAAGAAATAGAACGCCAGGGCGCCGCGCGAATCCACGTCGCTGCGCCGGTTCCATTGGGTGATGACGTTGGCAAACTCGCCGTCGGGTGCGGCCTTGCGGATGCGCTCCTGCCACAACTCCGCGTGCCATACTTGCGGCGAAAACGCAATGCCGATGGCTTGCTCGGCGGTCACCTCGTGGGCTGCGTCGAGCAGATCCACCATCATGGCCGCGCGCTGATGCGGCGCCTTGCGCCCCTCGTTGTAAAGATAGGGATGCGCGGAGTATTCCTCGGGGAGCAGCGGCGAATCTTTCGGCATGTCCTTAATCATGGCGAACGGCGAGACGTTGCAATTCTGCATGTAACCCTGCGGCGGATTGGTGATCTGCACCAGATCTTCAAACTGATGCAGCCCCTGCCACTCGCACGCGCCACTCGATCCCGGCATGGGCTTGGACGGATCGCAGCCATTCGCCCGCACCGGCACGCGCCCATTGCGCACGTAATAAATGTCGCCATCCACGGTGCCCACCATGATGTTCTGCGCCATGAATTGCAGCATCGCCAGGGCCTTCTTCATCTCGGCGAGGTTGCGGGCGGTCACCATGCCCCAGCTCTCGTCCATCAGGCGGACCTCGTCGGCATAGGGGATCGCCATCGAGTACGATTTGCCGTTCTTGTGCGCCACGATGGGTCCATGTGCGGTAGACTCGATGGCGACGTCCTTCCAGTCGACCTTGCCGGCCGCCTTGACGCCGATCTTCTCGTGACGAATTTCGAGCGGCCGCCATTCGCCGCGAAACTTATATTTGCCGTCCTGCACTTCCTCTTCGTAGACATCGGACGTATCCGGCCCGCCGGTGGTCATGGCGATGGAGGCATAGCGGCTGTGTCCCAGAACGGGGAACGGCAGACCCAGGATGCAGGCGCCGGAGAACGCCAGGTCGCCGCCATAGATCCGCATTTCATAGAAGCGGAATGGGCCGTACCAGCTCAGGTGCGGATCCACCACGGCGATGGGCGCGTGCATCGCGGTGCGCGACGGCGCCAGCAGCATCTCATTCGATCCGTGATAGGCGACGGGATCGGGCTGAATGCCCGCGCGCTGCAGTTTGCCGCCCGCTTCGCCCTCCGGCCATCCCCAAATGATGAAGCGGCCCAGCGCCACCAACTGCCAGGGCTCCAGCTTGGGCGCCCAGGCGGGCACCTGATCGGGATGTTCTTTCATGTATTGCCGTACGCCGGCCTGAAACGCTTCGATGATTTCGCGGCTGCGCGGGCTGAGCTCTTCGTAATGTTGCTCGGCCACCAGGCGGTGACGCCAGATGCGCTGGCGCCAATCGTCGCGGAAGAACTCCGCACCGAACGCTTCCGCCATGGTGCCTTCCGCGCGGCGGTAGTTCTTCAGCATTTCTTCGAGGCGATCTTCGGCCTGCGCGTAGCCCGAGCCGAAGGCCGCGCCGGCGGCATCCTGGGCAAAGATGTGCGGCACGCCGTATTCGTCGCGCAGGATGGTGACGTGCGCGGCGTGCGCTATGGAAACGAAGCAAAGGAGCAGCGTGGCGCACGCACTCGTGCGTGCCGTGCCGGCACTCCTGCCGGCACATGCTTTTCTGGCGAATGAACTTGGAAGCATTGTGGACCGGCTCTCATTCTATCGCGGGTCGTTATCCCCCAAAGGCATCACCCTGAATTTGGGCGACGCGATCATTGCCGCCGTCAACGAGATCCATTGCCAAAGGCGCCGGCATGAGTGCCGCCACGGCACGCAAGAGTATCTCCACTCTTGGGGACACAGTCTTTTTCTAATTCCCCGCGCCCGCGCTGGTAGGCCGCGCCCCTTCACCCTCCCGCCGCGCCGGCGGCGGCTTTGGCAACGGCTTGCGCGGCAGCATCTCGTCGCGCGTGGCCGCATCGTAGACCACGGCCGCCATGATGGCGGAAGCCTCCATCAGATCGCCCGCCTGCAAGTGGTCGTAAGTGTCCGCGGTGGAATGATGCGTCTGGGAAGAGTAGTCCATGGGATCCTGAATGAACTGGAAGCCGGGCAGCCCCACCGCGTCGAACGACTGATGATCCGTGCCGCCGGTATTGCGGATCGTCACACTGCCGGCGCCGTAATCCTTGAACGGGTCCAGCCACGCCTGGAATATCGGCCGCATCATGTCGTTGCCTTGCAGATATGCGCCGCGGATCTTGCCGGTGCCGTTGTCCAGGTTGAAATAACCCGAGAGCTTGGCGTGTTCCGGCTTAAGCGCCATGGTTTCGCGATCCGCGAAGTGCTCCTTCACATAGGCTCGCGATCCCAGCAGCCCCTCTTCTTCGCCGGTCCACAGAGCCACGCGCACCGTCCGCGCCATCTTTAAATCCAGCGCCTTCAGGATGCGCATCGCCTCCAGCACCACCGCGCTCCCGGCGCCGTTGTCGGTCGCGCCCGTGGCGCCCGTCCAGGAGTCCAGGTGCGCGCCCAACATCACCAGCTCGTCTTTCTTGGCGCCGCCGGGCAATTCCCCGGTCACCGTGAAAGAATCCTGCGTATCTTCCAGGAACTTGTTTTGAATATCGAACTCCAGCGTCACCGGAATCTTCTTTTCGATGAGCCGCACAATGCGGTTATACTGCTCCACCTCCAGCGCCACAGACGGCGGCGGCACCACCTTCTTGGGATCCTGCGATCC
>Ga0187867_10002608_pt1 | contig 14816 bp, 10 predicted proteins | sample June2016WEW_13_1_FD_132976 | JGI IMG/M metagenome (GOLD analysis project Ga0187867, IMG submission 132976) | Peatland microbial communities from SPRUCE experiment site at the Marcell Experimental Forest, Minnesota, USA - June2016WEW_13_10 | ecosystem: Environmental > Terrestrial > Soil >... | reverse complement strand
TTCTCGAGCTCTGCGGGCGTGATGCTGAACGACTTCGGGGTGCCCAGCACGTCGGTGAACCACAGCTGGATGAAACGCACCGCGCGTTCCTCGACCGTCCGCAACACGTACTCCCGCTGGCTTTGCATCGAGTGCCTCCGATCGTGGCGCCGGGCTGTATCCACAAAGTCCGCGCACCGCGGCGCGCGATCAGTGTCGCAGGTGAGAAGGCAGTCATCCAGCCACAAGGGACGGAAAAGGCCCTCGTGAAACTGTTCACACTGCGTTCACAGTTGAGCAATGATGTCGAAACGTACAAGCGCCAGACTTCACCGACCAGCTTTTCAACTGTCGCGCCTTAGGGCGGACCAAGGAGGAACCGTGCAGGACCGCACCGCTGCCGAAGTCATTCAACTGACCAAGGACGAAGGCGTCGAGATCATCGACATCCGCTTTTGCGACCTGCCCGGCCTCATGCAGCATTTCTCGGTGCCGGCTCATGAGCTGACCGAAGCGACCTTTACGGAGGGGCTCGGTTTCGACGGGTCCTCCATCCGCGGCTTCCAGGAGATCCAGGAATCGGACATGATCCTGCTCCCGGACCCCTCGACCGCAGTCCTCGATCCCTTCCGCCAGCACAAGACCCTGAATCTCAACTGCTTCGTGCACGATCCGGTGACTCTCGAGAACTACTCGCGTGACCCCCGCTACGTAGCGCTCAAGGCCGAACGGTACCTCCAGACCACCGGGATCGCCGACACCGTCTACTTCGGACCTGAGGCCGAGTTCTTCATCTTCGACGACGTCCGTTTCTCCCAGGACCAGCGGTCCGCCTTCTACCAGGTCGACTCGATCGAAGGCATCTGGAACTCGGCCCGCGACGAGAAGCCGAACCTCGGCTTCAAGCCCCGCTACAAGGAGGGGTACTTCCCGGTGCCGCCCATGGACCACTTCCAAGACCTGCGTTCGGAGATGATCCTCGTGATGGAGCGCCTCGGCATCGAGATCGAGGTGCAGCACCACGAGGTGGCGTCGGGGGGCCAGGCAGAGATCGACATGCGCTACGACACGCTGTTGCGCATGGCCGACAAGCTCATGCTCTACAAGTACGTCGTGAAGAACGTGGCACGCAACGCCGGCTACTCGGCCACCTTCATGCCCAAGCCCTTGTTCCAGGACAACGGGTCGGGGATGCACTGCCACCAATCGCTGTGGCGCGACGGCGTGCCGCTCTTCTACGCCGAGACTGGCTACGCAGGCCTGTCCGACATGGCGCGGTGGTACATCGGCGGGCTGCTCAAGCACGCGGCAGCGGTGCTCGCGTTCGCCGCCCCGACGACGAACTCCTACAAGCGGTTGGTGCCGGGCTACGAAGCGCCGGTGAACCTCGTGTACTCCCAGCGGAACCGCTCCGCAGCGTGCCGGATCCCGCTCTACTCCAAGAGCCCGAAGGCGAAGCGGGTCGAATTCCGCTGCCCCGACCCGGCGTGCAACCCTTACCTCGCTTTTGCGGCGATGCTGATGGCCGGCTTGGATGGCGTGCAGAACCGGATCGAGCCCCCGGACCCGATGGACAAGGACCTCTACGACCTCCCGCCCGAGGAGCTCGCGAACGTACCGCAGGTGCCTGCCTCCCTGGACGAGGCCCTGTTCGCCCTCGAGGCGGACAACGACTTCCTGAAGACCGGTGGGGTCTTCACCGACGACCTCATCGAGACCTGGATCAGCTTCAAGCGGCTCGCCGAGATCGACCAGGTCCGTCTGCGCCCGCACCCCTGGGAGTTCATGCTCTACTACGACATCTAGCCTGAACAGGGCTTCTGTTGCCCGTTCCTACTCTTGTCCGTACCGATGGCTGGGGTGCGTCTTTTCCGTACTGATCGAAGTCACTGAGAGTCACGGGACACGCACCCATCCACATCCAGCCGCCACGATGCACGAGACTTCCAACCGTTCTTTCATCCTCTGCTTCCGAGAACAATCCGGCAATCGCCCACAAGAAGGTAGTAGACGCCGTGGTTCACGCGGACGCCGGCCGCCTTTCTTCGCCGACGGCCGCGCGCTCGCGCAGGTACTCGTCGGGACTGAGCGTCGCCCACCTCTCCTCGAGCATCAAGCGCAGGTCGCGGCTCTCCCAGCCGCACGGCCCGAAGGCCCTCGGGCAGCGGGGAGTACAACGAGCAACCGAGCGGCGGGATCGCGACGTCGGGCACCTCGCCTTTGGGGAGGTCAAGCGGGGCAAGGGACCGGCATGGCTGCGCGTGCTCGGAGAGGCCGAACAAGATGTGGCGACGACGGCAGAGGCGGGGTAAGCGTTTCGACGAGCCCATTTGTTCCTGCGGCCGCATCAAGCTGGTCCCCTGGGTGCGGGAAAAGGTGGTGACGCGGAGCCTGCACCGGTACGGCAACATCGTCTACTCCCGCTGGTAGACGCGGGCGACAGGCCGATCCCGCCGATGCTCTGAGCCCCATTACGAGTGCCTGCGAATGGAGCGCCGCCGGCAATCCTGTTCGTAGAAGGTCCCGCCGCTCAGACGGCGCGCGCGCCGAGGTAGGCCGCTACCACCCGCGGGTCGTCGGCCAGCTCGCTACTCGGACCCGATAGCACCAGCCTGCCCTGCTGCAGCACGTAGGCCCGGCTCGTGATCTCGAAAGCGAGTGTCACGTTCTGCTCGACGAGCAGAACAGCGGTGCCCTCGGCCGCTATCTGCACAAGGAGGTCGTAGACGGACTCCACCATTTGCGGTCCCAGGCCCAGGGAGGGTTCGTCCACCATGAGCAACTTCGGCTCCGCCATCATCCCCCGGGCAATGGCCAGGACCTGCTGCTCGCCGCCCGAGAGCATCCCCGCCAGCTTGGGCATGTGCGGGGCCAGGATGGGAAAACGTTCGAGCACCGCTTGCAGCCGCTCGCGCCGGCGCGACCGGTTCCCGCCGGATCCGAAGCCCGCCAGCTCCAGGTTCTCGCTGACCGTGAGGGAGGGGAAAATGCGCCTCCCCTCGGGCACCTGGACGAGGCCAAGCCGCACCCGGGCGGCCGGCGCGACCCGTCCGAGGTCGCGCCCCAGGAACGACAATGCACCGGAACGGGGCTTTACCAGTCCGGACAGCGCCTTGAGGACCGTGCTCTTGCCGGCGCCATTGGCGCCTAGCAGGGCGACGATCTCGCCCTCGTCGACGCTGAGGCTGACTTCGGAGACCCCACGGACAGGGCCGTAGTACACAGTCATGCTGGAGACCTCGAGGACGCTCACCGGCGACGCCGCCCCAGGTACGCCTCAATGACCCGCTCGTCGTTTCGGACAGCCTCGGGCTCGCCCTCCACGAGGAGCCGGCCCCGGTCCAGCACTGCCACAGTCTTGGCCAGCTGCATCACGAGCTCAACATCGTGCTCGATGATCACCACGGTCACGCCGCTTTCCCACGTCCTGCGGATCACGTCGGCTAGCTCGTCGCGCTCGACCGAGCTCACTCCGGCGGCAGGCTCGTCGAGCAGCAATACCCGCGGTCGGGCGATCAGCGCTCTGGCCACCTCCAGGCGCTTGCGCACGCCATAAGCGAGGTCGGCGGCCAGGACATCGGCTTTGTCCCCGAGCCCCACGTAGTCGAGCCAGCGCTCCGCTTCCTCGGCGAGGGCACGCTCGCGCCGGCGCATCCCGGGCGTCCCGAACACGGTTCCCCATGGGCTGGCGCTAGCCCGAAGATGTGCCCCGATGAGGACGTTCTCCCTTGCCGAGAGACGTGGGAACACTCGCACGTTCTGAAAGGTCCGCCGGATGCCGAGGGCGGCCACGCGATTGGCAGGGAGCCGCGTGATATCAGCCCCGTCGAAGGTGACCGACCCGCTGCTGGGACGGTAGAAGCCGGTGAGGCAGTTGAATAAAGAGGTCTTGCCGGCGCCGTTGGGGCCGATCACGCCGAAGAGGGAGAGGTCTTGTATCTCCAGGGTGATCGCCGAGAGGGCATCGAGGCCGCCGAAGCGCAACGAGAGGCTTTTCGTCGCCAGCAGCGCCGTCACGGAGCCCCCTCATCGGAGCGGTGCGTGGAGGAACGGGCGAAACCGCGAACGGAACGGGCGACCGAGCGCGCCCGCCGTTCGAGACCGAGACCGGTCTCCGGCCATATGCCCTGGGGCCGCAACACCATGATGAGAACCAGCAACACGCCGAAGACGAGCAGGCGGGCACTAGCGAACTGGCGGAAGATCTCCGGGCTGGCGATGACCACCCCTGCTCCCAGGAGTGCGCCCCAGATGCTGCCGATACCGCCCATGGCCACAGCCATCACTACCAGCAGCGACTCGTTGAAGCCGAAGCTTGGCGGTGCTATCGCGATGAAGGCAGCACCGTACAGGGAACCGGTTATGGAGCCGTACACGCTTCCCGCCATATAGGCATACAGCTTGAAGTTGTGGACTTTGATGCCCATCGCCTGAGCGGTGTCTTCGTCTTCACGGATCGCGAGCCACGCTCTCCCGAGCCGGGACCGGCGCACGCGGTAACTTACCCAAGTGAACACTGCGGTGAGCACCAGGAAGACGTAGAAATAGCCGGCGGTGCTGGTTATCGTGAGTCCTGCCACGCTGAGGGGTGCGATCCCGGAGATCCCCTCGGGCCCACCCGTCTGGTTGAGGTTCGTGACGATGTTCTGAATGATCTCGCCGAAGCCGAGAGTGATGACGGCGAGGTAATCGCTGCGCAGCCGGAGGGTTGGCGTCCCGATGAAGACGGCACCGATAAGCGAGGCCACCACCGCAAGCGGCACCGTGGCGAGGATGGGCCAGTGCAAATCCACGGAAAGCAGCCCGGTCGTGTAGGAGCCTATGGCGAAGAAGGCGGCAAAGCCCAGGTCGAGCATGCCGCAGAGGCCGACGACGAAGTTCAACCCCAGCGCCAGACACATGAGGATCTCCACCTGCATGGCAACGCTGACGACGTAGGTATTCTGGACCAGAGGTGGCAAGAACGCGGCCACGCCGAGCGCCACCAGCGCTACTGGGAGGCCCGGGTGCATCTGGGACAGCCACGCATGGAGACCGCGGGCCGGAGGTTGTTCTAGGTTCAACGGCGCCGTTGGCGCCATCTCGCTCGGGGCAGCGACGCCCTCAGACTCGCTGGGCAACGCGTTCGCCGAGTAGTCCGGTGGGGCGCAGCCACAACGTGAGCACCAGTGCCCCGAAAGCGAACAGCAACGCCCATTGCGCGCCAAATTGGCCAGTGCCGACCGACTCCAGGATGCCGAGCAGCAGGCCGCCGACGGCGGCGCCGGCAACGTTGCCGATGCCGCCCATGACCGCCGCGGTAAAGGCCTGCAATCCGAGGGAGAAGCCCTCTAGGTAATTTATCTGCCCGTAGTAAAGGCTCGAAGTGACTGCCGCCGCTCCCGCCAGCGCTCCCCCGATGAAGAACACAAGAGAGATGATGCGGTCGGTGTTGATGCCCATCAACGTGGCCGCGGCGCGGTCCTGGGCAACGGCCCGCATGGCGGTGCCGAGCATCGTGCGGTTGACGATCCACCACACTGCCGCGATGAGCACGGCGGCTATGGCCACGATGACCACCTGCGTCCAGGTGTAGTGGACTCCGTCCACATTGAAACCGGTGCTGGGCGGGGTCACCGGGAAGGGGAGGTAATTGGAGCCCCAGGCCGGGATGTTGAGGACGCCGTTCTCCAGGACCTGGGACACCCCGAGGGCGGCGATCATGACAGACAGGATCGCCGCCCTCCTCATGGGCCTGTAAACGAGCCTTTCCACCGACATGGCGAGCACACCGCCCGCGATCATCGTGACGATGCCGACCCAGACGACATTGCCCCAGTTGATCTTCGTGCCCACGGTCACGGCGGCAAGGAGGGTGTAGCTCACGAATGCCGCCACCATGTAGAAGTCGCCATGAGCGAAGTTGATCAGCCGGAGGATGCCGTAGACCATGCTGTAGCCCACGGCCACCAGGGCCAGGAACGCGCCGAGAAACAGCCCCGCGACGATGTCGGGGATGACGACCGTCCACGTCACGGTTACGGCATCCTGTCCCGACTACCGGTTAGGAGGTAACGGGTCTTCGGCTCACATCGTGGGCTGCTTTGGGGCCAGCTTGTACTGCCCTCCTATTATCTCGAGGACGACGAAGTGCGCGCCCAGTCGCGAGCCGTTGGCGGCAAAATAGACTTCTCCGGTCAGTCCGGCGAACTTCAAGCCGTGCAGGGCCTTGATCACCTTGGAGGGCACGAGGCTCCCGGCTGCCTTGGCCGCGTCGGCCAGGGCGTAGATGCCGTCGTAGCCGTAGGCCGAGTAGGGCCCGGGCTGGGCGTGGAACTTGCTCGCGTAGGCGCTGTCGAACGTCTTGTCCGCGCTGCTCGTGAGGAGCGAGCCCGTCGCGGAAATGGTCGCGTAAGTCCCGTTGGCTGACGCCCCCGCGTCCTTGATGAACGTGGGGTCAACCGCACCGTCGGCGCACACGAAAGGAATGGTGATGCCGGCGGTGCGGAGCTGGCGCACGAACTCGGCCCCCTGGGCGAAATAGCCCGTCCAGTAGATAGCGGTCGCCTTATCGGTCCGCACCGTCTCGATCACAGCGGAGAAGTCCTGGTCGGTGCTGGGGATGGCTTCGATCGGCAGGACCTTGACAGACGTACCGGCCAGGGCCTTGGCTGTGAGCTGGGCCACGTTCACTGCGTAGGTCGACTGGTCATCGGCGATGAAAAGGGTCTTGACTTTCAGAACCTGGGTGAAGAGGCCGGCGGCCGCCTGGGCCTGCACCGGGCCACCGGGGTCGATCAGGAAGACATTGTGGTATCCCGCCGCGGTGAGGGTGCTGGAGTTGGCGGAGGCCTGAATATTGGGGATGCCGGCCCGGGCGTAGATCGCCTCTGCAGGCTGTGCCGCGCTCGAGCAGTAGCCTCCGACCATCGCCTGCACACCGAGCGAAACCAGCTTGTTGGCGGCGTTGACCGACGTCTGCGGGTCGCAGGCGTCGTCCTCTTCGACCAGACTTATCTTGTGACCGAGCACTCCGCCGGCAGCGTTGATCTTGTTGACGGCCAGCTGCTCGCCGTTGTAGATCTCGGTGCCGGCCTGAGCTTCGGGCCCGGTCATGGGTTCTGACGCACCTACCAGGTAGGTGCCAGAGCTGGTGGCGGCCGCCGGGGCGACCGGACCGACCGAAGGTAAGGCAACGAAAGCGGCGGCGAGGAGCACCCCCGCGACGCCTGTTAGGCACGTGGTGGACATAACTCGCATATCTCCCCCTCTCTTTGGGGCACGGACTAGCAGAAAATTCAATCATCGCACAGCGAGCTTTCTTTGCCTATGGCAGATTTCAACGCATGAGCTGGAGACCGATGGGACCGCGCCCGTCTACGGCTGCTGCGGCCAGGACGCGTGCTCGGCAAGGGCGCGGCCGGTACAGAAAGCCGGTGGGTTACGAGTGGTGGCACGCTCCCGAATAGTCGCCGGTGCTGCCAAGGTCGGCAACGTCGTCTGCCTTTTCCAAAGCGCGCAGAAGTTCAAGACGAGGTACGCGACAGTCGGCTTCAGCGATAAGACGAACCTCGACGAAGGCGCTATGTGGCCGACCGCCTACGGCCTGCAAGAGTTGACAGCCGCCACCGAAGCAAGGATCGGCAGCTCGTAAAGACAGCAACTGGCACGACTCAGTCAGGACCTGACGTAGCCCGATCCGCGAGGGTGTGCCTCTCCACTTCCTAAAGCAGGCGGCTCGGCCAGATGGCGACCCATCTCGGGGACGTCCATGTCCTGCGATAGCTTTGGAATGTTATTCGAACCACTCGGCGGACCTTCCGGGGTCAAGGTTTGGGCAACTGCAGGCGCATCGTTGATCATTGCAGCGGCGTGTGCTCGCACTGCGATTGAGGTCGACAAACTCCTAAAGGCGGCGTTTGAGTTTCTGGCCGGCGAGCCCGGACTGACTGAACAGGCAGGCACGCTCTCGCTTCCGACAAATTGAGAGCGCTTGGAGGTGGGCCGTCGCCGTCGATCCGGAAGCCCCCTGAGTTACTCGAGACTCCGGACCGGCCGGGAAGTCCGCACGCTGACGTTAGGTGCATCCTTCATCGCCACCGATGGCCAGCACATACACGTCCTCGGGCAGTCGCGTTTGGCAAGGCTTCCCTTGATCCTTTCGGTCCGGGCCAGGAAGGGCTGTAATTGAGGGCGTGACATTATCTGACGACGATCTCATCGCTCGTTCATGCGAGTTGGCAGCCGAACTGGAAAGGAGGGCGCGATCCCTCGCCGGCCCGGGCGCCAGGCGCCGTCAGCGGCGCTTTCGTCGGCTCCTGGCCAGCCCCTCGGGCGCAAAGCTCGTGTTCGCGATCGCCGACCGGGTGCTGCGCCCAGTGGACGCCCGCACCGCGGCTGCGGAGCTGGCCATGATCACCACGGGGCCGCTGGAAGGCTTTTCCGCAACGGACAGAGCCTTGCTCCGTGCAGCGGGTTTGGCAGGAAGACTTGCTCCTTTCCCCGTCGTGAAGCTGGTCACGGCCCGCCTGCGGAGAGAGACCCGAGGGCTCATCTACCCCGCGGAGTCCCGGTCGCTCGGGCGGCACCTCTCCAGGTTGCGGGGCCGCGGCAACCTGAACCTGCTTGGCGAGGCCGTGCTGGGCTGGGACGAGGCTGCCCGGCGGGCACGGGCCGTAGAGGCGCTTTTGCGCCGCGACGACGTCGCGTGCGTGTCGGTGAAAGTGTCGTCGGTGTCTTCCGGGCTCTCACTCGTGGACTTCGACGGTTCGGTGGAGCGCGTCTGCGCCCCGCTCCGGCAGCTTTTCCAAGCCGCCGCTTCGTGCCAGCCCCCCAAGCTCGTCAACCTCGACATGGAGGAGCACGGCGACCTCGACCTCACCTTGGAGGCGTTCTTCCGGACGCTGGCCGGGGAGGAGGGCGCGGGGCACACAGCCGGGATCGCCCTGCAGGCGTACCTCCCGGGCAGCCACGAGGCACTCGAGCGCGTCCTTTCCTTCGCCGCGGAGCGCCACCAGGCTGGCGCCCCACCGGTCCGCGTGCGGCTGGTGAAGGGGGCCAATTTGGCCATGGAACAGGGGGATGCCGAACTGCGCTGCTGGCCCCAGGCGCCCTACCTGACCAAGGCGGAGACCGATGCCTCGTACAAAGCCATGCTCGAACGGCTCTTGGAGGCTGCTCGCAGCGGCACGGTGGAGGTCGGCGTGGCCTCGCACAACCTTTTCGACGTGGGGTTTTCCCTCGTGCTAGCCGAGGACCTGGGCGTGAAGGTGGAGATCGAGATGTTGGCCGGGATGGCGCATGAGCAAGCCGCCGCGATCGCCGAGCGGACCGGGGGAGTGCTCCTGTACGTGCCGGTGGCCGCCAAGAAGGACTTTCGCAACGCGCTGGCGTACCTTTCCCGGAGGTTGGACGAGAACACGAGCCCGGAAGGATTCCTCCGCTACTCGCTCGACCTGGAGCCGGGCGGCGCCGTCTGGGAGGAACAGGCCTCCCGTTTCGCGACCGCCGTACGTGCTCGCCATGACGTGAGGACGCGGCCCTACCAGGAACAGGACAGGGAGGCGCCATTACCGGCGAACAGGAGGATGGAGGCTGGCGCGCCGGCCGGTGTTGGAGCACGGGCGCCCCGGCCCGACCGAGCTCGGTTTGCCAACGAGCCTGATACCGACCTCACCGTGACGTCCAACCGGGAGTGGGCGAGGGCCCTGCTCGATCGGCCTCGCCCCGAGGCACCGGCGCTGGTGAGCGTGGAGGACGTGGAGCAAGCGGTGAGCGCCGCTCGTCAGACGGTGAAGGATTGGGAACAGGCAGGGCCGGCCGAGCGTGCCAAGCTGCTCATGGCGGCCGCTGACGTGATGGCGGCCGGGCCTGGCCGGGCGGACGCGATTGCGGTGATGGCTTCGGAAGCGGGCAAGACCTTCGAGGAAGCGGACCCTGAGGTCTCCGAGGCGGTGGACTTCGCGCGGTGGTACGCCGATGGTACCGGTTCGCTGTCGTCGCTATTGGCGGAGCTCGACTGCGAGGTCGACAGCTCGCCCCTGGGCGTGGTGGTGGTGTCACCGCCGTGGAACTTCCCGTTCTCGATCCCCGCCGGCGGGACTCTGGCGGCGCTGGCGGCCGGCAACACGGTGATCCTGAAGCCTGCTCGACCGGCCACGGCAACGGGGGCCGTACTGGTCCAGCAGTTGCACGCGGCGGGTTTCGGGGAGCACGTCCTCCAGCTCGTCGCCCCCACGGACAGGGCTCCCGGCCAGCGCCTGGTAACCCACCCCGACGTTGATGCCGTGGTCCTGACCGGTTCCTGGGAGACAGCCAGCAATTTCGCCCGCTGGGCACCGAACCGCAGAATCCTCGCCGAGACGAGCGGAAAGGGGTCGATCATTGTCGGTTCCACCGCCGACGTCGACCAGACGGTCCGCAACGTGGTGCACTCGGCCTTCAGCCACGCCGGTCAGAAGTGCTCGGCCGGCAGCCTGGCCATCGTCCTGGCACCCGTGTACGACCGAAGCCCTTTCCTGCGCCAGCTAGCCGACGCCGTGCGTAGCTTGCGGGTAGGCGTGACGACAAACCCGGCCACGGAGATGGGTCCCTTGGTCGGGCCCTTCACCCCTGACCTGGAGCGGGCACTCACCCAGCTCGAAGACGGCGAGTCCTGGCTCGTGAAGCCGGCCTGCATCGACCCGGAGCGCAAATTGTGGTCCCCCGGAGTGCGCATCGGGGTGCGGCCGGGTTCATGGGCGCACATGACCGAGTGGTTCGGCCCCGTATTGGGGGTGATGCGAGCGGAGACTTTCGAGGAGGCGTTGGCATGGCAGAACGCGGTCGCTTACGGGCTCACCGCCGGCCTCTCCTCGCTCGACCCCGAAGAGCACCGGCGCTGGGCCGCAGCGTGCCAGGCCGGCAACCTGTACATCAACCGCGCCATCACCGGGGCGATAGTGGGCAGGCAGCCTTTCGGTGGCTGGAAGCGTTCCGTCCTCGGGCCGACGGCGAAAGCAGGAGGACCCAACTACCTGATCGCGCTGCGCCGCTGGCACGACGCCGAAAACATGAGCGTGGCGCGGTCTGTGGCGAGCTACCGCCACTGGTGGGAAGCGCACTTCTCGCGGGTGACCGAGATGGCCGGATTGGCGTGTGAGTCGAACGAACTGTCGTACGCCCCCTTCACACCCGGCGTGGTCTTGCGGGCCGGTGGGGACGTGGCCGACGATGAGTTGACCAAGGCCGTTTTCCTGGCAGACCTGACCGGTACCCCACTGCGGATCTCGGTGCCCGAGCAACGTCCGGCTCTGCCCGCGCTCGCCGGCGGCCTGGCCAAGGCGCCGGTGCCCGTCACAGTTGAGAGCGCGGACTCGTTGGCGGCGTCGCTGGCCGCGGTGGGAGCCGGGCGGGGCACCCGAGCGGCACGGCTGCGCCTGCTCGGAGAGGCCGAACAAGAGGTGCTGGCAGCGGCCGCAGAGGCCGGGGTAAGCGTGTTCGACGAGCCCATTTGTTCCTGCGGCCGCATCGAGCTGGTCCGTTGGCTACGGGAAAAGGTGGTGACGCGGAGCCTGCACCGGTACGGCAACATCGTCTACTCCCGCTGGTAGGCGCTGCCGACGGGCCGGTTCCGGCGATGCTCTGAGCACATTGCGTACATGAGTGTGCACCGAGGGCAGCCACTTTCCTTGTACGCAGCGGCCTCAGTTCAACCTGAGATGGAGCACCTAGGATGAGCGCGTAGTGGAATGCACCTGAAGGCCGGACGTAGCCCGACATCGGATAAGCCGGTGGCCACACAGGCGGGCCTCAAAGAGAATCGGAGGTGTCCCGATGACAACGACAAGGGAGCAGCAACCCCTCACGTTCCGCACTCAGGCCTTCATTGACGGCAACTTTTGCGACGCGGCGTCCGGGGAGCAGTTCGTCAGCATAAACCCGGCGACCGGGAAGACCTTGGTCCAGATCACGTCGTGTGATAGGGCCGATGTGGACCGGGCCGTCGGTGCGGCTCGCCGTGCCTTCGAAGACGGCAGGTGGTCGCGACAATCCCCCGAACAGCGGAAAGAAACCTTGTTACGGTTCGCGCAACTCTTAGAGGAGAATGCCGAGGAGATTGCGCTCCTGGACACGCTGGACGCGGGAAAGCCGATCACGGATTGCCGGACGATCGACGTCCCGGAGACCGTCAAGTGTTTCCGCTGGTACGCAGAAGCTGCCGACAAGCTTTTCGATTCCGTCGCTCCGACGGGGCCGGGGCACCTGGGGTTGATCGTCCGCGAACCTGTCGGTGTCGTCGCGGCTGTCCTGCCGTGGAATTTCCCGGCTCTGATGTTCGCCTGGAAGGTGGCGCCTGCCCTGGCCGTAGGGAACAGCGTGGTCGTGAAGCCGTCGAAGCTGACCTCGCTGAGCGCCATCCGCATGACCGAATTGGCGGCACAAGCCGGTGTCCCTGCCGGCGTGCTCAACATCGTGCCCGGTTCCGGCGACAAGGTGGGACAGGCCCTGGGCTGCCACAAGGACGTGGACGCGGTATCGGTGACCGGTTCGACCGAAGTCGGGCGCCTGTTCCTGGGCTATTCGTCGGAAAGCAACCTGAAGAAGGTGGTCCTCGAATTAGGGGGCAAGAACCCGCAGATAGTGCTGGCCGACGCGCCAGATCTCGAGATAGTCGCCCAGGACGTCCTGTCGGCGGGCTACTGGAACATGGGTGAGAACTGCTCGGCGGGGTCGCGCCTTCTGGTTCACGACTCGATCAAGGACGAGCTGCTGGAGAGTCTCGTGAAGCACGCGACCGAGTGGATCGTTGGCGACCCGCTGGATCCCGCTACGAAGATAGGGCCCATGGTGGAGGAACGGCACATGGAAAAGGTGCTGGGCTACATCGAGACGGGTCGGGAGGAGGGCGCCAAAGTAGTCATCGGTGGTGGGCGCGTACTGCAAGAGACAGGCGGCTACTTCGTCGCCCCCACGATCTTCGACAACGTCAGTCGCGACATGCGCGTCGCCCGCGAGGAGATATTCGGGCCGGTCATCTGCGTCATCCCGTTCAAGGACGAACAAGAGGCGATTGAACTGGCCAATGACACCGATTATGGGCTGACCGCGTCGCTTTGGACCAGGAACCTCGACAGCGCGCTGCGTGTCTCCCGTGCTGTCCGGGCGGGCACCGTGTCGGTGAACTGCTTCTCCGAGGGAGATATAGCGACGCCGTTCGGCGGCTACAAGGAGTCTGGCTTCGGTGGTCGCGACAACGGCCTGGAAGCCTTCGACCAGTACACCGAGGTGAAGACAATCTGGATGACTATCCGGTGACGCCGGCGTTGGCCAGGGCGGTGGCCAACTGCTTGCGACTGTCGCCGTGGAGGAGCCGGACCGGGGGCCGTGTAGGCCCGACCATGAACCCGGCCAGCTCGCAAGCCGTTTTCACCGCGCTGGCGTAGTTCGTGCTCTCGAGGATATGGCAAATGGGCCAGATCTTGTCCCAGACGGTCCGTGCCGCGTCCAGGTCCTTTTCGACGACCAGGTGGCGGTAAAGCTCCACCGTCAGCTCGGGGATAAAGTTTGCCGCTCCCCACACGGCGCCCACCGCACCTGCGGCCAGGGCACAGAACGAGAGCGTATCTGCGCCATTGAAGATCCCGAGCCGGTCGCCGTACTCCTGTACGAGGCGCGTCAGCATGACGGCGTCTGCACTGCTGTCCTTGATGTACTTCACGCCAGGGATGCTGACCAGCTCATCGATCCTCTCCACGGTCATGCTGGTACCGCTGGCGGGGATGTTGTAGATCATGATGGGTATGCCGATGGCACGGGCCACCGTTTCGTAGTGCCCGAGCAGGTCCGCCCACCCCGGCGGCTCGTAGAAGGGCGGAACGACCATCACGGCGGCGCAGCCCACGCCCTCGGCGTGTTTGCTCAACTCCACCGCCTCCTTGGTCGTCAGGGCACCGGTCTGAGCGACCACAGGCACGGCGCCGGCCGCCGCCTCAGTGACGAGTTCCGTAACACGCTTGCGTTCCTCGGAAGAAAGAGTGGTGAACTCGCCAGTACTTCCGCACGACACAAGGCCGCCGACTCCGGCAGTGACTAGCCGGGACACCAGCGAACGCAGCGCAGCCTCGTCGATCGAATAGTCGTCCGTGAACGGGGTCACCAATGCCGGCAGGATGCCTTGCAGCCGTTGGGCGTCACTCACGCGAGCTCCTCTCTCTGGCCGGGTATGGCCACACGTGGAAGTGGGGGCCACGGGCACGCGTCGCCTCGACCCGAGTCCATTATCGCCGCCTCACGGAGACGACGCGCGAAGCGTCCCGAGAACGGCACGCGCCATGGCCAGGTCCTCGAAGGCGACGCCCACCGACTTGAACAGGGTCACGTCATGCCCGTCGCGAGGGGGGATGAAGCCGCGTGCCAGCTCGAACAGGTCGGCGGCCACCAGCTCCGCGCCCAACGCGCCCTCCTTGATGGGGATAATGAGGTCGCCCGCCCCGGCCAGGGCGCTGGCTCGGGTTTCCACGACTACCACGCTGCGAAGCACTGTCGCTGTGTCGAGTTCCCGGCGGTCTGGGAGATGGGAACCGACGGCGATGACGTGGGTGCCCGGCCGGAGCAGCTTGCCGTCGAAGAGGGGCACGGGGCTTGTGGTGCAGCAACAGACGATGTCCGCCCTGGCGACCTCGCTGGCACCGGCACGTGTGCCCCTGATCCCCAGGCTCGCCGCGAGTGCCAGCAGTTCCGAAGCGCTGCGTTCGTCCAGTGTCACGAGGAACATCTCCTCCAGGGCGCGGATGTCGGCCAGCGCACGGAGATGAGCGCGTGCTTGCGGTCCCGAACCGAAGAGCAGGAGCGTCTTGGCGTCAGGCGGAGCCAGAACG
>Ga0187867_10002605_pt1 | contig 14820 bp, 12 predicted proteins | sample June2016WEW_13_1_FD_132976 | JGI IMG/M metagenome (GOLD analysis project Ga0187867, IMG submission 132976) | Peatland microbial communities from SPRUCE experiment site at the Marcell Experimental Forest, Minnesota, USA - June2016WEW_13_10 | ecosystem: Environmental > Terrestrial > Soil >... | reverse complement strand
TGGTCGGTGCTGGCGGCGGGCCGGCATCAGATGGCGTTCACCACCATGGCCGGGATCAATGGCGGCAACGTGCGGGTCGGGCTGGAAGACTCATTGTACATCGGCAAGGGCGAACTGGCGACGTCGAACGCCCAGCAGGTGGCAAAGATCAGGCGGATACTGGAGGATCTGAGTTTGGAAATCGCCACGCCGACTGAGGCGCGGGAGATCTTGCAGCTGAAGGGCGGCGACCGGGTTGGGTTCTGAGGCGAGTCAACCATCGTTCAGGGGATTGCCACCGCACCGAGTTGTCAGGGGATACGCCGCCAGGTGCACGCGGCTTTCCGGCGCCAACGACCTTTACGAAGCGCGGCGCCCGCGGAAGGAGTTCAGGCGCCTCGCTCGGGTTGTCGCAATGACAAAAGACTCCTCGTTGGCCGCGTGTTCAACTATGTTTGGCGTGTGAGCGACATCGATCCGATTTCCGATGCGATGACCAAGACTGCCCCGATACGGGAGGCAGAGACATCTGGCACCACCGTGCCCATGCATCCACCGGTGCCGCTGGCCGATCGCTGGAGTCGGCTGTGGAGTTGGCCTTTCAGGCACGACACCGCAGACCAATCGTCCTCTGAAGAGGCGGAAGCAAGAGCGATTTTGGATCGGGTCGAACGTGAGCTTGCGAACGTCGAGGCGCGAGTTGATAGGCTGATGCACCTCTACGGCCTTTAGTCGATCTTGGCCCTCAATCCATTGGAATGGCTGAAAGCGGCCCGGACCATCGACCGCCTTCTCTCGCTTGAGACAAAGTTCACGGCCTTGCTTGAGGTTCAGGCAAAAGAAATCCAGGATCTCAAGGACCGATTGACGAAACTTGAAGCCCGTGAAGAGATCCTGATCGCCGAAGCGAAAGGGGCTGCCGCGGCTGCCGCATCAGTCGTGGCTTCGCAGCATGTCGCCGATCTGGCGCGGCACATTGGCACGTTGGACGAACGCACCCGTCAACTGCGTGGGCGCCCGTTTCAGGAACGAGACCGAGACTGAACGGCATCGTCCTGGCGGTGACTCTCTTCCAGGCTATCGCCGTCGGTCCGCTTGTCAACACGCGCCCTCAAACTTATCCACCACCCGAACAATCGGTCCGCCGCCCGTTGGCGACGCTCAGGAAACAGCCCAGCATGCCCTCGCCATCCTCCCCCCTCACCACCGACGTCGCCATCATTGGCGCGGGACCCGTCGGCCTGTTCGCCGTGTTCGAGCTTGGCATGCTAACGCTTTCCAGCGTGGTGATCGATGCATTGACCGATATCGGCGGCCAGTGCTCGGCGCTCTACCCAGAGAAGCCGATTTACGACATCCCTGGCCACCCCGCGATCGAGGCCGGAGAGCTGATCGCCCGCCTCGACGTGCAAATCGCTCCCTTCGCCACCCCTCGACTTCTGGGCCGTCGCGTAGAAAGTCTGACCGGGGAGCCAGGAAACTTCCGGGTAACCACCGATCAGGGGGACACGGTGCTCGCCAAAGCGGTGATCATTGCCGCTGGCGCTGGTGCGTTCGGTCCCAATCGTCCGCCGCTCGAGGGATTGGCCGCTTATGAGGCGACCGGCGCCGTGCAATACCACGTCCGCCGCCGTGAGGACCTGCGCGGCAAACGCGTCGTTATTGCCGGCGGTGGCGACTCGGCGGTCGACTGGGCGTTGACGTTGAAGGACATTGCGCGCGTCTCCGTCGTCCATCGCCGGCCCAAATTCCGTGCCGCGCCGGGGACCGCTGACCAACTCGATGCCGCCGCCGCGCGCGGGGAGGTGGAGATGGTCATCCCCTATCAACTCCACGCTTTGCACGGCGCCAACGGCTGTCTGATCGAGGTGGAGGTCGCAACCCTGAAAGGCGACACAACCCGGATCCCGGCGGACGTGTTGTTGCCGTTCTTCGGCCTGTCGATGGACCTCGGGCCGATCGCTGCCTGGGGGTTGGAGCGGGACGGCTCACACATCCGCATCGAACCTTCGACCTGCCAGACCAGCCAGGCGGGGGTGTTCGCGATCGGCGATGTCGCCAGCTATCCCGGCAAACTCAAGTTGATCCTGCAAGGTTTCAGCGAGGCAGCGATGGCGGCGCATGCGATCTTCCCTTTGGCACGGCCGAACGAGGCGCTGCATTTCGAGTATTCCACCACCAAGGGCGTTCCGGTGAGCTCCTGAGGTGGACGCGAAACTTCTGGCCTGGGGCCGCGCCGCCGCGGCTTTCGGCAAACGTCAACGCCCAGCTCTCTGCGGTCACCCCCCGACGCCCCTCGGTCGCTCCCCCGCTCCCTTCGGTCACCCCCTGAATTCCCTCGGTCACGCCCCGATCCCCCGTGGTGATCCCCCCGCCGCCCACCACCGTCATCTCCCGGCCTGTGCGGGGGACCCGGCTCGGCACGACGCGTCCTGCTCGATCCCGCCGCTTTGGCTGTTCACCGACTCCAGGCGATCGCCCGATCCGCGAGCGGCGGTTGCGAGACTCCCGCGCGGTCTCGCCGGGGTCGTGTTCCGTCACGACGACGATCCGAATCGCGCCGCTTTGGGCCGCGGCCTCGCACGCATCTGCCGGGCCCGCCGGCTGGTGCTGGTTGTCGCCGGCGACGTTCGCCTGGCGGCGGCATTGCGCGCCGGAGTGCATCTTCGTGGCGGCCATTGGCCTGGGCTGGTCCGGCCCCGAGGCTTCGTTACCAGCTCAGCACACGGCTTTCCCGATCTGCGGCGCGCCGCACGAGCAGGCGCATCGCTCGCGTTTCTGTCACCGGTCTTCGCCACCGCGAGCCACCCGGAAGCCCCGACACTTGGATCAACGCGCTGGTCTGGCCTGGCGCGTCACTCACCGATCACTGTCGCAGCCCTTGGCGGGATCGACGGCACATCGGCCCGCCGCCTGCCCAGAGCTTTCTGCCGCGCCGTCGGAGCGATCGGCGCGCTCGCCTGATCGGCACGCTCCGGCGTGCTACCCCATCGCCTGCACCGACAGTGGCTCGATTTCGTAAATCACCCGCACATCCTTGGGGTTGTGCCAGGGGTAGACGTCCTTGCCGAGATACTTCTTCGCGAGGCTGTCGATATGCTCTTTGGCCCCTGTCTCAATGACATGGACGACCTTGCCGCGCACCTGCAAGTAACGATACGCATTGTCCGGATCGAGGATCGACAGCGCAACGCGCGAGCCCTCCGACATGTTGCGCGCCTTGACCCGGCCTTTGGCAGTATTCACCCGGATCCGGCCGTTGGTGTAATCGAACCACACTGGCGTGACCTGCGGCGAGCCATCCGGCATGATCGTGGCGAGATTGGCGAACGCCTTCTTGTCGGTGAGCAGGTCGTGGAATCCGGCGGGGATATCGGTCATGGTCGGTGTCTCCGTGATGTCAGCAACAAATGGGAACGAAGCTGCCACGAGGCAACGCCAGCAGCCGCATCATTCGAGAACCCCAGTCAATCGAGCACAACGCCAAGGACCCAACATATGCAATTCGGCATCGCCATTCCCACCGCCGCCGACTCCTGGCGCCTCGTGCGCCGCGCCGAAGAACTCGGTTTTTCCCACGCGTGGTTCTTCGACACCCAGATGCTCAACGCCGATCCGTTTGTCGCCATGACCGCCGCGGCGATGCAGACCACGCGCATCAAACTGGGCACCGGCGTGCTGATCCCGTCCAACCGGATCGCGCCGGTCGCAGCCACCGCCTTTGCCTCGCTGAACCAGTTGGCGCCGGGTCGCGTCGTGTTCGGCATCAGCACCGGTTTCACCGGCCGCCGCACCATGGGACTCGGCGCCGTGAAGTTATCCGAAATGGAGGACTATATCCGGGTCGTCCAGGCGTTATGGCGCGGTGAGACGGTCGAATTCACCGTTGAGGGCAAGCAACGTCTGGTCCGATACCTAAATCCGGAAATCGGCCTGATCAACATCGCCGATCCCATCCCCTTATGCATCGCCGCCTCCGGTCCTCGTGCGCGCGCTTTGACCGCCAAACTGGGCGCCGGCTGGATCGACAATGTCCAGGATCCCGAGCGAGGCATTGCGACATTGGAACAAATGCGCACCGCCTGGCAGGCGGCCGGCCAAACGCGCGACAGTCTCAATGCGATCGCCTGGATCGGCGGCGCCGTGCTGGATGAGGGCGAGCCAGCCGACAGTCCACGCAGCATCGCCATCGGCGGACCGCGTGCCTCGATGCTGCTGCATCGTGCCGCCGATACGGCGCTGGCGAATTATCCGACGCCGCTGGCGATGCGTCCGGAATATCAGGCGAAAGTCGACGCCTATGTCGTCCATGCCAGAAGCTTCGGACCGCAAGGCGCGTATTATCTGGAAAATCATCGCGGCCATCTGATGTTCGTGCGCCCGGATGAGCGCCCGTACATCACTGCCGAAATGATCAAAGGCACCACCTTCACCGGCACCGAACGCGAGATCAAACAGCGGGTCGGCAAACTGGTCGATGCCGGCTTCTCGCAGGTCGTGGTGTCCATTCCTCCCGGTCAGGAACCCATGATCGAGGACTGGGGACGCATTCGCCGGGCTTTCGCCTGATGATAAATCTCAGATTTCGCAATGTCGTGGTTATGATTACGCTGTGGTGCGCTGTGGTGCCCATCGGCGCATTTGCACAATCCGGTCCGCCGCCGGATTGTGGCACGCCGGCGGTTCTCTCGGATGGATGGGACGTGGCGACGCCGGACGCGGTCGGCTTCGATCCCGCGACACTTTGCGGCATCGGTCCGCGGTTCCAGGCCTGGACCGAGGCGGACGTCCATTCGGTGCTGGTGATCCGGCGTGGCAAGCTGGTCTACGAACGGTATTTCACCGGCACGGACGAACGGCTGGGCCATTCGCTCGGCACCGTCACCTTCGATGCCACAACAAAACATGACCTGCGTTCGATCACCAAAAGCGTCGTCTCGCTGCTACTGGGCATTGCCATCGGCAAGGGTCAGATCCCCGGCGTCGATCAGGCGGTCATGTCAATGCTGCCCGAATATGCCGACTTGCGGTCAGCGGACAAGGACAAGATCACATTGCGTGATATGCTGACCATGAGTATGGGCCTCGCCTGGAACGAGGACCTGCCTTACAGCAATCCCGAGAACAGCGAAATTCAAATGGATGAAGCTGCCGATCCGGTGCGCTTCATTCTGTCGCGGCCGGTCGAGACTCCGCCGGGCACGGTGTTCAATTACAGCGGCGGCGGCGCAGCCATCATCGGCAGATTGTTGCGTAAAGCCACCGGCCAGCCGCTCGATACCTTCGCCCACACCGAGTTATTCGCGCCGTTGGGCATCACCGATTTCGAGTGGGACCCGATCGCATCGGGCGAGCCGGCAGCGGCCTCGGGATTGCGGTTGCGTCCGCGTGACACGGCGAAGCTGGGGCAACTTGTGCTCGATCACGGTGCGTGGCACGGCAAACAGATCGTGCCCGCCGATTGGATCGCCGCGGCGACCACACCACAAATCAATGGACCATTGCTTTGGTTCTATGGCTATCAGTTCTGGTTGGGCCGTTCGCTGGTGCATGAGCGGGAGGTCGATTGGGCGCTTGGCCTCGGGTATGGCGGACAGCGGCTGTTCATTGTGCCGGCGCTCGACATGGCGGTGCTGGTGCATTGCGGACTTTATCAGAATTCGATGCAGGGTGCGGTGCCGCTGATCGTGTTGAACCGATATGTGCTGCCTTCGGTGCACCAGCCTTGACGCATATCAAGACTTTTGCGTCACGTGAATTCTCAGGCTTTCAGCAACCTCAGTGCTTCACGGTTGTCGCACCGCCCACGGTAGCTAACGTATCGACATCGGACGGACCGACTAATAGGCGCTATACTGTTTTTCCTCCACCAATGTCGATTGCAGCAGCGTATTGATCGCCCGCTTGATCCGTCCGCGTTCGTCATTCTCCCGATACACCGACCGAGCCAGCGCCACGAATTCTGCTCCGAAATCGCCTTGCGCATCCTTCTCACGGATCTGATCCTCGATCGTCCACAGCCGTTGGTTCACCTCCGCCAGTGCGGTCCGCAACTCCGTCAGTCCCGCCGGGGCCGGTTCCAGCATCAGCAAAGACGGGTTTAGCGCGGCCAGTTCGCGTTCCGCGTTCGCCACCGCCCGGGGCGCGCGCAGCCGTTTCCGCTTGATTTCCAGGATGGCGATTTTGTCGAGCAATTCGCCCCAGCTCACCGGCACGATCGGATCAGCCATGAACCCCTCTTCCATCGGCTAATGCCACCAGTGCATCTCGCATCGCTTCGAACACCGGCCCCCACGCATCGCGCACAGTCTGACGGAACAGACGCATCGTTGGGTACCAAGGACTGTCCGTCCGTTCCAGCATGAACCGCCAGTCCGGCACAGCGCGCAACGCAACCCATACCGGGCGGCCCAGAGCACCGGCCAAATGCGCCACAGCGGTATCCGACGTAATCACCAGGTTGAGGTTCATCATCACCCCCGCGGTGTCGATGAAACCGTCCGGCCCGGAATCGAAGTCCTCGCCCAGGGTCTCGATCGGCATTGTCGGGGTCAATTGTTCGGCGCCAACATCCTTTTGCAGGCTGATCAGCCGTACGCCCGGCACCGAGGCCAATGGCAAATAGTGCTCCAGCCGGATCGACCGGCCACCGTCCTCGCGCCGTGCGACGTTGCCTTGCCAGGCGACCCCGACCCGGAACCCGTTCTCGCCGAGTCGTGCGCGCCAACGCGTCACGGCCTCCGGTTCGGCGAACAGGTACGGAACGGTCGCCGGAATCGTTGCCTCGGTCGTGCCGCGGACCGCCGGTAGGCTCATCAGCGGGCACTCCAGGTCGAAGGACGGCAATACCTCCCCGCCGCGCACGATTCTGGGGGCATCCTTCAGGCTGCCCAACAGCCGGGCGATGCGCGGCTGCACCTCGAATATAACCGTGCCGTCCGCCGGAAACGGGAAGCGGCAAAACTGGATCGTATCGCCGAGCCCTTGTTCGGCATGGATCAGCAGGGTGCGCCCCGCCAGTGCTTCGCCGTGCCACCGGGGTTTGCCCAGGTTTCGCGCCGGTACCGCGCCGGCACGGAACCGTTCCTCCCACCCTGGCCATGCCTGCTCGAACCGTCCCAGCAGTAATAGCAACAGCGCCTGATTGTAGCGGATGCGCGGATCGTCCGGCGCGATGCGGGACGCGGCTGCCAGCCGAGCCTCAGCTTGCTCGAACAAGCCGAGATCGCGTTGCGCGCTGGAGAGATTGACCAGGATGCCCGGGTCGCGTGGCTCGCGCCCATGCGCCCGGGTCAGGGTTCGCGCTGCCTCCTCCAACCGGTTCGCGTGGTGCAGCGCGGTGCCCAGGTTGTTCAGCAGGTCAGGCAGATCGGGCTGCAAACGGGCGGCATCCTGATAGGCCTTGAGTGCACCCGCATAATCGCCGGTGTCGGTCAGCGCGTGGCCCAGTACTTGGTGTGCCTCGGCATTGCCGCGTTTCAATTGCAGTGCGGCGCGGCACGCCGCGACTGCTTCGTCCGCCCGCCCCAGGGCCAGTAACGCGTGAGCGCGATGCACCTGAAACGCTGACATCGAGGCGTTGGCGGCAGGTGTCGCCCCGCTTGATTTCGATTCACCGGCGGCGATCGCTCGCTCGATCCATGCCAGAGCCTGCGCCGGCTGGCCCATCTGCAGCAGCAGGACGCCCGTCATATGCAGTGCATCCGGATGAGCCGGCGCGACCATCAGGACCTGTTGATAAACCTGGCCCGCCTCGGCGAGGCGGCCAGCTCGGTGCAATCGCTTGCCGTGCTGCAAATGGTTGTCGATCTGGCGGTTAGGGGGGCTCATTGGCCGAGGTTGATCCGAGGGGAGAGGGCGGTTCGCACTTACCGGGTCCGCTGGCGACGTGGAAGCCTCCATGCCTTCGTAACGCGGTGCTACGGCGACATGACGAGTCTGCCGCGCAGGTTAGGTGCACTGCAAACTCGCAGCCCGCCCCGCTGGTTGTAAGCACTGCGCCGCCAATGCGTGGGCACCCGCACCGGCACAATGCGCGAGTTGGCAGAATTTCGTGGAACCTTCCGCCGGGTCGCGCACATCGTATTGCGCTTACGAGTACGTGGTATAACCGCCACACTGTCTCGATAATGCCATTCTCAAACCCGTTCTCGGATTGCGGAGATGGCAAACTGGCAGCAATAATTCGCCCCAGGTCTGGCTGGTCCCTGATTGATGCTGCTTTGGGGAAGGGGCCTGAAATCACCGCCGGCTTGCCGGCGCATGCAGGAGGGACACGATGCGTAAGATTTTGTTGGCCAGCGCGGCCATACTCGGGACCGCCGGAGGTGCCTGGGCACAGACGGCGACGTACCAAAGCCAGGGGACGCAGGCCCTGCCGTGGACCAACTTTTACGGCGCCAACACCAACATCAATGCCAACGGCACCGCCCAGCCGGGTGGCGTCAAGCTTCCCGATCCGGGCACCGTGGTCATTCACCTGAACGGCCGCGTGTACGCTGACGTCGATCTGTCCTGGAGTTCGCTGGCCAACATTCCGGCGGGCGCGAACCCGGCTTCCGGCGTGGGTTATAAGTCGAACCCGATCGGTATCGCTTCGTATCTGCGGTTGTACCCGGGGTTTGACGGAGTGGCGACGAACGGCCTTCGTTATGGTGCGTCCGCCGAAATCCGGCAGAACATCATGTCTGCGAACGTGTTCTCCGCGTCAACCTCGCAGACCGGCTCGACCGGCAGCTTCGCGAGCGGCAGCGGCTATTCCTCGGCTGAAACGTTGTTCACCCGCCGCGCTTTCACCTACTTCGGTTCGGATCAGCTTGGTATCATCCGTATCGGCCAGGATGACGGTGTCGTTGGTCTGTTCGACGCGACCGGCGTGTTCACCGTCGGCACCTGGAACCTGACTGCCGGCATCCTGGATGGCGATGTGGAGTCGAACCAGCCCAATAACTTCCTGCTTTCATGGGCCTGGCTGTCGGGCAACGGCATCGAATACGGCCAGCAGCGAATTTCGTATATGAGCCCGAGCTTCTTCGGCTTCGACTTCGCCGTCGACTTCTCGCCGTCCACTGCCAACTCCTTCGGCAACGGTTCAACCAGTTCGCCGTATCAGGTCGGCACCTGCGCGGTTGAAAGCGCGAACTGCGACAACGTGACGGCCGGCGACGACGGCTCACGCCCGGTTAACCGGGTATCGGCTGGCGTGCGCTACCAGGGTAGCTTCTCCGGCCTGGATGCGAAGGCTTTCGCTCTGTACACTGCATCCGGCAGGGAAACCATTCCGGGTGGTGGTGTCCAGGCGGGATCCGGAGCGACACCGCTCACGGCCTCCGGAAATTCGTTAAAATATGATGGGCAGAGCTTCGTCCAAACCGGCGTAGCCCTGGGCTTCCAGGGACTTGCGGTCAACGCTGCCTTTACCGACGGGCGGATGAACCCTTCGAATAATGGTCTGACCCCGAGCGGCGGCGCGAGTACGGTGGGCACTCTGATCGGTGTTGGCTATGCGAATGGCCCCTGGGTGACCGGCACGAACGTTGCCTTCCTGGATTGGCAGGGTGCGGCGCAGTATGTGCACATTTCGCAGCGGCATGAATTCGCGTTCACCTATATGGTGGGCTACAAGCTGGCTCCCGGCATCAACCTGGCCGCTGAGTACCTCTATATTCAGAAGCATCAGGGCGGCTTCGACTTCTACAGCAATGGCGTAAACACCACGACCACCCGGGCCGGCAACGACATCCATGCCCAGGGTCTGACCTTTGCGACGATCCTCAGCTGGTAAGACTTTCGCCGGAACGAGCCTGATGGACGGCGGGGGCAACCCCGCCGTCTTTTTTCGTGCCCTTGGCGTCGGCACGGGAGCGGTCCAAACATCCTTTCCAGGCTGCGAAACCCGATCCGGTGACCCGTCATGACCAGCGCTTTCCCAAATTCAATCCGGCCCTGGGCTGCGCCATTGATTGGAGCCATCGCACTTGTTGCCTGCTCCTATGCGAAGCCAAACCCGACGCCACCGAACTTCGCGGGGATTGGCAGTGGAGGCGATACGACGGCCAACCGGGCCGGGGGCGCAGACAGTGGGATCCTTTTCACTTATCCGAAGCCTCGCGCGGGGCCGGATGGCGCGGGAGGTGGCATTGGCGTCAACCCTTTCCTGTGGCGCGGCGCGTTGCTGACGCTTGGCTCTTTGCCGCTGGTTGCTGCTGACCCGTTCGGTGGCGTCATCATTACCGATTGGTACAGCCCCGCCAACGCACCGGGCGAACGGTTCAAGGAAAGCGTCTTCATTTTTAGCCGGAACCTGCGCAGCGATGCCGTGAGGGTCAACGTGTTTCGCCAGATCAGTCGCAATGGCGGTTGGGTTGATGCGCCCGTAAGCCCGACAGTGCCGATCGAGCTTCAGACCAAAGTGCTCGATGAGGCTCGCAGGCTGCAGGCGCGAGGCCAACGTTAGGCGCGCGGCTTCCCCTGCGCGGTCCGGCGTGCCTTATCGAGGCGCGAAATCGGAACGATCGAGGCGCGAAAACGGAGAGCACCTGGCGTGGCTCCCCCCATATCGTGCGGCCAGCCGCACCTTGCCCGTCCAACGAAACCAGCCGCGGTCTGTATAGTTCCCGACGTTGGTTGAGCTATCGGCGCTGCCACGGCCCAACCTCGGGCAGCGTGGCCGTCGGGCAGCGGATTTGCTCTATGAGAGGCAGTGCTTGGCGGCGGCCCTCACCAGGAGTACAACTCAATGTCTGGCTGGCCAACCCGGATACGAGCGCCAGGCGCAACGGTCAGAGTACCGGTGAGTGGAGGGGGCGCCGCTGTCTGCCATGCACGCGCCAAGGTCAGTTCGGACCTATCTCGTTGGCCTGATTTTTGGGGTATTACTGCCCCTGTTGGGCTTCAGCGGCTTTTTGGTCACTCGCTCCGCCGAGCGTGAGCAGGATGCCATAGCGGCTGCGGCGCGCAACCGGACCCGTATCGCAGCCACCGTGATTGAAGACGAAATCGGTGCGCTGCGGGCACGCCTGTTCCTGCTGGCCGGCGGGGTTAGTCTGCAAACCACCGACCTGGACGAGTTTCATGCCCGGGCCAAAGCGGCGTTCGGCGGCATGACCGTAATCCTGAGCAGCCCCACTGGTAAGGAAATCGTCAATACCAGTGTTCCACTTGGGGCGCCGCTGCCGAACGTCCCCGACCCGGACGCCATTCGCCTTGTCGTCAATCAGTTGCGGCCGCACGTCGCGGACCTGCCACGAGATCAGGTCACCCATCGGCCCGTCATCATGATCAATGTTCCCCTGCCACGGGAGGGGCAGCCGGCCTACGTGCTGTCTCTGGACATTACCTCAACGCTGCCGCGAATATTGGGGGAGTTGGACATTCCCAAAGGTTGGATCGCGGCCGTGTTCGATCCACAGGGTTATCAAATCGGACGTAGCATCGATCCGGATCCCTACCTCGGCCAGTTGGCGCGCCCCGAATTCATTCAGCACATGCACGCTGAAGATGAGGGCTGGGTTCCTGGCGTGTCGCGTGAAGGCGTGCCGGTGTTCAATGCCTTCGTCCACACCAAAGTCGCCGACTGGGTCGTCGTCGTTGCCATGCCGCGTGAGGTCCTGCTGGCCCCGGTGCGCCAGACGACACGGAGTTTGCTATTGCTCGGTGGCGCCATCGTGGCACTCGCGGTTGTCATGGCGGTCTTGATTGGGCGCCGTATTGCGGCACCGGTCATTGGCCTTGTGCCCATTGCCGAAGCGGTTGGACGCGGCGAGCCGGTTGCTCCGCACCTGACCTGGCTCAGTGAGGCGAACGTGGTTGTCGGTTCCCTGCACGACGCGGGCGAACGGCTACGTCTGGCCGCGCAAGAACGCGAAGTGTCCACTGCCGCCCTGAGCCAAAGCGAGCAAATGTACCGCGCGCTGGCGGAGGATCTGGCCCGGGTCGATGAGGAACGCACCGCGCTGCTGACCCGCGTGGTGGTCGCTCAGGAGCACGAGCGGCAGCGGATCGCGCGTGAGTTGCACGATAGTTTGGCCCAATATCTGACTGCGATTCGCCTGAAGCTGGATACGCTCGGTCGATCCGGCGCGCCGATGGGCGAGATACTGAACGAGTTGCGGTCGATGATCGGCGAGCTTGGCCGCTCGGTGAACCGCATGGCGTGGGAGTTACGGCCGGTCGCGCTGGACGAACTCGGGCTGCATAGCGCGGTCGACCACTATCTTGAGGAATGGGCGGAAATGGCGCAATTGCAGGTCGACGTGCAGATCGACCTGTGTGGCAGCAATCTGCCGCCAGCGGTCGAGGCGACGCTGTTCCGGGTGTTGCAGGAGGCAACGACGAATGTGCTGCGGCACGCCGACGCGACCCGGGTCGGTGTCATCCTGGAAGCCAAAGGCGATCTCGTTCAGCTGATCGTCGAGGATAACGGCAAGGGCTTCCCGGTTGACGACGGAAAATGGCCGTTTGCCGCGACGAGAAAATTCGGCTTGCATGGCATGCGTGAGCGGTTGGCCTTGGTGCACGGCAAACTCGACGTGGAATCCTCGCCGCAATCCGGGACAACTCTGTTTGTAAGCATTCCGCTCGGGCGAGTTGCGCTCGGGACGGGTCTGGAGGCGTCATGAGCGATACGAGCCTGCGCGTCCTGATGGCGGACGATCACCCCATAGTGCTGGCTGGATTGAAGGCACTGGTCCAGGCCGATCCCGGATTGCAGATTATCGGCGAAGCGCGGGACGGTCGCACCGCCCTGCGACTCGCGCTGTCGCAGCGGCCCGATGTGGTCGTGCTGGACATATCGATGCCCGAGATGAACGGGATGGAAGTTGCCCGCGCCTTGCTCGCCGAGCAACCGGAATGCCGCATTCTGGTGCTGACCGTGCAGGAAGACCGCGCGACCTTGCGTCAACTGCTCGACCTGGGTGTCGCCGGCTATTTGGTGAAGCGCTCGGCCGCTGATGAGTTGCTGCGCGCCATTCACGCAGTGGCGGCCGGCGGGACATATTTGGATCCCGCGATCGCCGGGAAGGTTGTTGGCAGCGGCGGCCAGGGTTCGACCCGGTCGCCAGGCGGACCGACTGTGGAACTAAGCGAGCGGGAAACCGATGTGCTGCGCCTGATCGCCAACGGTCATAGCAATAAGGAGATTTCGGCGCGGCTTGGCATCAGCGTGAAGACGATCGAGACCTACAAGGCGCGCGCCATGGAGAAGCTCGGGTTCAAGAGCCGGGTCGACGTCGTGCGCCACGCGGCGAGCAAGGGCTGGCTGCCGGACGCATGACGGTCCGGTAACGCCGTGCGGCGCTCGCGACGCAATGGTATGGCGGAACAACTGAGCCATCCTGAATCGCCGGTTGCGAGATCGGCCGGGAAGCCCCAGATGGCGGCCATGATCAATCGTCGCACCGCCCTGCTCTCTGGGCTCTCCATCGCCGGCCTCCGGGTCATGACCAGAGGCGCCGAAGCCCAGACGTCCGGCCAGGACCAGGCTGATCTGGCACGAATCGAAGCGTATCTGAACAGCATCCGCAGCCTGAAGGCACGCTTCGTGCAGACGGCGTCGGATGGGTCGACCGCTTCGGGCATCGCGCTGTTGCAGCGGCCGGGCAAGATGCGGTTTCAGTACGACCCACCGACACCATTCCTGCTCGTGGCCAACCACGGATTTCTGACGTTCGTTGATTCGCAGCTGAAGCAGACGAGTCACATCCCGCTCAGCCGTACACCGCTTGGTATCCTCCTGTCGGACCGGGTCACATTTTCTGGCGAGGTCACCGTGACCAGGCTCGCCCGTCTCCCCGGCCAGCTGCAGGTCAGCCTGATCCGCACGGCCAGTCCGGGTGAGGGCACGTTGACGCTGATCTTTGCGGACAATCCGCTGGCGTTGCGGCAGTGGATCGTGGTGGATCAGCAAGGCAAGCAAACCGAGGTCGCGTTCACCAATATGGATATCGGCGCCAGCATCGACAGCAGCCAGTTCGAACATCAGGATTTGCCAACCGGGGGCGTCGGTAGCAGCGGCGGTTAGCCGAAATTAACCGGGGGCGACCCCCATGGGCTGACCGGCGTTCCGGCCAGCGACTCTCATACTGGTTCTTCGACCCTGGCGGCACGCACGGCCGCGTGCGGTTGCCCGGCTTGCGATGTTTGGCCGACCTGGCCTGGCGAGTGCGATACGCCATGCGATGCCGCGAGCATGGCGAGTGCTACAGCTTGCCGGCCGCCACCTGGCGCCTGATTTGGTTGCAGCCCTGATTGAGCGAGTTCCGCCTCCGCGGGCGATGGTGTTTGTGTCCCCGGCTTTGGTTGGACTGGCGGAACGCCTGGGCGTGCGTGATCGGTGCCGCCGCTCGGTGCAGGCGCCATTGGCTGGCCGCTGCCCTGGGCACCGGCCGCGTCTGCGACAGCAGGTGAGGCGACAGCAGGTGGGGCGACAGCAGGTTGGGCGACGGCAGGTTGCGCGACTGGCGTGGTTGCCGGCCGGGGCTGGTCCGTCTGTGCTAATGCTGGCGGTTCGGCTGGCGGCGCCGTGCCTCCCACCCTCGGGGTGCCAATCTTAGCGTTTTCCGTGGTGACGGTTTGGACGCCAGGCGGGGTTGCGGCAACAGCAGCAGACGGCGCTTCGACTTTGGTTGCGGCTGTTGCACGAGCAGCCGGCTCGACCGGAGGCGGCTGCCGCGCTGCTTCCGCAGGATCCGGAGCCGCAGCATTACGTGGTGCGGCATCACGTGGTGCAGCTTCAGGTGGTGCGCCGACGCCGGAAGTGGACAAAGCTGCCTTCCCGGGTGGACTCTGGCCAGCGGGATTCTGGCCAGCGGGATTCTGGCCAGCGGGATTCTGGCCAGC
>Ga0187867_10002597_pt1 | contig 14842 bp, 14 predicted proteins | sample June2016WEW_13_1_FD_132976 | JGI IMG/M metagenome (GOLD analysis project Ga0187867, IMG submission 132976) | Peatland microbial communities from SPRUCE experiment site at the Marcell Experimental Forest, Minnesota, USA - June2016WEW_13_10 | ecosystem: Environmental > Terrestrial > Soil >... | reverse complement strand
TCGCTGTGCATGGCCACCTGCATCAGCGCCTCCCTTACCAGCGGGTGAAAATGTTTCCACTCCGGAACCGGAAACGCGATCGTGCGCGCGAGTTCGGCTTCATCCAGGCGAGTGGTGTAGGCGGCGGCATCCGCGTGCGTCTCTTCGAATCGCCGCTCGATCTCGTCGATCGTGCCGGGAGCCTGCTTCCACCGTTCCATATCGAAGGCGCGTTGCTGGAACAGAGACAGGAAAAATGACTGCACCATGACAATGTGATGCAGCCATTTGCGCACCTCGTCGTCCGCAAAAGCGCCGTCATGCGCGGCGACGGCTTTCACAAGCGTGGTATCGGCCCAAGCCATGTGTGCGAAGAGAGATTGCATCAGCTCGATCATAGGATTCCCCGCCCTCCAACAGCCGAACGTTATTCTAACGCGGCGCAGCCGTTCCGATGCACTTCGCCGGCTTTCGCGTCGCGCGTCACGCGGAAGATGGCGAACTGGCCATTCACGCGCGCGTGGTAATAAAGCGACAACCCGTCCGGTGAAAGCGTGGGACCTTCGGCGAAGCCTGAAATCGCGCCGACCACCTGCGGCGCGGCGAACGGCTCCCGCACGCTGCGCCGGACGGAACGCCAGATGCGCGGCTGTGCCCCGGCGCGGATCTCCCGCACGCGGGTGAAGAACAGTTCCAACCCGTCGGCTGACACCGCCGGTGCGTATTCCAGTTCTTCCGTGTTCACCAGACGGAGCAAATTGCCGCTCTCCGCCATGCGCTCGAACGCGCCGTCCGGGCGCTTGTGGGCGATGAAGAGATCCGCAGTCAGTGGAATTCCGGTCGCGCTGAACCGGCTGTCGACGGCGTATAACGTTTGCCCATCGGCGCTCACCTCGGCATCGAAGTTGACCCAGCCGGGCGTATGGCGCGAGATACCCGGCGCCAGTTGAATACCGCTGGCCGCGCCGTCTGAAAAGCGCGCGCGGTAGATGGTCGAAAACGTCTCCTGGTAACTACGCGTGGAAACGAAGTACAGGTCGCCGCCGCAACTGAGCGATGGCACAGCTTCCAGGGCGCTGGTATTCACGCCTCGGATCTCTCCGCGGTATACGAAGTGCAGACCGTCGACCCTCTCGGCGTAGTGCAGGTTGGTATCCACACCCGGATCGTTCCGGTTGTTGAACAGCAGGAAGCGGCCGTCATGGCTGATAAACGGCTCCATGGCATCGCCCGCATAATTGGCGATGGTCACCCGCTCCGGGTGCTGGAAAGCGTTGTACGGCAGCAACTGGAATAGCGCGGCCAGCGCCGTCAGCGTGGCGCCAGGCCCGTGCACTACGAATACTCCCAGCGGCGCGCGAAACGGCGCGCGATCACGAATAGCACAATGCCCGCGCCGATCAGCACGCCCACCTGTGGCGCCAGTTGCAGGATCGGCTCATCGCGCCAGAAGACTTTGGTGTAACCGTCTATGGCCCAGGCATTGATTGTGATCAATCCCACCTTTTGCATGGCTTCCGGCATGAAGTAACGCGGGAACATGCTGCCGCCAATGGCCGACATGGTCAGGATGATGAGCGTGGAAATCGCGCCCGCCTGCGCGCGGGTATGCGAGACGCTGGCCAGCAGCATGCCAAATCCCGCCACGGCAAACGAAGTGACCGCCGTCATCACGATGAAGCCGGGGATATGCCCGAACAAGTCCAGATGGAAAACCGTCGCGCCCCACAGGAACATCAGCGTTAGCTGAGCGGAGGCCAGCAGCGCGCTGTAGGCCATCTTGCCCGCCAGCAGCGTAGTCATGCTCACGCGCGAGCTCAGGATGCGGTCGAGCGCGCCGCTTTCGGATTCGTCCAGCAGGCTTCCTCCCGCGGCGCTGGCGGTGAACAGCAGAAACATGACGCCGATCCCGGCGGCATAAAACGAGATCATGGAGTTCTGTTTTTTCTCGCCCACCACGTCGCGCACATCCAGCGCTACGAATCCCGCGTCTCCCGCCGGGCCGTTCCGCACAGCCGCATTTGGCGACGCCGGTATGCGGGACATCGCCGCTTCGATGCTTTTGCGCTGCTCGGGCGTCAGCCCGCCGCTGGCCCGTTCGAAATACCGCATGCCCACCTGCGCCATGGTGTCGGGCAGGGAAGTCATCGCCACTTTCTGCAGCATCCCGGCGACCATCTGCGCCGCCACCGGGTCGGAGCTATCGTGCAGCAGGCGGATCGTCGCGCGCTCGCCGCCCGGTCCCAGCGCCATGGGATGCGCGCCGAATCCCTTGGGGATAATCAGCGCGGCGGGAGCCTCGCCCTGTTTCACGGCGGTTTCGGCGCCGGCTGCCGTGTAATCCGGCGGAACCGGCCCGCCCTTTTTCGGCTTGGGATGCGTGCTGGCATCGAGCGAGGGTTCCTGGAGCAGGGCTTGCACCAGACGCCCAGAAACCGCGCTGCGGTCTTCGTCCACCACCAGTACGCTGACTCGCGGCGTGCTGCTGCCGCCCATGCCGCCAAAGATTCCGGCGAAGATACTGAAAAACGCGACAGGCAAAATGAACGACAGGATCAGCGCGCCGCGATCCCGCCGCAGCGCGCGGAATCCGTTCAGTACGATCGCGGCGATCATGGAGATCATGTCAATCATGGGCGTAGGTCCCTTCCGGTGAGATGCAGAAACACGGATTCGAGATTGGGGCGGCGCAGGACCACGTCGACCACCTCGAGTCCGTCGCGGGCGGCGGCGTCCAGCAGCGCCGCGATGTCGGTGGGTTGCGCCACGGCAAAATGCGCGAGGCCCTCGTCGCCTGCTTGCATCATGCCACCGTGCGCCGTGGCCCACGCGCCCGCATTGCCGGCTGCGGCGGCGAACCGCATCAGCACGTCGCTCCGGCGTCCGAAGGATTGCTCGACAAGTTCCTCCTTGGGACCTTGCGCGATGATGCGGCCGTGGTCCATGATGGCGATGGTGTCGCAAAGGCGCTCGGCCTCTTCCATATAGTGCGTGGTGTAGATGACCGTCGCGCCCTGATTCCGCAGCTCCGCGACCATATCGAAAATGCGGTTGCGGGATTGCGGATCGACGCCCACCGTAGGCTCGTCGAGCAGCACCATACGCGGGCGATGCACCAGCCCGGCTGCCATGTTGAGACGCCGCCGCATGCCACCGGAAAGAGTCTTCACCGTCGCGCCGGCACGGTCCGCGAGCGCGGCCCATTCCAGACACCATGCCACGCCATCGTGCAGGGCTTTGCCGCGCAGTCCCTGATAGCGCCCGAAAGCCTCCAGGTTCTCGCGGCAGGTAAGCAGCGGATACAGCGCCAGCTCCTGCGGCACCCAACCTAACGCCGCGCGAGCCGCCGCCGATGCGGCCGGTTCGCCGAACACGCGGATGCTGCCGGCATCCAGTCGGACGCGTCCGGAGATCGCGCGAATCAACGTGGATTTGCCCGCGCCATTGGGGCCCAGCAACCCGAGGCACGCGCGCTCGCGTACCTGCAAAGATACGCTGGAGACGGCGGTCAGGTCGCCGAAGCGCTTAACCACGGAATCGATGCGCAGGGGAATTGCGGGCGCCGCAAAGGCCATGCAACGATGATATACGTACATGTGGACATCCGCCATCTTCTTCGGCCACGGCAATCCCATGAACGCCGTTTCGCGAAATAGTTACACGGAAGCTTGGGGAGCCATGGGGCGGGAGATGCCGCGTCCAAAGGCTATATTGAGCATCTCGGCGCACTGGTTCGTACCCGAGACGGGTGTCACCGTCACCACCGCGCCGCGCACCATCCACGACTTCGGCGGCTTTCCGCGGGAACTCTACCAGGTGAAGTACCCCGCCCCCGGCGATCCCGATCTGGCGCGGCGGGTGCAAGCGCTGCTGCGGCCGCTACCCGTCAGGCTGGACGAAAACTGGGGGCTCGATCACGGCACCTGGTCGGTGCTGTGCCATGTCTATCCGCACGCCGATATCCCGGTGGTGCAACTCAGCATCGACGAGACGCAGCCGGCCGCCCATCACTATGAGATCGGCCGGCGCCTGGCGCCCCTGCGCGAAGAAGGCGTGCTGATCGTAGGCAGCGGCAACCTGGTACACAACCTGCATGCCTACGCATGGGGGCGGCACATCGTCGAGCCGTTCGACTGGGCCGTGAAGTTTGAGCGGGAGGCGCGGGAAATGATCCTCGCGGGAGAACACCAACCGCTAGTCAACTACGATCGGCTGGGGCAGGAAGCCCTGCTGTCGATTCCCACGCCGGACCATTATCTGCCCCTGCTGTATGTGATCGCCACGCGGCAGGCCGGAGAAGCCGCCACGTTCCCGGTGGAGGGCGTGGACGGCGGATCGATCTCCATGCTCGCGGTGCGGATTGGGTAGGGGACGATGGTCGAAGATAAAACGTGCGGGAGATACGCAATCCGCGGCAAGCTGGAGTTTCGCGGCAAGGGGATACTCGGGAAAGCGAAGCTCTCGTGACTTGCTAAACTGAAATGTATGCCGCCCTGCCAATACGCGCTGGCAGTGTGTCTATGCGCCGCGGCGATCGCCCGCGCGGCACAGCAACCGGCGCCGCCCGACGCCGAGATGAACAGCGCCATCGAGGAGTTCAAGTCCCAGACTCGCAGCCTGGGCTTGCGCGCCGATAGTCCGCCCAAGGCGGGCCGCCACAACCCGCTGCTGGACTGGCACGGGCGCATCTTCGAGAATTTCCGCAACGACGCACTGGATGCCGTACCGCACGAAATCCGCCAGAATGGCGGAGACAAGGGCCTGCTGCGCCGCAATCAGTTCGGGTTCAACGTGGCCGGTCCAGCCGTGCTGCCGCATCTCACGGCGGGCCGCAACACTTATTTCTCGCTGTCCTATGAAGGCGTACGCGAAGACATCGCGCGCACTTCTTTGCAGACCATCCCCACCATGGCGCAGCGCACCGGCGACTACTCGGATGTCGTGGACGACTCGGGCAACGTCATTCCGATTTACGATCCCGCCACCACCAATCCCAACCCGGGCTACGATCCCACGCAGCCGGTTTCCACCGCCAACCTCGAATACAACCGCCTTCCGTTTCCCGGCAACATCATCCCGCAGACCCGGCTCGACCCTGTGGCGCTGAACGCGCTCAAGTTCTATCCGGCGCCCAACACCGATGTGGGGCCGTTCTTTCGCAATAACTACTTCATCGATTCGCCGGAGACCAACACGGCCAACGGCATGATTGGCAAGCTGGACCAGTCGGTGCGCGAACGCCATCGCATCACCGTGGAGCTGGCCTTTTCCAATGGCACGCTGGGCGCGGCGCAGTGGTTCCCCACGGCTGCCAATCCGGGACCGTCCAATCGCGACTTTCAAACCCGCCGCGGCTCGCTCGAATACGTCTTCACCGCTTCCAGCCGCACGGTAAACACGCTCACCTTCGAAGCTAATTCCAATGTCTCCACCAGCGGCGACGCCGGCGACCAGACGAACTACGCCGCCCAGATGGGTCTCACCGGTATCGCCGGCGGCGGTTTTCCGGTCATGCAATTGGGCCCCTATCTGGGCATGGGGCAGGCTTATCCCTTTTCGCGGAATGCGCGCAACGTTTATACCTGGACCGATGGCCTCTCCACCAAGCGCGGCAAGCACACCCTGCGGGTGACGGGACAGTACATCCGGCAACAAGTGAACAGCTTCTGGCCGCAGTATCCGGCGGGCCTACTGACCTTCGACCAGGAGCTGACCAGCCTGCCGGGCATCGTGGATACGGGCGATGCGCTGGCCACCTTTCTGCTGGGTACGCCATATTTCGCGGAAGAAACCATCGACACGCAGCCTTCGTACTTCCGCCGCACAGAGGGTTCGCTGGCCGTCCGCGACCGTTACGAAGCGATGAAAGGCCTGACCATCAACATCGGACTCACGACGCACCTGTTCACGCCGCGCACCGAGAAATACGACCGGCAGTCGAATATCGATCTCGGCGCCATCAACCCTGCGAATGGATTGCCGGGCGCGCTGGTGGTGGCGGGGCAGAACGGCTTCGGCAACGCGTTCCAGCCAACGCTTGTGCGCCTGGCCCCCAGCCTGGGCATGGCCTGGAACCCGCCGGAAGATCCGAAGACCGTGGTGCGGGTCTATTTCGCGCGCGATTACTCGGGCATTCCGATCTATTCGGGCCAGTTCGGCACGCAAGGCTTCAACCAGTATGCGACGTTTCTTTCGCCGGACGCGCAGTTGCAGCCGGCGCTGACCATGCGCACTGGAGTGCCTGCGTCCGCCACTCCGGTACCCGATTTGCAGCCGGATGCGGCCAACAATACCATCGCGGATCTGATCGATACGTCGGACCGTGTGCCCACTTATCAGTCGGCTTCGCTATCCATCGAGCGCGAGTTCCCCGGGTCGACCGTGGTGACGGCCGGATTCGCGTATTCGGGAGGCAAAAACATGCTGGTCGGCAACGGCGCGGCCAATCCCAATGCCATTCCGCTGGACGATCTGCAGTACGGCAATCAGTTGAACAATCTGGCGTTCAACCAGTCGCTGCGGCCCTATCCGCAGTACCAGGGCTTCAACGTTTACGGCGAGTATCCAGTGGGGCGCTATCAGCGGGACGCCGGTTATGTGCGCATGGAAAAACGATCCTCCAAGGGGCTTTCGGTCAACGCCTATTTCGAATTCAACAAACAGATGGACGACTATTCGGGTCCCTATGGCACGCAGGACTTCTTCAACCGGCAGGACGAATGGTCGCCGACGGCGGGCAATCGTCCCAAGCGGTTGGAGCTGAGCTGCACCTACGAGCTGCCGTTCGGCGCCAACAAGCCGTTTCTGCGGTATCCGGACTGGCGGCATTACGCGATCGACGGCTGGTCGGTCAGCAGCACTGGAACCGTGGCCAGCGGCGACCCCATGTATTTGACGCCCCTGTTCAACAATACGGGCGGTGTGGTGCAGGCGCTGCATGTAGATGTGGTGCCGGGCGTGGATCAGCATGTGGCGAATCAGGGGCCGGCGCTGTGGTACAACCCGGCGGCGTTCGTGTAGCCTCCCGATTTCACGATTGGGGATGTGTCGCGCACCCTCTCGAACCTGTTGAATCCCGGCTGGCAGAATTTCGATATGTCGCTGAACAAGCGATTCGCGCTGGCGGCGGACCGCACGCTGGAGTTCAACGCCACGGCGTTCGATTTCATGAATCACGCCAATTGGAACGATCCGGACAACGTGATCGGGTCGGTGATCACGCCGAACCTGGACGCGGGCAAGATCATCGGTTCGCGCGGTGGACGCGTGATTCAATTGGGTCTGAGGCTGAGCTTTTGAGGCAGGCCGCCGGGCTGTTACTCGCGTGGACTCTGATTGCGGCGCCGCCGCCGAAGCCCACGGGCCGGGTACTCAAAGTGGCCGTCTGGGCGGAAGCGCCGGAAGGCGCGGCTCTGATGCCGAAAGATCTGACTGCAACCCTCGCAGGCATGGAAGCGCGCGTGATGGATCTAAGGGGTCCGGGCGACGACTTGATTCTGGTCGCGGTGCTGGATCTGGCGGGCGACCTTTCGTTGGCGGAGCCCGCCAAAGAAGCCCTGGCCGCGGATATCGAGAAGTTGTCCCCGCGCACCGCCGTGGCGGTGATGCGCGCGCAGGATGGCGCCAAGGTGTTGGCCGATCCGGGCACGGACCGTGCGGCCGCCGTGTCCGCGGTGCGCGACTTGCCGGTCAGCGGAAAGGCGGGACTGCTGAATACCGTGGAGACGGTGACGCGGCTGGCGGATGCGATCCTGGCGAAAGCCAACGTGCGCGTGGCAGTGCTTTATGTAACGGACAGCGATCCGGAAAACTATCGCGAAGACTTTACCAATCCGGTGATCAATTCCAGCGATACTCACGATTTGAGCCGCAAGTTTCCGGAGGCTTTGGTTCAGGAAAAGATCTCGAAGGTGGCGGCGGTGCTGGCCCAGCGGCAGGCGCCGCTGTTCGTGGTGCACTTGCGTTACCGCAGCGACAGGCTGGGCGAAGCCTATCAGAGCGGGTTGAAGCAGGTTGCGGAAGTCACCGGCGGCAGCGCGATTTTTTGCCGGTCGAGCGAAGAGATCGCCGACGCCATTCAACGCGCGCTGAATCTGATTGCATCGTCTTACAGCGTGGCGGTCGCGCTGCCGGACCTGCGGTCCAATAGTTTCGATCTGAAGTTGGACGCCGGCGGCAAATACAGCCTGACTTACCGCACACATTATGTGCTGAAAGAGAGATAATACGGTGGCAGTGAAGCGCTGGATTTTATCGGTCGTGCTTGCCATCGTCGCGGTGGCGGCGGCGGTTTGGAATGTTCGTACGAACCGGGAGTGGGCCGCGCGGGTAGTGCAACTGTCGGCCGAGAACCAGCGATTGCGCGGGCGCGCCGCGGATCTGGAGCGCACCGCGCCAGCCCCGGCCGGAGCGTCGGCGGCGGCGCCCCCGGCTCAAGCCCAGAACGGGCCGCGCGCGTCCCAGCCGGCGATCAATCCGGAAGATGCCATCGCCGGACAACGTCTAAAGCTGAGCCTGGCGGACGCCAATGCTTCCGTCGCGCGCCTGGAATCCCGCGTGGACGAGGCCGAAGCACAGATTCAAAATCTGCGGCTGGACAACAAGCGGCTGGCGGGGTCGGAGGCCGACCTGACACAGAATCTGGCGGCCGCCAACGCCACGCTGGATGCCCTGCAAAAGGAATTGAAGAGCAGCCGTGACGGGGCCACCCAGGTGCAGATCGCCTATCAGAAGCTCCGCGAGCAGTCCGGCGGAGACGCGCAGAAGATTGCGCAACTCCAGGAGCTTGCCAACGAGTTGCAGGATCTCCACCAGCGGCGCGAAGCTTATCTGAACAGCATCTTGCGCCGCTACAAACAGATCACGGAGCAATACCGCTCGATGGCGGGCGTATTGCAAGCGCAGCGAACCGATGCGCCGGCGGCGGGCAGCGCCGACCTGGCGCGGATTCAGGATTCCATCGCCATGGCGGAGGAGGATCTGCGGCAGTTGAATAATCTGAACGCGCAGGCGCGGCTGATTCAGAAGAAAATGGCCGGGAAGTAGGACGAGCCTCCGGCCTGTCCGCGACTTTGTGTAATATAAATCTGGAAGGAGGCCTATATGTATTGTCGAGCAACCGTCGTGTTGGCGGCCAGCATGTCTGCGATGGCGCTATCCGCCCAGACTCCGGCCGCGGCGCCGCAAGCGCCCGTCATTCGCCCGGAAACCGAACGCGCCCTGCGCGAAATGATAAAGAAGTACAGCCAGGGAGAAACGGCCGTCTGCTCCATTCCGCTGCGCGCAGTGCCCGTGGCGAAAAACGTGGAACGCATTCCCGCGGTCCCGCCTGGTGAGAATATCGACCACATGCCATCGGTGAAGCTGCCCGCCCCGCCGTGCCAGGAGGAGAAGCGCTGAGCGGTACGCTCTACCTGGTGGGCACGCCCATAGGCAATTTGGAAGACATCACCTTTCGCGCGGTACGCGTTCTGAATGAAGCGGGCCTGATCGCTTGCGAGGATACGCGGCAGACGCGCAAGCTGCTGGATCGTTACGGGATCGCCAAACCTACGGTCAGCTATCATGAGCACAACGAGGCGGAGCGTAGCCCGGAGCTGATCGCCAAGCTGGCCGCCGGAACCTCGGTGGCGCTGGTCTCCGACGCGGGCATGCCGCTGATCTCCGACCCAGGTTACCGTTTGGTGCGCGCAGCCATCGATAGCGGCATCCGCGTGGAGACGGTGCCAGGCGCGTCGGCGGCGTTGACCGCGCTGGCGGCATCCGGTCTGCCGACGGACAGCTTCTATTTCGGCGGCTTCTTGCCCGCCAAGGCGGGCCAGCGGCTGCGCACGCTGGAGGCGCTCGCGGACCAGACTGCTACGCTGATCTTTTACGAAGCCCCGCATCGCATTGTGGAGACGCTGGCGGCAGTGGAGCAGGCGCTCGGGAACCGGCCCGTAGTGGTGGCGCGCGAGCTCACCAAGATGCACGAAGAGTTCCTGCGCGGCAAGGCGGCCGAGATCCGGGCGGAACTGGCGGCGCGCGAATCGGTGAAAGGCGAGATCACGTTGTTGATCGGCAAGCTCACCGGCGCCGCGCAGGACGACACGCCGCTGGCCGAGGCCGTGGACGCGTGTGTAGCGCAGGGAATGAGCCGCATGGAAGCGATCAAGACGGTGGCGCATCGCCGGGGATTGCCAAAGCGCGAGGTGTATGGCGAGTTGGAGAAGTTGAAAGGATGAAGACAGAAGTCAGAATGAGGACCGCTGCGACACTCTCTCTTCACTTCTCCGGCTTCCCGGCCGGTTGGTCGTCAGGTTTGTCCGGCGCGGCGAGCATCACATTCAGCGCCGACATTTTCAAGTCGCCGTCTCTCGTGGCTTCGAGCGAGATGTGCATGCCCACGTTGATGTCGGATGGCTTGATCGGTTGATCGCCTTTCAGGAATTTGGTCTTCTTGGATACGCGGAAGGTGACGGTCTCCGGCTCCGCGTCGGGATCGGGACGATCCACATCCAGGATAAGCTCCTTCTTGCTGAGGGCTTTCACCTTTCCGTTGAACGTGACGGCCGGACCGCCATAGGGACCCGCGTTAGTGGCGGCCCTGACCGGCCGGCGGGAATACTGCGCAGGCAACCGCGCGGGTAAGAAGAGCGCTAGAAGCACCGGAAGGATGGCAAGATACCGCATTCCTCCATTTTCGCAGAATTCCGGCTCTGGCCGCCTAAAAGGCGGCTGCGGGCAGAATTGCCCGCCCTCCAACGCAGAATTTTGGGGAATTTCGGCTGCAACCTTCGATACCGCTTCTAACGTCTGAGTCTTATTAGGACACAACCATGCTTGAAAACCTTGGACTTACGCGTCGTCGGATGCTCATGCTGGCGGCCGGCGCGGGCGCTCCGTTTTCGCTGCGGCTGTATGCCGGCAGCTCGGACTTCTGGAACAAGAAAGATCCGGGGGAGTGGTCCGCCGCCGAAATCGATAAACTGGCGAGTAAATCGCCTTGGGCCAAGGAGGTAAACGCCAGTTCCGCCGCAGTCAACCGCCCCTACGCAGGCGGGGCCGGCAGCGATCCCGGTATGGGCGGCGGCGGAGGCTACCCAGGCGGCGGTGGGGGCGGAGGTTACCCGGGCGGCGGTGGTGGCATGGGTGGCGGCGGCATGGGTGGCGGCGGCCGCGGAATGGGTGGTGGCCGGCGCGGAGGCGAAGGTCCGATGGGCATGACTTACAAGGCCACTGTCCGCTGGGAGAGCGCCAAGCCTATCCAGGCGGCGTTGAAGACGCCTCTGCCGGAGGGCCTCACGGGCGCCTATGTGATCAGCGTGAGCGGCGTTCCCATTCTGCAACAGGGCCGCCACCGCGCCGACGGCGACGAAACCGATAGCACGGTATCGAAGGGTGTGAGCGATCAGGTCCTGGACCGCATCAAGAACCTGACCTACCTGGAGCCTAAAGGGAAGTCGCCGGCGCAACCCAGCGTGGTGGAAAAAGGATCCCTTTCCAGCTCCGGGTCTCCCACCTTGTTATTTGGTTTTCCGCGCGAAGTGCTGCCGCTCACGGTGGACGACCGGGAGGTGGCATTCACCACCAAACTGGGCGCCATTGAGATTAAGACCAAGTTCAACCTGAAGGATATGATGTATCGCAACGAACTGGCGCTATAGACTTCGCCAAAGCCTGTATCGCCAGATTTTACAAAGCCTTAACAGCAAAGGAGTAACGCACTTGCGCCGGGCCGCGTTTCCCGTTCCAGGGATAACCCGCAACCGTGAAAAAGACCGTGAAGGCCGTGGTGTCATCGTGCGCCTTGCGGCTGCCCACACAGCCCAGGATTGCGGACTTGACCGTCCAGGACGAAGTGCAAAGCTGCCTGGAGTTGGCCCGCTCGACACAGACGCTGGTCGCGGCGGGCGACCGCCTCGCCGCGGCGCGTGCAGCGGTGGAACTCGTCAAGGCTTATGATAGAGTTCTGGAGAATATTCGGCTCGTCCCGCTTTCCCTGCAGGAACAACAGCGCGTCCGCGATGGTTTGGCGCCGGTGGCGGAGCTGCTGCGCAAGTACCGGCTGCGCTAAGCGCCGGGCAACCCAGCGAAGAGGTCCATATAAGGTGATACGATATTTATTCGTTCTCATATTGTTGCCGCTGCTGTTGGCGCCGGTTGTAAGCCAAGCGCAGGCTCCGCCGGCATATACCATTACGACCATAGCCGGGAATTGTCCGATATTGCCTTGCGCTGGCAATTATGCGGGTGACGGGGGGCCGGCGGTCAACGCCTTCCTTTCCGGGCCCTCCGACGTGATATTCGATTCCTCCGGCAATTTGGACATTTCGGACACCGTCAATAATCGGATTCGCCAGGTGGTTCCCACCAGCCAGCCTATCGATTCCTGGATTATCGGCACCATCGTGGGAAACGGCACGGCCGGATACTTTGGGGACGGCTCCGCGGCTGGGGGCATCGACACCACCACCGAGCTTTCGAGCCCCGCGGGAATCGTGTTCGACAGTCACGGCAATCTCTACATCGCGGACACGTTCAATTTCGTAGTCCGGGAGGTGAACACGAGCGGCATTATCTCGACCGTGGCCGGGGATAATACGTTGGGCCCAGGCTTCACAGGGGACCTGGGACCGGCCACCGCCGCACAGGTTTCGAGGCCGTCCGGTGTGGCCGTGGATACCTCCGGCAATATGTACATCGCGGATCCGGACAACAACGTGGTGCGCGTGGTGTGCGCCAACCAGGCGCCCATCGCCTGCAAGAACGTAGCCGCCGGGGACATCAACACGTTTGCCGGGAACTACGCGACCGGCGCCAACTATACGGGCGATGGCGGCCCGGCCACCAGCGCGCTGCTCAATAATCCCGTGGCCGTGCTGCTGGATCCGGCCGGCAATCTCTACATCACCGACAACGGCAACAATGCGATCCGCAAAGTGAACACCAGCGGCATCATCTCGACGGTGGTGGGCGACGGTACCGGCAATGCAGGTTACCTGGGCAACGGAGGACCCGCCACTATGGCGGAACTCAACGCCCCGAAGGGACTGGCGCTCGATTCCTACGGCAATCTGTACATCGCGGACCACGATAATTCCGTGATCCGCATGGTGCAGCCGAATGGCACGATCACCACGATTGCAGGCAATGGATCGATCGGCTACACCGGAGACAACGGCCCGGCCCTCAGCGCGGAACTGTACTTTCCTTCCGGCATGGCGGCCTATGGCGGAAGGGTCTTCATCGCGGACAACGGGAACAATCTGATCCGGATGCTGACTCCGGGAACTCCGCAGATCGGCGCGGGTGGCGTGATTACCGCCGGAGATTTTGGCGCCTCCGCCACGGTGGCGCCCGGCAGTTGGATCGAGATTTACGGCACGAACCTGGCGCCGGGCGCCCGGCCATGGGGAACCGCCGATTTCAGCGGCTCCAATGCGCCGACTTCGCTCGATTCCGTGTCGGTCACGGTGGGCGGCCAGTCCGCGTTCGTGGACTACATCAGTGCCGATCAGGTGAACGTGCAGGTGCCGTTGAATATAGCGGCGGGGACGCAGCCGTTGATTGTGACCACCGCGTTCGGCGCGAGCGCGGCGTACAACCTGACGGTGGGGCCCGCGCCCGGCGTGTACGCCCCTCCGTTTTTTGCCATCGGTGGAAAACAGTACGTGGGAGCTCTGCTGGCAAACTCCAGCACGTGGGTGCTGCCCACGGGCGCGGTTCCCGGATTCACGTCGCAGCCGGCCGCGCCGGGCGATATCATAACCATATATGGCGTTGGATTCGGGCCGGTGATCCAGAATGTTCCGGCGGGCGTGTTGGCTCCGGAAGAACAGACTATGCTCACCAATCAGGTCCAGGTGACGTTCGGTACGACTCCGGCGACGATGCAGTATCAGGGGTTATCGCCGGGATCGGTGGGTCTCTACCAACTGAATGTGTACGTTCCGCAGGTGGCCGCCAACAACGCGGTGCCGTTGACCATCACGCAGGGCGGGGTGACTTTGCCGACGCTGTATACGGCAGTCGGGCAATGAAGTAAAGGGGTTCATAAAAGGTGATTCGACAATCGATTGATTCTTGCAGAGTACGGGGAAGCTATTTATTCGCTCTTGCAATCTTGTTCATAGTTATGCCGGTCCTGAGCCCGGCGCAGGCTCCGCCGGTGTATACCATTACGACCATCGCCGGGGAACTCGGCAGCCTGGGCAGTTATTCGGGCGACGGAGGGGCGGCCACGAGCGCGGATCTCTGGGGACCCGCGGACGTCATATTCGATCCGTCCGGCAATCTGGATATTTCGGACAGCCTCAACGCCCGGATTCGCCAGGTTACTTCCAGCGGCACGATCAGCACCATAGCCGGCAACGGCACGGTGGGATTCGCCGGGGACGGAAGCTCGCCCACCTCCAGCAGCACGGAACTGAACAGCCCGTCCGGAATGACGTACGACAGCAACGGCAATTTCTACCTTGCGGACACCGACAATTATGAAATCCGGGAAGTGTCGGGCGGCAAGATCGAGACGGTGGCCGGGCACAACAGCGCGGGCGCCGGTTTTGCGGGAGACTTGAGCGCGGCCACCAGCACCGGCACGAGGCTATGGGATCCTTCCGGAGTGGCGGTGGATTCCGCGGGAAATATCTACATCGCGGACGCGTTCAACAATGTAATTCGCGTGGTGTGCCAGACGCAGACGCCGATTGCCTGCACTAACAACGCATTCATCGGCGGCGCCATATGGGCAGCCGGGGACATCAACACGTTCGCCGGAAACAACACGACTGGCGCCGGCTATGTTGGCGATGGAGGCCCCGCGACCGGCGCGCTGCTCAATAATCCCGCGTACGTGCTGATGGATTCGACCGGCAATCTCTAC
>Ga0187867_10002592_pt1 | contig 14849 bp, 16 predicted proteins | sample June2016WEW_13_1_FD_132976 | JGI IMG/M metagenome (GOLD analysis project Ga0187867, IMG submission 132976) | Peatland microbial communities from SPRUCE experiment site at the Marcell Experimental Forest, Minnesota, USA - June2016WEW_13_10 | ecosystem: Environmental > Terrestrial > Soil >... | reverse complement strand
AGGCGAGGGCTCTCGGAGCCGGGTGACAGCTCGGCCCTCAACCGTAAGGCCGAGCTGGTCCTCGACGTACTCGACGACGCCGAGCTCGATCAAGAGCGTGACGGACTCGGCGAACTGGGCCGGATCTGGGCGCGAAGCGGGTGGAGCGACCGATGCCAGGGTCCAAAGGACCTGCTCGAGCGGAGCCAGCTCTCCGCCGTTGGCGCGCTCCACGGCGACGAGCACTGCACCCTCTTCGGGACCGAAGGGCGAGGCCATGGGTCGAAATGTAGCTTGACCCCGTCGCCTGCACGACTCGGCGAGCATCTGTCGGCCGTAATATGTCGTTACGGGTGTACGAAGCACCGGCGTTGTGTGAGAATGTAAGGCCGCGCCAGGCTCGGTACCCCGAACGCTGCGCTGCCCCTCGACAGGAGAGGACCGAACCACCAGTTGCCCAAGAAAATCCGCGTCTACGAGCTTGCCCGTGAGCTGGGGCTTACCAACAAGGAAGCCCTGGACATCTGCATCGACCTCGGGATCGGCGTAAAGAGCCACTCGTCGTCGATCGAAGACGCGCAAGCCGACCGCGCCCGACGCAAGGCCGATCGGGAAGGGCTGCGGCGCGCCGTGCAACCAGAGGAGCCGGCTGCCCCGGCCGCCGCCTCGACCAGATCGGCAGGCGCCTCTCAGCGCCTGGCGCCCGCCGCGACCCTCGAGCGGCCAAGTGTGGCCCCGAGCGCGCCTGTGTCGGCCCCCCCAAGGCCCGACGACGGCGCCATCTCCCGGCCGGCGGCGGAGGCTGCTCCCCTCACCCATGAACCGCGTCCTGGTCAGCGTCTAGTTGTCTCCAAGTCGACAAGCGAAGTCAGCGACTCGCCTCGCCCCGCCTCACCCCGGGCGCCGGTTCCCCCGCCTCCGGGTGCACCCAGGCCGGCGCCCGTGCCCGCGACGGCGAGGCCGACACAGGGCCCTCCCGGGCAACGAGCAGGCACCCCGCCCGCTCCGCCTGCGCCACGGGCTGTGGGCGGCGTGCCCACGGGGGCGGGCGTGGCCCAGCAGGCCCCGGTTGCCGCCTCCGCGACGGCTGTCGCTCCGGTTGGCGCCCCTCCGAGCGGCGTTTCACCCACCTCGGCATCGCCGACGGCGGCATCTCCCACGGCCGCGGTTCCCGTGGCTCCCACCGCGGATCGCCCCGCTGGCGCCCCGCGCCCGGTGAGTCCTTCAGGCAAGCCCATCCCGCCCCCTCCGGGGCCACGGTCCCTCACGGGCCGTCCCATCCCGCCCCCGCCCGGCTCGCGGCGCCCTTTGCCTCAAGGCGGACCCGGCTCGCGGCCGAGCGCACCAGGCGCCCGCCCGGGGGTCAGCTCCTCGCGTCCCGGCGCCGTGGGCTCCAGGCCTCCAGCCGGCCGCCCGGTCGGTGGTCCACGGCCCGGCGCAGGCGCTGGTTTCCAGCGTCCCTCAGGGCACTACCCACCTCGGGACGGCGGACGACCCGCTGGTAGCTCGTTCGGCGGCGGTGGCGGGGGAGCTCCGGGTTCGCGCAGCGGCGGCTACACGCCAGGCGGTCCGACCGGTGCCGCACGGGGTGGACCTGTGGGGCGAGGGCGACCGCCGCAGCGCAGGCCTCGTCGCCGGCGCCGCAACATGGAAGAGCTCGAGCCGATCCAGATAGCTGCATACCTGCCCTCGAGCGCCCCGGTCCCCGACCACGAGGTGATCGTGGAGCGTGGTTCCACGCCCCAGCAGCTCGGCCCGCGTCTCAACCGGTCCGCGGGTGACATCGTTCGTTTCCTCTTGCTCCAAGGTGAGATGGTCACAGCCACCCAGCCGCTTACCGACGACATGATCGCCCTGTTCGCGGCCGAGATTGGCGCGCAGATCCGCCTCGTCGACCCCGGCGAGGAGCAGGAGGCTGCTCTTCGGGCCAGGTTCTTCGGCGACGACGAGGAGGACGAGGACGAGGAGGACTTCCAAATCCGGCCCCCGGTCATCACCGTCATGGGTCACGTCGACCACGGCAAGACGCTGTTGCTCGACCGCATCCGCCAGTCGAACGTCGTGGCAGGCGAGGCCGGCGGTATCACCCAGCACATCGGTGCCTACCAGGTCGAGTGGCACGGTCAACTGCTCACGTTCATCGACACCCCCGGCCACGAGGCCTTCACCGCCATGCGGGCGAGGGGGGCCAGTGTCACCGACATAGTCGTGCTCGTCGTCGCGGCCGATGACGGGGTCATGCCACAGACGGTCGAGGCGATAAACCACGCCCGGGCGGCCAACGTGCCCATCGTGACCGCGATCAACAAGATCGACCGTCCCGACGCCGATCCCACCCGCGTGCTCCAGCAGCTCTCCGAGCTCGGGCTCGTGCCGGAGTCCTGGGGTGGCGACACGATCACCGTTGAGACCTCGGCTCTCCAGTCCTTCGGTATCGACGAGCTGCTCGAACAGCTTGTCGTGCTGGCCGAGGTGCTCGAGCTGCATGCCGACACCGAAGGCGACGCCAGGGGCACCGTGCTCGAGTCGAATCTCGACATCGGTCGCGGGCCGGTGGCGACGATCATCGTCCAGCGCGGCATCCTGCGAGTCGGCGAGCCGATCGTGGCTGGCGCCGCCTGGGGCAGGGTCAAGGCGCTGATAAATGACCACGGCGACCAGATCAAAGAGGCCTTCCCCTCCATGCCGGTGCAGGTGCTCGGGCTGTCGGAGCCTCCCATTGCCGGCGACGAGCTACGCGTGACCTCGGATCTATCCATCGCCCGGACAGTCGGTGACGCCCGCGAGCAGCGGCTGCGCTTCACGACGCTCGCCCAAGCCTCGACGGTGTCGACGAGCCCGGGCGCCAAGCTCGAGGACCTGTTCGAGCAGATCCGGAGGGGCGAGACAGCCACTTTGACCCTGGTGCTGAAGGCAGATGTGCAGGGCTCCCTAGAAGCGGTCACCCAAAGCCTGCTCAAGCTCGAGCGCGACGACGTCAAGGTCGCCTTCGTCCACCGTGCCGTTGGAGGCATCACCGAGAGCGACGTGACGATTGCCGCCGCCTCGGGGGCCACGATCATCGGCTTCAACGTGCGGCCGGACCGCAGAGCCCGCGAGCTCGCCGAGAACCACAAGGTGGAGATCCGGACCTACGAGATCATCTACAAGCTCATCGAGGACGTGCAGGCCGCGATGGTCGGCATGCTCACCCCCGAGATCGAGGAGATCGTCACGGGCGACGCCGAGGTCCGAGCCGTGTTCCGGGTGCCGAGGGTAGGGGCGGTGGCCGGTTGCTATGTCACCAACGGCGTGATCACCCGCGGTTCCAAGGTCAGATTCCTTCGAGACGGCGTCGTCATCTGGAAAGGTGCCGTCTCCTCCTTGCGCCGGTTCAAAGACGACGCCCGCGAAGTGCAGGCTGGCTATGAGTGCGGCATCGGTCTAACCGACTTCCAGGACCTCAAGGAAGGCGACGTGATCGAGACCTATGACGAGCGGGAGATTCCCCGTATCTGAAAAGGCCCGCCGTCTCCCAGGTGCGATACGCGAGCCAGTTGGTCTCCGGCGCCAGGCGGGGCTGTCGGGGCGAACAGGCATCGGGAGGGCGCTTCAGCTTCAGTCCAACTGGCTTTGTCGGCTTCGGGTGGTCGGCTTGGTCTTTCTCGTCGGTTCGAGGAGCCTGCGAGTAGGGTGACCTCGCGATGGCATGGCGCTACGAATGGCTGACCGAGCAGATGCGCCGTGAAGCGCGCAGGTCCCGTGCCTAGACAGCACGACCGCCGTTCGACGGCCGCCTTCCCACGTGCCGCGCGGGTGAATGCCGTGCTCTTGCAGGTGCTGGGCGACGCCCTCGAGCGCTTGCGCGACGACGACGCCAGGCTGGCGCTGCTTACGGTCAGCGCGGTGAGCGTGGAAGCGGACCTGCGTCACGCCACTGTCTTCATGGCGTCGTTGCCCGAAGGAGCCCTGCCCGCTCTCGAGGCTCACCGACCTGAGCTGCAAGCGGCCATCGCCCGCGAGGTGCGATTGAAGCGCACTCCGACATTGAGCTTCGTGGCGGACCCGGCGATCGCCGCCGGGGAGCGTGTGGAGGAGGCGTTGCGCCGTGCCCGGCACGATGACGCCTGACGAGTTGCACGAGCCGGCCGCGCCGGATCAACTCGTTGAGCCGACGACGCCTTTGTTGCCCCCAAGGACTGCGCGCGCCGGCGGCGAGGCCGTGGCGAGACCGCCGGCCCGGGTCCCCGATGAACCGGGAGGCTTCGTCGTCGTCGACAAGCAGGCCGCCTGGACGTCTCATGACGTCGTCGCCCGCTGCCGGCGTCTCTTGGGGACGCGCAAGGTCGGCCATGCTGGGACGCTCGACCCGGACGCCACCGGAGTGCTGATCGTGGGCGTGGGGCGGGCGACCCGTCTGCTCCGGTTCGCATCGGCGCTCCCGAAGCTGTACGTGGGCGAGGTCGTGCTCGGGACGACCACCTCGACGCTCGACGCCTCGGGAGAGGTGACCGGACGTTTCGAAATGGACAGCGTCGCCCTGGAGAGCGTCCGGGAGGCTGCGCGCTCTTTGACGGGGCGGATTCTCCAGGTGCCGCCCATGGTCTCGGCGGTCAAGGTTGCTGGTCGCCGTTTGCACGAGCTTGCCCGGGAGGGCATCGAGGTCGATCGGCCCGCGCGGCCGGTCGAGGTGTTCCGCTTCGACGCCTTCGAGACAGGCGAGTCCAATTGCTTCCGGGTCCTCGTCAAGTGCTCATCGGGCACCTACGTACGTGTGCTCGCGGCCGATCTCGGCGCGAGGCTGGGCGGCGGCGCCCATCTGCGGGCCCTGCGGAGGCTGGCGGTTGGGTCGTTCAGCGATGCCGAGGCGCTCGCGCTCGAGGATGTGGCGCCCGATCGCGTGCGACCGCCCGAAGAGCTCGTCCGTGACATGCCGGGCGGCCTTGCCGACAACCAGGTCGCCCAGGCCCTTGTCCATGGCAGGACGGTCGAGCGTCACGCGCTCGGCGTCGTCGGTGATGGCCCGTGGGCCGTGGTCGAGCAGTCGGGTCGGCTCGTGGCGATATGTGAGCCGGTGGGCCTCGAACGTGTCAGGCCCGTTGTCGTGACCCGGTCAAGCGACGATTCGCCCGCTGGTGCAGGTTCAGCGGCGGACTACGAGTAGCCTCGCTCCGCGGTGGCACCAGACAACGGCAGCGCCGTCACCATCGGCGCCTACGACGGCGTGCATATCGGCCATCGCCAGGTGATCGGGCTGGTGCGCCGCCGCGCCGCCGACCGCGGGTTGCGCAGCGTGGTTGTCACCTTTGACAAGAACCCGGCTGCGGTCGTGAACCCTGCGTCAGCCCCGCCCCGGCTCACTGACATCGAGCTGAAGCTGGAGCTGTTGGCCAAGACTGGCGTCGACCAGATCCTCCTGCTCGACTTCGATGCCGAGCGCGCCAGGGAGAAGGCCGAGGATTTCGTGACCGAGGTGCTGGTGGGCGAGCTGTCGGCTCGTGTCGTGGTCGTAGGTGACGACTTCCACTTCGGCAACCACCGGAGGGGCAACGTCGCCTTGCTGAGGGAGATGGGGGAGGAGGCCGGCTTTTCTGTGGAGCCGGTTCACCTCGTGTCCGACGAGTGGGAGCACAAGGTGGTGTCCTCGACACGCATCCGGGGGCTCATAGCCAAGGGCGAGCTGGCCGAGGCTCATGCCTTGTTGGAAAGGCCGCACGAGGTACGCGGGCTCGTGGTCGAGGGCGAGGGGACAAGGGCGGGAGACCCCCCGGGCCCAAGCGACGACCCGGCAGACAAACTCCCCGGTTCTTTGCTGCTCGAGGTGCCGGGCGAGATCTTGTTGCCACCCGCAGGTGAGTACCTGGGTTCTGCCCTGGCGGGCACGGGCGAGACCGTGGCGGTGCGCATCGTCGTGTTCGACCGGGTCGGCCATGGCAACCAACGCCTCGAGATCTCCGGCGCCGGAGCGCCCGCGCAGCCGCTGGCGTCCGTGGGCGCGAGAGGCGCCGTGCGGGTCCGGTTCGGCTGAGACAGCGACTTTTCGAGCGCCCGATCCCGGCGCCCCTCAATAGCAGCCTCCGGTCAATAACTGCATCCGAAGCGGGCAAGGATAAAGTAGGGCAATGGCGATCTTTCCCATCCGGGTTTTCGGCGACCCTGTCTTGCGCCAGCGCGCCGCGGAGATAAAAGAGATCGACGGCAGGATCGTCCGCCTTTCAGAGGAGATGATCGAGACCATGCGTGACGCGCCTGGCGTGGGCCTCGCCGCGCCCCAGGTCGGCATCGAGCGCAGGATCTTCGTCTACGACGTGGGCGAGGGCGCTCAGACGGTGATCAATCCGGAGATCATCGAGTCGAGCGGCGAGTGGGAGTGGGAGGAAGGCTGCCTGTCGGTGCCCGACTTGCATTGGCCGATCATCCGCCCGAAGCAGGTCCATCTTGTCGGCTTAGACCTGGAAGGAAACGAGGTCTCCATTGAAGCCGATGAGCTGCTCGCGCGTGTCTTTCAACACGAGCTCGACCATCTCAACGGCATACTGCTCCTCGAACATCTCGACAAGGACCAGCGCAAACAAGCGATGCGTGTCCTCCGTGCCCGAGCGCTTCCGGACACTGCGGGGAGCAGCCTCGGCGTCTGAGCCGACCGAGGCGGCCAGACCTTGACGAGGCTTGCCTTCCTTGGCACACCGGAGGTGGCGGTCGTCGCCCTGCGCGCTTTGCGCGGCGCCGGCCACGATGTGGCGCTCGTGGTGACAGCACCCGACCGCCGGCGAGGTCGCGGCAGCGCTCTTGTGCCCACCCCGGTGAAGCTGTGCGCCCTCGAGCTCGGGATCCCGGTCTCGAGCCGCGTGGCCGACGTCGTAGAGGCAGGGGTCGAGCTCGGTGTCGTCGTTGCGTACGGGACGCTGATCCCTGCCGAGGTGCTCGAGCAGGTGCCGATGGTGAACGTCCATTTCTCCCTGCTTCCCCGTTGGCGGGGCGCTGCTCCGGTTGAACGAGCCATTCTCGCCGGTGACGACAAGACCGGGGTCTGCCTCATGGCCCTCGAGAAGACCTTGGACACCGGCCCGGTGTACGCCCGGGTCGAGGTGCCGATCCTTGCCGGTCAGACGGCAGCCGAGCTGCGCCTCGTTCTCGCCGACATCGGCGCTGATCTTGTCGTGCAACGCCTCGCCGGTGGCCTCGCGACGCTTGGCACGCCCGTGCCACAACAAGGCGAGCCCCTGTACGCATCCAAGATCGACCGCAACGAGCTGCACTTGGACTGGCGACGACCGGCGATCGAGCTCGAGCGCCTCGTGCGTGTCGGCCGTGCCTGGACGACGTTTCGCGGAAGGCGCCTCATAGTCGAGCGCGCCCGCCTCGGCAACCCGGGGGCGCTCGAAGGCGCCCGAGCGGAGCCTGGCACGGTTGTCGGCGACGAGGTCGTGTGCCGAGCGGGAACCCTCGAGCTGCTCGAAGTGCGCCCGGAGGGCCGCGCGGCGCAGAGCTTTGAGGCATGGCGCCACGGCGCACGGCCCGAAGCAGGTGAGCGCCTCGGCGACTAGCGCGTGCTCCCGCGGGGCCGTTGGCTACCGTGGAGCGGTGGCCGAATTCAAAAAGCGCATGCACGCCCTGGGCCTGCCCAAGCTGGCCAACGGCGAGCTGAAGGTCGCTCCCTCGATTCTGGCAGCCGACTTCGGCACGCTCGCGACCGAGGTGGCGAAGGTCGAGGGCGAGACCGACTGGTTGCACGTCGACGTGATGGACGGGCACTTCGTCCCCAACCTCACCGTCGGGCCGCCGGTGGTCGAGTCGCTACGACCGCACACGGGGATGTTCTTCGACTGCCATTTGATGATGACCAACCCAGGGGACTTCCTCGAGGCGTTCCGAGATGCGGGCGCCGGCTCGTGCTCTGTGCACGTGGAGGTCGGCGACACTGAAGGACTTTGCGCCGAGATGCGCCACCTCGGTCTCGGAGTGGGGCTCGTCGTCAACCCCGAGACTCCCTATGAGGCTGCCGCGCCGTACCTGCGGCTTGTCGACCTGCTGTTGATCATGACCGTTCATCCCGGTTTTGGGAACCAGTCGTTCATGGCCGAAGCCGCCGAGAAGCTGGCCGCGGCGCGAGCCCAAGCCGAGCGTGAGGGATTGCAGGTCACGCTCCAGGCCGACGGGGGCATCGATGTGGCGACGGCTCCGCTGGTTGCCTCACTAGGGGCGCGTTGTTTCGTCGCCGGCACGGCGGTGTTCCATTCGCCGGACCCGGCCGAGGCCATACGGCGAATATATGGCGCGGCTCGCGCGGCAGTCTCGGTGAGCCGGTGAACAGCCCGCCCCTGCGAAACTCCGCTCTTGAGGCTCCGGGCGAACCGACCGGCGCGGGCACGCCGGCGGAGGTGACGGTGCTGTCGGCGAATGAACAGCCCGGCTATCGCCTGCAGGCGAAGGTTTGCACCGTCTCGGACGGCGTGGTCGCCGGGGTGCGTGAAGACCGGTCCGGTGCCGCGGTCGCCGAGCGACTTGAAGCCGCGGGCTACGCGGTTGTCGAACGACGCGTCGTCGCCGACGGGGTGGAGCCTGTGGCGGCTGTGATCGCGGAGCTGGCGGACGGGTTCGCCGGCTTGATCGTGACCACGGGCGGGACGGGCTTCGGCCCGAGGGACCTCACCCCGGAGGGGACCTTGCAGGTGCTCGACCGGGTCGCGCCCGGCCTCTCCGAAGCGATGCGGCTCACGAATCCCTTGGGCCGCCTTTCCCGCGCCGCCGCCGGCACGCTCGCCACCTCACTCGTGCTCAATCTGCCCGGGTCTGCGACAGGTGCGCTCGAGTGCCTCGAAGCGGTGCTCGACGTGGTTCCCCACGCCCTGGCGTTGCTGCGCGGTGAGAGGCCCCATTGAGCGGGCGAGGAGGCTCCGTGAACGACCAAGCCCGGGCGGCCCCTCGCTTTGACGAGTCGCACATGTCAAGGGCGATAGAGCTCGCCCAGAGCGTGCGCACGGCTACCTCGCCCAACCCCTGGGTCGGCTGCGTGATCGTCGACCAAGGGGGCGAGGTCGTGGGGGAGGGGGCGACGGCCCCCTACGGCGGCCCGCACGCGGAGGCCGTGGCACTGGCCAGGGCGGGCGAGCGGGCCAAAGGCGCGACCGCCTACGTCACCTTGGAGCCGTGTGCTCACACGGGCCGGACTCCTCCGTGCACCGACGCCCTCATAAAAGCCGGGGTTGTCACCGTGATAGCTGCCCTTCGCGACCCCGACCCGAAGGTTGCCGGAGCCGGGTTCGCCTCGCTCGAGGCGGCAGGCGTGAGTGTCGTCACGGGCGTGCTCGCCGCCACCGTGACCGACCAGCTGCGTCCCTATCTCGTGCAGCGTTCCACGGGTCGGCCCTTCGTCGTGTTGAAGATGGCCATCACCCTCGACGGGAGAACGGCCGCCCCCGACGGCTCGAGCCGTTGGATCACCGGCGCCGAGGCACGACAAGACGTCCACCGCCTTCGCGCCGAAAGCGACGCCGTGCTCGTCGGCGCGGGAACGGTGCGCTGCGACGATCCGGAGCTGACCGTGCGCGACGACGACACCGTCAAAGAGCGTCGCCAACCGCTCCGGGTCGTGCTCGGCCACGCCCCCGCCGGGGCCCGCGTGCAGCCCGCCCTCGAGCTAAGCGGCGACCTCGGTCACGTGCTCGACGAGCTCGGTCGTGGTCGCGTAATCCAGCTCCTCGTCGAGGGCGGCGCAAACGTCGCGGCACAGTTCCACCGAGAGGGGCTCGTCGACCGCTACGTCTTTTACGTCGCGCCCGTGTTCCTCGGCGGCGACGATGGGCGGCCGACCTTTTCCGGGGCCGGTGCCCACACGATGGCCGACGCCTGGCGGGGAAGGCTCGTCTCGCTGCGCCGCCTCGGCGACGACGTGCGCATCGACCTTGAGCCAGCCCGTCTTGATTGAACCAGCTCCTTCCCACAAAACCGGTCACCCGAAGCGCCCCGCGACGGCACAAGAGTGCTCGACGAATTGGCAGCTGGCCCGCTGCCAGTAGGCTCGAAGGGGGAGAAGGAGGCGGAGATCGTGTCGATGTCCGACATCGAAGAGGCGATTGCTGCGATCGGCCGGGGCGAGATGGTCGTCGTAGTGGACGACGCGGACAGGGAGAACGAAGGCGACCTCGTCATGGCCGCCGAGTTCGCGACTCCGGAGAAGGTGGCTTTCTTCCTTACCTACACCTCAGGGTTGATCTGCGTGCCGCTCATGCCCGACCGGGCCGACGAGCTAGAGCTGCCCCTCATGGTGTCCCACAACACCGAGTCCCAGCGGACCGCCTTCACCGTGACCGTCGACTTCCGCCACGGCACGACGACTGGCATCTCCGCGGGCGATCGGGCGGCGACGATCAGATCTCTCATCGACCCAGACACCAAACCGGCCGATCTTGCCCGCCCCGGCCATGTGCTGCCCCTTCGCTACCGTCCCGGGGGAGTGCTAAAGCGCGCCGGCCACACCGAGGCAACAGTCGACCTCGCCCGTATGGCGGGCTGCTATCCCGCCGGGCTGCTCTGCGAAATAGTGACCGAGGACAAACAGCGCATGGCGCGCCAGCCTGAGTTGGAACGCTTCGCCCGCGACCATGGCCTGCCCATCATCTCGATCGCCGATCTGGTCCGCTACCGGCGTCACCGCGACAAGCTCGTCGAGCGTGTCGCGGCCGCGCGCATCCCGACCGATTTCGGCGAGTTTATCGCCTACGGATTCCGGTCGCTTCTCGACGGCCAAGAGCACATTGCCTTCGTGGCGGGCGACCTTTCCACCAAAGAGAGCGTGCTCGTGCGGGTGCACAGCGAGTGCCTGACCGGTGACGTCTTCGGATCGCTGCGCTGTGACTGCGGGCCGCAACTCGAGTCGGCGATCCGCCGGATCGGCGCGGAAGGCGTCGGGGTCATCGTCTATCTCCGCGGCCACGAGGGACGTGGCATCGGGCTCACCCACAAGCTGCGTGCCTACAACTTGCAGGACAAGGGCAGAGACACCGTCGACGCCAATGTCGAGCTGGGTCTGCCCGTCGACAGCCGTGAGTACGGTATCGGCGCCCAGATCCTCGTCGAGCTCGGTGTTACGAAGATGCGCCTCATGACGAACAACCCGGCCAAGTACGGCGGCCTCGAGGGTTACGGCCTCGACATCGTCGAGCGGGTGCCGCTGGAGCCGGTCGCCAACCCCGAGAACGTCGCCTACCTGAGGACAAAGCGCGAGCGGATGGGCCACCTGTTCGGCGACTTCGACTTGGCCGCCTCCCACCCACGGCCAGGAGGCCTGCTTGGCGCCACCTCAGATCTCGACGATTCATCCGAGATCGAGGGGGCGGGAGACTTGGCCGACGTCCAGGACCTTGATGACCTCGTTTGACGAGGCGTCCGCCGGCGCGCAGGGCTGGCAGGTCGACCCGGCCGACAACGGTGCTCGCGCTGTGCTGGCTCACCGCCTACCGGCGCTGGACGGGGGAAGCTGGGCAGGCATAAGGGGTTCGGCGGAGGGGGCCGGGCTCAGGATCGCCGTCGCCTGCAGCCGGTTCAACGGGCAGGTGACGGCCTTGCTTTTGCAGGGGGCCCTGAGCGAGCTCGACCGTTGCGGTGTTGCCGAGGCGGACCGTACCGTCGTATGGGTCTCGGGTGCCTTCGAGCTGCCCCTGGCGGCGATGGCACTGGCCAGGACCGACCAGTACAACGCTATCATCTGCCTGGGGGCGGTCATCCGCGGGGAGACCTCGCACTACGAGCTCGTAGCCGGCCAGTGCGCCGCGGGCCTGCAGCGCGTCCAGCTCGACATGACCCTGCCCGTTGTCTTCGGCGTCCTCACGACCGAGAACCTGGAGCAGGCGCTCGAGCGCGCGGGCGGCGCGCTAGGCAACAAGGGCATCGAGGCGGCCGCGACGGGCATCGAGATGGCGAATCTGCTCCGGCGTCTCGAACAGGTCCGGCCTGGGATGCCTGAGGGCTCGAGCGGCCCCACGACCCAGCAGGTCACCCGGGCATAGACGATGTTGCGCCTCGTCCTCCCCAAAGGATCGCTCGAGCAGGCCACCTTCGAGCTTTTCACCGCCGCCGATCTCGCGGTGCGCCGGGCGTCAGACGTGGCCTACCGGGCGACGATCGATGACCCCCGTGTCGAGGAGGTTCACATCTTGCGGCCCCAGGAGATCCCGACCTACGTGGCTGAGGGTCTGTTCGACCTCGGCGTGACGGGCCGTGACTGGGTGGAGGAGACCGGCGCGGACATCGTCAGCCTGGGGGAGCTCAAGTACTCGAAGGTGACGACCGACCCCGTAAAGGTCGTGCTGGCTGTGGCGTCGGACTCGCCGGTGCAAAAGGTCGAGGACCTCCCACGCGGCTGCCGGGTCTCGACCGAGTACCCGGCGCTCACCAAGCGTTTCTTGACCGAACGCGGGGTCGAAGCCGAGGTTCGCTTCTCCTTCGGGGCCACAGAAGCCAAGATCCCCGACATCGCCGACGCAGTCGTCGAGATCACCGAGACGGGTCGGGCCCTGCGAGCGGCTGGCTTGCGCGTGATCGACACTCTCCTTTTGTCCTACACCGAACTGATTGCCAATCCTGTCTCGGTCGCCGACCCGGAGAAGCTGCGCGCCATGGGCCAGATTCTCGTGCTGTTGCAGGGCGCTCTCGAGGCCCGGGGCAGAGTGCTCGTGAAACTCAACGTCTCGCCCATCGACCTTCCCAGCATCATCGCCGTGCTGCCCTCGATGCGCTCGCCGACTGTCTCGAAGCTCTTCGGCGAGGCCGGCTATGCCGTCGAGGCCGTGGTCCCCAAGTCCGAGATCAACATCTTGATCCCGGCCCTCAAAGAGCGGGGAGCTACCGACATCATCGAGCTCCCGATAGCCAAGATCGTCCATTGAGCGCTTCCGGCGCCGAGGGATTTGACGCCGTCATGGGCAGTGGAACCCGTCGGCCGCGACTTGGCAAGGTTGAAAGCTTCGACGGCGAGCGGGGGCTCGGGTCGGTCGTATCCCGAGACGGCGCCGTGTTCAGCTTCCACAGCACAGCCATAAGCGACGGCTCCCGGCACATCGCCGTCGGTACCTTGGTCAGCTTCGTGGTCGCCGCTTGCCACGGAGGGCGCTTCGAGGCCGTGGCGCTCAGCGCCCTCGACGGTGCCGATGTGCCTTCCTAGGTACCCAAGCGCCACACGACAAGAGCACCTGTGCCCACCTGAGGCCTGACACGCGCCTAACTCTCGGGCTTGCTCGTTCAAGCCTGCTCGAAGCTCTACAGGCCGGGGAGGCCGTCCAGGCTCTCGGAGTTGTTCGTTACCCAGTACCGCCTAATACCGTCGTCACCCTTGCGATCGGCCCATTCCGCCATCTTCGTCCGGTGTGTCTTGAAGTCCATGAGAGGTACCCCGTACCCGCAGGAGTCCGAGACACGCTCCACAGACACCACGATGATCGAGCGGGCACCGTCGAGATTGTCGGTGGGGAACCTCCGAGACAGCTGCGCGAAAGCTCCGTCGTCACGGAGAACGACCGAGCCCCGGCCGTGGACGCGGACGATCCTGGGGTTGTCCTCGAAGGCGCAGAACATGAGCACGATCCGGCCGTTCTCGCGCAGATGGGCGACGGTCTCGACGCCGCTGCCGGTCCGGTCGAGATAGCCGACGCGAGTCGGGTCGAGCATGGCGAGCTCACCGTTGTTGCTCTTTGGCGAGCAGTTCACGAGCCCATCTCCCGAGAGCGGGGCGGTCGCGACGAAGAAGACCGGTTGTGACAAGAAGAAGCTGGCGAGCCGTTCGTCGATGCAGGTGTATGTCCGACCCATCTGTAAATGGTAAAGGATGCAAGGCGGAGCACCGGAGCCGTGGCAGGCTAGGGCCATGGGCGGCGGTCTTTGCATCGAGGCAATGGATAGCCCGGCCGCGGCGCTCGAGCACGCGAACGAGTACTTGGTCGGAGATCCCGTCGAGCTCAACGTGATCTGGAGCATCCTCGAGCAGAGGGCCGACTCGGGCATGCCCGGTCGGTACTGGCTGGTCGAATCGGATGGTCGGGTCGCGGGAATCGTGCTCGAGTCGCCCCCTTCCCACCCAGCGGCGATCTCTCCGTTAGGCGCGGCGCACGCCTCAGCGCTGGCAGAAGAGATCTCGGTGGAGGGACACCGGCTCTCGGGGGTGGCGGGCGAGGCCTCCAGCGCCGCTCACTTTGCCGGTTGCTGGACAGAAAAGGTGAGGACGGCCGCAATCGTGCAGGACGCACAGCGCCTTTACGTGCTCGGCAGTCTTGTCCAGCCCGACGGTGTGCTAGGGCACCTGCGCCGAGCCGAGCGCTCTGAGCAAGGACTCGTTCTCGAATGGTGGACCGAGTTCCAGGTGGAGACCGGCTCGCCCCGATTCGACTTGTCCATGGCTGTCGACTCGGCGCTCTCGGCCGGGCGGGTTTTCGTCTGGGAGGACGACGGGCCCCGCTGCTTGGCGCGCGCCACCGAGCCGCTCGGCGGCATCTCGCGGATCGGGGCCGTCTATACGCCTCCAAGAGATCGCCGTCACGGCTATGGGGCGGCCTGCGTGGGGAGTTTGAGCGCCTGGGTGCGCAGCGAGGAAGGGGCAAACTCGATCCTCTACGCCCAGCTGAGCAACCCCGGCTCGAATGCGATCTACCGCCGTCTCGGCTTCGAGGCCGTCTCGGAGTCGCTCGCCTACCGCTTCGGCGAAAAGGTGGTCACGCCCTGATGGGACCGGTCTCGAGCGCAGGCCCCGACGCGACACCGTCCTCCGGGCCGTGCGCGACTGAGGATCCAGGCTTTCCGCACCAAATCGACCTCGTGGTGACCGACCTCGACGGGACGCTCTGGGACGGAACGGGGATAGTTCATCCCCGCACTCTCCGCGCCCTCGGGCTACTTTCTGT
>Ga0187867_10002586_pt1 | contig 14865 bp, 21 predicted proteins | sample June2016WEW_13_1_FD_132976 | JGI IMG/M metagenome (GOLD analysis project Ga0187867, IMG submission 132976) | Peatland microbial communities from SPRUCE experiment site at the Marcell Experimental Forest, Minnesota, USA - June2016WEW_13_10 | ecosystem: Environmental > Terrestrial > Soil >... | reverse complement strand
TGTCGCTTACTGGCTCGCAGAGCTTCTTCCAACAGCCCTCGCAGCCGTTCGTTCTCGGCTTTCAGCTCTTGATTCTCACGCCTGAGCTGCGCCATCTCTTCGGCAATATTTTCCTCTGCCACATGCCAGATTAACCGGCATTGCCGATCCTGCGATTACATTTTGTACAGCCCGTATCAAAGCGCTAAACAATTACGCCAGTCATTCCCCGCCTGCGAGCGATCCTCTCGGCGCACAGGTTAGCCTGCGGGAATCCCAAGAGCGGGCCGATGTTTGCCAACGGAAAAGGGAGACCCACGAACCTGAACAACGTCCTGAACCGGGAAATTTTGCCGGTGCTGAATCGCTGCGGCATCTGCCGGAAATCGAAACCCAGCCACATCGGCGGTTCACATGAATACTTGCGGGATGGTAGTCTACCTACGTGGCACGGGTTCCATAGTTTCCGCCGCGGACTCGCTTCCACGCTGTATGGTCTCGGAGTTGATGACGTGATGGTTCAGCAGATACTCAGGCATCAGGACGTGAGTGTTACCAGGAAGCACTACATCAAGACCACTTCGGAGCAAACTGTGTCCGCTATGGCGAAGTTGGAAGCCGCATCTGCCGCAATGTGCGCTGATCGTGCGCTGGGCCCAGCGACGGTCAAGAGCACCTTGCTGAATTAGTTGTTTAGTTTCAATTGTTTGTGTCCGCTGTGGGCGCGTAGCTCAGTTGGTAGAGCAATGCCCTTTTAAGGCATGGGTCGCAGGTTCGAATCCTGCCGCGCTCACCAGTTCTTTCAATCACTTACCGTCGCTGTCGCAACGGGTTCATGTTTATTAGTGGATGATTAAGAAAATCACCCTCGAAACCCGCGTCAGTTGGGCCTTTCAGCCTTCTGAGTTTCGGTTCTCACCTGCAACATTTGTACTCTACGTATTTCGGCTTCCATCTGTGCCATGCCAGCAGTCACTCCGTCCTCCCGGATCTTGATGTACGCCTTCCGAGTGGTCGCGACGTTGCTGTGTCGAAGGATCCGCTGAATGGTGAGATCTGGCACGTGGAGTTCGTTGAGGTTGCTTGCAAGTCCTCGACGAAATGCATGCCAGCCATGCCACTCGATCAGGTCCTTACGCGGACGAAATTCATGCTCCTCGTCTCCGTGTTTCTCCACGACCTTTCCGCACTCGTCGCACGCTTTCAGAACGGGTTCGATTCGCCGAGTGAAGAGATTCTTTAAGTCGACTGGAGTACCGACCTCTGTCGCGAACATGACACCGGTCGAAGGATTGCCGAGCCGAAGACGGTACAAGTCCAGCAGCTCGCGCACAGACGGGATAAGGGGCACGCTGGCTTTGCGAGCCTTCGTTTTTGCATCTCCCCGCTTGCCGTTGACAACGCCGGAGATCACTTTAATCTCACCACTCTCCGCGTCATAGGCTTCCCACGTCAGACCTTGGATCTCGCTTTTCGATAGGCCGACGTAGCCGGCGAGAGCGACGATCAGCCGAGTGATCTCGTCGCTGATAAGGCCCAGCAGTTGCCGGATCTCATGCAGGCTGTAAGCGTAGGTCTCTTCAGACGGGAGACCTTTCGGCGGAGTCACTTCCCGGATGGGGTTGTATCCGGGCCGACATCCTTGGCCGATCGCGCGCTTAAAGATGCCAGAGAGGATGCTCCGGAGCTTGTGCAGAGTGGATTTTTTCATCTGGGGGTGATGGCGGCCCGATCTCGTGCAGCATTTGTTCGGCTTGGGGGGTCGTGTAGTCGCGCAGCAGCTTGCTCCCACAACGCGGCTTCAGCAGATGCATCCAGTAAAACTTATACGTTGTGACCGTCGAGGTCGAATGCTGCTCGCTGATGAAAGGTAGCCAGTTGTCTTCCACGAACTGAGCGATAGTGCTGCACATTTCAGGCCTCTCGGCGGAGGTGTTGCTCTCCATGAACTCAGCCTGGAGTTTCTCGACGTACTTCGGTGGTCGCTTGAGGCGCTGATGCTCATCAAGAATCGCAGTGAGTTTGTGCGTGAGGCCCTGTTTGCGAATGCGGACGCCATCTTCGATTCGCCAGTCAGCATAACGAACGCACCAGTAACCACCGATGCGCACGGTTGTGCCTGATTTTGACTGTGGAGGACCTGCGTCAATCACTCACGACCGCCAAACCGCCGGCGGAACTCACACTCGCTCTCACGGGTCTAAGATGGGATGTCAAGGGTGATTGAACTAGGACCCACGATTCTGCTCAGCGGCAACCCTGATTACAAGCACGTTTCAACTTCGTTTGTCGAAAGACAAATTTGGACGGTTCGAACCATGATGCGACGTCATACGCGGCTGTCGAATGGGTTCTCGCGCAAGATGGAAAATCATGCGGCTGCTACGGCTCTCAATTATTTCGCCTACAATTTTATCAAGATTCATCGTACACTTCGCACGTCCCCGGCGATGGCCGCTGGCGTTACGGATCGACTGTGGAGCGTAGAGGACTTGGTTGCTCTGTGGGTAGCATATGAGCAACGGAGGGAGAAAAGAGTAGCATGAAGCGATTTAGCGTGATTGCGATAGATTCGACAGGGAGAGTGCCGGGGATTATGGGATATTCGGATACCATCAAAGAGGCCCTCGAAATTCAGGAACTTGCTACGCGCAATGGCTGGCTTGCCGCCACGATTCGCGATTTCGAGGAGTTTGAGCCGCCTACTTTTTCAAAGTAGCCCACTACCCGCGAACACCTTGCGGGACATCCGCGAGAGAGTTAGCTACCCAATGCGGAGAATCGCTATAAACAAAGCAATGCGCTCCTCCAGCATGCCCTCCGCTGTCGTGATCGTAGGTTTGCGGTTATGAGATCGCGCATGAAAGTGATCTTCCTGGATATAGATGGTGTCTTGATCAACAACGCATCTCTCCTAAACATGGAAAGCTCCTACGTACCTGACGAGAAGTGCGTGCAAGAGCTTAACGAACTGATCAATCGGACCGACGCCAAAATTGTTGTGAGTAGCTGTTGGCGCATAGGGCGCACACTGGCTGAGCTTCAGGACTTGCTTTCGGGTTGGGGAATAAAGGGTATTGTCTTAGACAAAACTCCCGACCCCCTTAATTCCAGGGAAAAAGAGAGAGGACTAGAAATCCTGCGCTGGCTGGCGGAAAGAAATAAGGGCAAAGACGACGTTGAATCCTTCGTCATTCTCGACGACAACAAGTACATGCCCACGCTGCTTGAGTTTCTTGTTCAAACCAAATTCGAACCTGGATTAACTAGACGCAATGCAGAGAAAGCGTTGCAGATCTTGCTAAAACCAAGGTGGAGTAACGAAGCACGATGACGCTTTTACGTCGCATGGCAAACGGGACTCATCTGCCCACTACATCGGCAGAGAAATAGGAATTGCAGCCTCTAAGCTGCAAGCTATGCCAGGAGGGCTCTGTCGAGCCGCGATTTCGTTCAAGGTGTATGCTCTGAGGCAGCAAGCTACTTCCGAGAAGGCATCGGTTATGCCAACGCCGATAAGACGCGAATACGGACCCTTGCTCGGCTTGTGCATGGTCATGCTGCCTTGGCTCTTCCTGCCCGGGTGGCTCCTGCCGCTGTTATTCGTGCTCATCCTGCCCTCGCTGCTCTTCGGAATCTTTCTACGTAACTTCGGGAAATTGAAAAAGAAAGTGACGACCGGTCTAACTGGTCTCAAGGCAAATCCATTCAAGGCAAACCCAATTAAGGTGGAATTCCAGTACGAAACATCACCGAAGCTACCTGCAAGACGCGACTTCGGACCGTTGCTCGGTTTGTGCATGATCATGCTGCCTTGGCTCTTCCTGCTCTGGTTGCCCTGGCCTTTGGTACAGCTTTCCTCGTAGTTCTCTCGGCCGTATTCCTGCTCCGGGTCTTCCTTTGGTTCTACGATCTCTTCCAGTTCTTCGTTTTCCGTATAAACGAAGCAGCTCGAAAGCTAGAGAATAAGAGCCGTCCGGTCCGTAACTGTTGATCGCGGTGGGGATACCACTCGTCGTAGTACCCCCCGCACGGACCCGGACGGGCGCTCCTTAGCGCATCCGGTTTGCGCGCGACCAGTGGCGTCGCGCAGAGGTAGCCGCAACCGAAATAGTTGCTGCATTTTTCTCATCCGCGGATGAACTTTTTGACCCGCAAACCCGAATAACAGATTGGAGAAGCCGATTGGCTGACGACCGAGAGATTTGGAAGAGGATCTCGCAGGGAGACGCCGATTTAGTTTACGGTTAGACAAGAATTGTCAAAATCCGCTGATTGCCCGCGAAGATTTTCCCAGCGACCCTGTTGAATTTTGGGCATAAGCAAATTAGAGGGATCCACAGGTCGAGCGGGATGCCAGGCGGAACGGGTGCGACGAGAGACGAGGTCTATCGGGCGATCCAAGCGTTGACGCTTGGTGAGCGATTGAAGCTCAAGAAGTTCGCCGCCTGGAGGGTGCGGGGTCTCGGACGAGCGAGTTGTGGGCGGACTTGGGAGGATCTGCTGAGCGAAGCGTATCTTTCGAAGTTGGAAGGTACGGCGGATAACGGCAGTGGCAGGCGCTGGAGGAAGAATGTGGATCTCGTAACGCTCTTCTGCGGCGCGATGCGCAGCATCTCCAGTCACTGGAAGCGGGATTTTGTTGAGGAGGAGGCTGCTCTGGAATCAGAACTCGCAACGCGGACCGAAGAAGGTTGGAACTCCCCGCTCGAGAATGTTGCGTCCAACGATCCGTGCCAAGACCGCTATGTGGCGGCCCGCGAGGAATGGGGATCTGATTGCACCGCTGTTCCACGACGACGTCACCGCCAGCAAAGTACTTGAGGGCTGGTTGCGAGAAATGACACCCCGTGAAGTCAGGCAGGTCCTTGAGCTTACGAAATCGGAGTACGAGGAAGCTGTGAGACGAACGGAAGGTGTCGAGTGACTGTTTAACTTGGCCGTTCACTTCGTTCCAATTTTTCTGAGTAAACTCCTTTACCGGCCCATCAAACATTCTGGGATTTGTTGCCGCCGTTCTGATGCTCAGCTCGTAGCAGGTATTTCGGTGAAAGTTCCGATAGACGTGTCCGTCAAGACTGTGCCCCGATGCGACTCCGTCAGTCTCGAACTCCTTGAACTTTATATGGTTGATACTCGCGGTCGTTCCGCTCCCACGGGGGTCGATGACCCAATCTGGAGTGCCGGTCAAAGGCTCAAGCCTTCGATCCTTTTCTCGACTCGGCTCCGCAATCAAGGGGCCGGGATGCCCGATGGCGGATTGTTTCCCCAAAGGTATCAGCGGATCTATTTTGAATAGCGTCGGGGAGTTCACCTGCGAGCCTCTGGTTCCGGATGACATGACTGCCATGGTCTTCGTTCGGACCGGGTAGGGCGAGGAAGCGCCTGGCGTCTGTTCTCACTGCCGGCAGCCTTGGGAAAGCGAAACCTACTGGAGCTTGGCCTTTAGCAGGTAGAGCTCTTTTTCAGCGTAGGCTGTCACAAAAGTGAATCCCTCCCCGTCGTAGCATGCCAGCGCTGGCCAGTCCGGTTTGTGACGGTCTACGGCGTAGCTCGCAATCGTCCTCCCTTCAAGGTCGGTTACCATGACGAGGTTGTTCGGCCCATTAAACCCAATAGCAAGCCGGCCAGCGTGCAACTTTATGTCTCCGGCTACGAAGTCGGGGCTTCCCGTGTCAATGTGCAGCTTCCGTACCACTTGTCCTGCCGGCGAGACGACGTAAACCAGGGCCGGGGAGGTACCGCGCAAAAGATAAACGTTACCGTCCGAGCCAGCCGCAACGTCACCGAAGCCCACGAACCGGTTGCCGGCGTTTGAGCGAGTGTATGCTGTGTCGCCGTTTTCTGCTTTTAGCCGGGCTTCTTCGTCCTCCGGCTCATAAATCTCCTTCACCAACTTGCCATTCGTCTCGAATACTGCCGTATAAGGAGTGCGATGGTCTTTTCCAGTGAGACCGCTCAGCAGGTATTCGCCTGCCTTGAACACTGCGAGCTGCCACGGGTCCACGAGACGAGGATCGGCTTCCAGCTTCACAGTTGACTTCACCGAGCCATCTTTGGCGAACTTCACTATGTAGACTCCGTTTGCCATCCTTGCCGCCTGATATACATCGCCTGCATCGGAAACGAAGAAACCCTCGGCCACATCTGTATTTTGGGACGCGCCGGCGACACGGAAGTTTCTAGCCAGCGTCCCCTCGGGTGTTATTTCCTGGACCGGCAGTCGAGCTGTCTCCGAGCCGTCGCCAGCCCACACGCGAGCATAAACATTGCCGTCGCTGTCGCACGTGGTCTTGTCAATCATCTGGGTGGGATGACTTAGAGGTAATTCGATCTTTGTTGTCTTGATGCTTACCGCTGGCACCGCCGCTCCCTGCTGAGCCCACAACGCCGTGCACAGGCCGCACACGCTGGCCAAAAGGAGAATGGATTGCAGTCTCATCGCTGACCCCCCTCGTTATATTGATCGAGCCTCGGATGACACTTGGCTTTCTTGGACTGAACATAGATGAGTTCCGGCCCGTCGTAGAAAATCCCATCCCGGAATCTGGCCTCAATCATGGGGAGCTGCCATCGATCCCGCCGCCGAGGCGCTGAGATGCGTGATTGTGCGGCCGACGCATCCCCGGTGGGCCGACTCTGAGCCACTTCGAAGAATACATCGTAGGTCCAGCACCCGTCCTTGGACGTGCCATCGAGTGGACTGGGATTAAGCGCCGCCTTGTGGTGGAACCAGTTGCCGTAGGAATCGTCGTGATGATCGTCGGTGTAATGCAGGCTAATGGAGAACACACCCAACTCTGGCAGGGTGTGCAGCTCGTTGGGCTGGGAGATACCGTCGTGATTCTCGTCGATCCACAACAGCAGCTTCGAGTACACGGCATCCCGCCTGTCGATGATGCCGTCTCCATTCCCGCCATTCTCCGGTTTGTCGAACTCCGCCAACGCCGCGTAGCCGTTGCGCTCAGGCGAGTCCGGCTGCTCTGTCACGTTACCGAAAAGCTCCTTACCATTGTCGGTCACTCCGTTGTGATTACGGTCCAGCGCCAGAAAGGCATTGCCGGAACCGGCGGCAGTCCATGCGATCCTACCCGGAATCCCCGCCTTACTTTCCGACTCTGATCTTGGGCGGCTCGACGGGGTTACAGAGTTCGTCTCTGGGAGATCTTGTGTCGGGCCGAGCTTCATTTGGTCGGTGGGTGCGTCCTTGGCGCAAACGCTTTTTGACGGCGGCAAACGCAGAGCCGTCACGGAACAATCTTGGGCGATCTACCAGGGCAGCCTGGCAAACTACCGTCAGACCGCACTCAGCGCATTTCAGGACGTCGAAGACAGACTATCGACGCTGCGAATCCTCTCTCAGGAATTTCAGACAGGACGCTGCATTGAACTCCTCGCAGCTCTACCTTACGCTGGTCAATGTCCGTTATAAATTCGGCCTCGACAGTTACCTCGATGTCATCACCGCGCAGACCACTCTCTTAAGCCATCAGGGACGGCGATGAACCTCCGAAGGGAACAAATGACGGCGAGCGTCCCGTTGATCAAAGCGTTGGGTGGCGGCTGGAACGATTCGAAACTCCCATCCTGAGCATGGACGAGGCTCTCGAACATTGCTCGCGAGGTGCATCGACCTGGAAGTTTGCGACCAACGACGGAGGCGAAGAACCAGATGTCGTGCTGGCTTGCGCAGGCGACGTACCAACGATCGAAATCTGCGCGGCCTCATGGCTTCTGCAGAAGTTTGTTCCCGGAATCAAGGTCCGGGTCGTCAATGTGGTGGACTTAATTAAGTGTTCACATGATGCCGGACGATCATCCGCACGGGATGGACAACATGTCCTTCAACGAGCTGTTCACCAGAAACACCGATGTCATCTTCGCCTTCCATAACAATCGCTGGATCATTCACACGATGGTTCATGGGTGCTCCAATGAAGAGCGCTTCCATGTCCGCGGCTACATGGATCAGGGTACGACCACCACGCCGTTCGACATGGTAGTGCTCAATAAGATGAGCCGATTTCACCTTGCCATCGATGTGCTGAAGTATGTCTCACGCTTGCGTTCACAGGTTTCGGACGTACTCGACATGTTCAATCGCAAGCTGTACGAACATCACGACTACATTCGACAGCATCTCGAAGATATTCCAGAGATCAGGGAACTGGCGATGGACAGCTGATTTCAGCGAATCAACCGCTCCTCCACCGCTGGCCAGGGAACATCCCCACAAAAGCGCGTTCAGCGATAGCTAAATGAAGAAAGGCCTAATCTGGCGGAGAGATAGAGTCCTCGCCCGTATCAATCGGCGAAATGGCTGTCTGCGAAGCGAAGGGGGCAGAATCCTCACACGCCCCGGTGGACTCGGGGTGTGGTCAATTGTGAACAGACAGACGTTCTTTGGGCTGCTTATTTTGAGATCGTGGATGAATTCTAGTAGAGAATCGCGGGATTCGCAGTCATCAGTCGTGGCGGGTCTGCGGTCACATGAATGCCGGTCAACGCGCGCCAAATCCGGCTGGGAGCAATTTAACTCAAAGTTGGCTCAAACATTGCGGAATCCACGTAACCCGTAGCAGCAGAGCAGCACCGGGAAAACGAGGGATGATGGGCCAGAGGAATCACAATGCATATCCACTTCATTCGTACGCTACTGTTCGCGCTCGTCGTGCTGTGCATGTCGGCAGCATCGTTTGCGCAAATTGGCGTGGCTATTAGGATCGGCCCGCCCCCGCTGCCTGTCTATGAGCAGCCCCTTTGTCCGGGGGACGGTTATCTCTGGACACCTGGCTACTGGGCCTACGATTACGACGTCAGCGATTACTACTGGGTGCCAGGCACATGGGTGATGGCGCCCGAAGTCGGCTTCCTGTGGACTCCAGCCTATTGGGGCTGGGGCGGTGATGGATTTGTTTTCTACGACGGCTACTGGGGCCCGCACGTAGGCTTCTACGGCGGGATCAATTATGGCTTCGGTTATTTCGGTGTGGGCTTCGAAGGCGGGCGTTGGGATAACGGACACTTTTTTTACAACCGTTCCGTGAACAATGTGAACATGAATGAAATTCACAACGTTTACAACACCACCGTAATGAACCACAACGACAGCCACGTCAGTTACAACGGCGGCGACGGCGGAATCAGCGCGCGTACGACCGCCGAAGAGGAGTCTGCGGCGCGTGAGAGACATATCCCGCCGGTAGCCGTTCAAACTCAACATGCGCAGGCAGCCCGAGCCAACCCGCAGGAGCGCGCGTCGGTGAACATGGGCAAACCAGGCGTCGCAGCAACACCCAGGCCCGGAGATTTTAATGACCGTGGTGCGGTACCGGCCAAACAGGCAGGTGCGCCTTATACTCCAGCCCATCGGGGCGGAAATCAGGGAAGTTCAGACAACAACACAGCACGAACCAGTATGGCAGTCCATCCTCACGACCTTCTGCCCTTGGCCCGAAGCACCCCAAATACGGGCAACCCGAAGCAGGACAAGAAGTACCAGCAGCAGCAGGACAAGCAAATCGCGAAGCAGCAGCAGGAGCGAGACAAACTCCAGCAGAAGCAGGACCAAGAGCACGTGCAGTTGGATAAACAGAAGGCAAATGACTCGCAAAAGCAGCAGGTGGAGCAGAAGCACCAGCAACAAACCCAGCAATTGCAGCAGAAACACCAACAGCAGACTCAGCAGTTGCAGCAGAGACAGCAGCCAGCGAACCGGGAGCCGTCCAAGAGGTAAGATCGTCCTCCGCCGGGAAAGCCCTGATCGTTCATACAACGAGCCGGCCTTGACCGGCGTTCATTGAACGAACATCAAACGGCGACACCGGATCCGAAAAGCATCAGGCCGGCCACGTCCACAGGATTGGTGTGTTCGCGGTAGTCCGGCAGGTGCGGGTAGACCATATACAAACCGACGAGGCCAATCGGAATATTTACGAAGAAAATAAACCTCCAGTGAAGGTATCCGACGATAAGGCCTCCGGCGATCGGACCGAGCATAGGCGCAACCAAACTGGGGATCGCAACAAAGCTCATGGCACGAATCAGTTCTGATTTGGCGAACGTCCGCACCAAGGTGAGCCGGCCGACGGGCACCATCATGGATCCGCCGCAACCCTGCAGGATGCGACAGGCAACTAGCACATGGATATTGCTGGATGCGCCGCAAAGGAACGACCCCAGTGTGAAGATTCCGATGGCGGAGGCGAACACTCGGCGCGATCCGAACCGGTCGGCCATCCAGCCGCTGATGGGAATGAAAACCGCAAGGCTCAGGGTGTAGCTTGCCAGCACCGACTTCATACTGAGGGGAGCGACGTGGAGTGCTGCCGCGATCGTGGGTACTCCGGTGTTGAGGATCGTGGTATCCAGCGACTCCATAAAAAACGCCACCGCGATGAGCCACGGCAGCAGCCGAGCGCTGGAATCGGCTAACGCAGGCTGCGGGGAGGCAGCTTCGATCAGACCGGGTGGGTTCACATTCGTCGGACTCGGTGGCATCGGAGAGTTTACTGTTCCACGCTGCACAAGGCATTCCTGACGTTGCACGAAATACACGCTCATGCCTAGGAATTTTGTTGGCGGCACACGCAAGACTGGCTTCGTTCGGATTGCAGAATTTCCTGACCTACCCCAAGTGGCACCTTTCGACACGGCTTTTCACCATAGCCTCCCGCGCGCCGCGAAACTGCTGCCCACCCCGCGCTGTTGGTTATAGCGGTTAGATCGAGGTTCGCTTGATCCAGATTGACCGGTAAAAACCACGGGATCGTGAAATCATGGCTGTAGGATATGAGTAAGAGAAAAACAGAAAAACGATCGGCAAAAGCGACACTCGCCGAAGTCGTCAAGGAAATGCCGAAGCCGAGAGTGGCTGGGTCTGCAGGAGCGTAGAGTTCCGTTTTTCGCGAACTCTACTCGTGCAAGACGACATGGAGCAGGGAGCTGTGGACTTGCAGCCCACCGTTGTAGTGAATAAAGCCCAATTTTCTGAACCGGTTCATGAAGAAACTGACCCGCGAGCGGGTCGTGCCGATCATTTCCGCCAGCATCTCCTGACTGACCTTGGGAACGACAGCCTCGGGTATCCCTTCCTTGCCAAAATGAGCAAGCAGCAAAAGGATCCGTGCCAGCCTCTTTTCGCTGGAATTGAAAAGCTGATCAACCAGGTCTTCTTCGTAACGGATATTCCTCGCTAACAAATACGCCACGAATAGGTCGGAAAACTCATGTTCCCTGTGAAGGGCTTCCATCATGGCTTTCTTGTCGATTCGCAGAACCGCGCAATCCGTCATCGCGGTTGCAGACGACATGCGTAGGAACTGACCGGCAAGACCACCTTCTCCGAAAAAATCTCCGTCACCTAGTATGCCGATCGTTGCTTCCTTGCCGGTCTTCGAGACCACGGTGAGTCTTACCTTGCCCGTCTGGATATAAAACACCGCGTCAGCGGCATCTCCCTGGGCAAAGATTCCTTGTTCCTGCCGGAAAAGGATCGGCTTCCTGCGCTCGCCAACGGTCGCGAGCAATGCATGCGGATCGAACTCGCGCCTCTTCGTGGCTGCTGCCTTTGGCCGTATAGCATTGCGGTCTGTCGAGAGCGCGGGGGCGATTGGAGGTTGGTGGGCGACCTTTCCTCTCCCTGGAGAACCGCCGCGTAGCCGAGCACGCGGCATGAGAGCCTCCTTCTAAGCTAAATTATCGGTTTCAATTTTATTCCTTTCCTCGACAGCGTGAATAACCTAAAAACGCTAGCCGACGATGGATCGTTCCAACTCTAAGGAAAGCCCGGATTAAGACGTTCTGTCCGAAGGCTCACGATATGAGCCGTTGTGCTCAGTATTGTTAGAGCGAATGAGCGAATCTATTGCCGGTGTACAAATTCAGGAACAGAATGTTGTTAGCCCGCAAAGCCGCATGGGCTGGGATCGTCTTCATACTGCTGACGATGGGGATCTCCGGTCCGCGCCCGACGGTCGATTCGGGAGCCAACCTCAGTGCAGAAGTCCGGGTCGTCGGCCATGCGACCGATGTCAGCAAGATGCAGGAAACTCTGCGCAATAAAGGACATTACCGAGGCAAGATCGACGGTGTCTTCGGTCTGCGCACCCGCGCCAGTATTCGGGCGTATCAGAAGGCTGAGAATCTACCAATGACCGGGTGGCTGGATACTGAGACGGCCGGTAAACTCAGCGTCAGACCAGAGGGGCGCGAGGAGACCGGCTACGAGACTACGCAAGGTAAACCTTCGGCAGGCATAAAATGTGCCAAAGGTTTCGGGCAAACAAACAAGACACGGCGGAGAGCAGTCAAAATTGTTGCTGCTCCTGAACGCGGCCAGGCAGACCCCGAGAAAACACTTCAGGCTGAGAACCACAACCACTCACAATAGCGTGAGTTCCTTTCCAGAGTGGTCTTTTCAACTCCGCCGGTTCATTCCTGAATGGTCTATCCAGTTTTCTTTAGCTCTGCCAGCTGTCCTTTCAGGTTTGCTACGGTTTCTTTAGCGTGGCCTATCCGCCGTTGGACTTTGCCCTCCTTCTTCTCGGCTTTCCCTTCGGCTTTCAAATTGCGGTCATTCGCAATCTTCCCGACCTCCTCCTTGAGTGTTCCCTTCACTTCGCGGAAGCTGCCCTCGATTTTGTCTTTCGTACTGGTTTTCATATTTCACCTTGGCCCTCGTATAGCGCAGATTGCGGCTCGTCTGAGCCCGCTTGAGGGCTTTCTCTTTTTTAGTCCTGGAGCTTTCTGAGGTCTGAGCAGAATTGAACATCTCGGAAGTAAGCCTCGGCTTCAATCCGACACGGGCCCAGGCACATGCCGGTATTGATGGGAGCTCTCACCCGAGTTCACACCGACAAGGCAGATACGTCTGACAAGTTTGCCGCAATCCTTTGTGACTGCATGTGCATTATTGCTCAGACCTGGCGAATCCCTATTTGCTAAGGTCGAAATTGTCAGGGTGCGCCCGGCATGCCCGCCCGCGCACTGTTATAGAGAAATGAGGCTGTCCGATGAAAAAAGTAATGTTCTTCTTCGCGATGTTGAGTCTCGGCACGTTGTGCTGGGCAGGGTCGGCGCGGGAAGATGCCGCCGACCGACTGGACAACGCCACCAGCGTAATGCACGAAATTATGGGGATGCCAGATAAGGGAATCCCGGAGGAAGTGTTGCAGCACGCAAAGTGCGTGGCCGTTATACCGCACATGGTCAAAGGTGGCTTTGTCTTCGGAGCTAAGGGAGGCAAAGGCATCGCCACCTGCCGCACGGCGAATGGCTGGAGTGCGCCCGCGTTCATCACGATTTCGGGTGGGAGCTGGGGGCTGCAGATCGGTGTAGAAGCCGTGGACGTGGTGATGATCTTTCAGAATAGCAAAGGGATGCAAAGGCTGCTCTCGAGCAATTTCCAAGTTGGAGGGGACGCTTCCGCGGCAGCAGGTCCAGTGGGACGGCATGCCGAAGCCGGTACGGATTGGAAGATGGATACGGAGATCCTGACCTACTCCCGTGCCAAGGGTGCGTTTGCTGGACTCACATTGGAAGGTGCGTCGCTCCGTCAAGACAATGATTCACGGCGTGCGATGTACGGACCCAATGTCACAACTCGGGCTTTGCTGTTAGGCAAAGTACCGGTTCCAGCCGCAGCCGAGCCGTTCCTTGCGGAAGTTCGCGGAGCAAAAGCCGAGGCCAGAGTCAACAAACAGTAGGGCTTTCAGACTCGACTTTCTACCGTTGCTGGCTAATCGACTAGGGCTTTAGCCCTTTACCTGGCACTCCGGGTGTTGGTACTGGCATGGTAGTTGCGTCAGGGTTTTCGCAACGGCAAACGTTGAACGGTTCTGACGGCGGACCGAAAGCGGGCAAATAGCGTCAGAGCTACAACGGCAGGCCAGGTTCGCCGCAGGGTCTGCCCGTAGACTGTAACGCTTTGATTGGGAAAGGAGCACCTATGTCAAACGACGACTCCGAGGTTGAACGCCATGCGGGAGCTGACATGGTTCCGGTTGGGGAATCGTTTGAATGGAATCCGGAGCGGGACGGCGGCTATCCGATTCTTCGCCCAGACTTCAACCTCAAAGTGTCCAACCAGGTCGCCACACCGTCGGGTGTCGACTAATTCCAAGGACGTAGTTCAAATGAGCACAGGAGGTTGACATGCTTTGGACGATTTTCGTTGTTCTTATTATTTTGTGGCTCCTGGGTTTCAGTCTGCATATCGGCGGAGCCCTGATCCACCTGCTTCTGGTTGTGGGTTTGGTGGTTCTGGTCATGAACTTACTGAGCGGACGACGAACCGCAATTTGAATCCGCCAGTACGAGTCCAGGACCGAAGGCGCCGTCTAGCCCCTGGCGCCTCTTTTAACCTTGGTCCGGTTTTTTTTCAGCCGGACCATACCTCAAGGAGCCGGCGACGTCCGCTACTGAGCTTTCGATGGGTTCGACCCCAAACACGCCGATGCGCCGCGAAGTGAGCGCTCTCGGGTTCGAAAAGAAGTCGGCGTCCTGCTTGCAAGTGATACCTGCCCGATCGCTTCCAGTGCGGGTAGCGGTTATCGGGAACCACCTCCCTCGACAGTGTGGAATTGCGACCTTCACGACAGATTTGTGTGATGCGATTGCTGCTGCTGCGTACGGAGGCACGGGAGTATTCGTAGTAGCCGTCAATGACTCGCAATCGCGCTACAGCTACCCTTCGCGCGTGCGATTCGAGATAACTGAGAGCGATCTGTCATCCTATCAAGCAGCCGCCGACTTTCTGAATTCCAGCGATATTGATCTTGTATGTTTGCAGCACGAGTATGGGATTTTTGGAGGGAAGTCCGGCAGCCATGTTTTGCGGCTGCTGCAGCGCCTCAAAATGCCAGTCGTGTCGACTCTGCATACGGT
>Ga0187867_10002585_pt1 | contig 14866 bp, 15 predicted proteins | sample June2016WEW_13_1_FD_132976 | JGI IMG/M metagenome (GOLD analysis project Ga0187867, IMG submission 132976) | Peatland microbial communities from SPRUCE experiment site at the Marcell Experimental Forest, Minnesota, USA - June2016WEW_13_10 | ecosystem: Environmental > Terrestrial > Soil >... | reverse complement strand
TGCACGCGCAAAACGCGGATCCGGAGTTATACAACCGGCTGATCGAAGAGGCTCGCTGGGGACTCGACTGGGTGCTGAAGACCAGCTTCGGCGACGGCTATCGCAACGCAGGTTCCGTCAGCAGCCGCCGGACAGACGGCATACTCGGCACTTTTGACGACGTCACCTCGACAGCAAAAAACGACCCGTTCGTGAACTTCCTGGCGTCGGCCGCGGAAGCCATTGCGGCGCGCGTGTTGAAGGAGAGCGATCCCAGGCTGGCCGCATATTCGCTCAGGATGGCGGAAGCGGACTGGGAGTTCGCGGTTACGGGCATGGCCAAAGCCGGCCCGCCATCCGCGGAACGCTTCCATGTCGCGTTCGATTCCAACGGCGTGGTGCACGAGATTGCTTCCGAGGGCGTGCTCGCTTCGGTACAACTTTTTCGCGCCACGGGGAACCAACGTTATGCCGATAAGGCGGCGGAGTTGGCGCGAATGATCCTCGATTCGCAGGAGCGCAAGAGGCCGGCCTGGACTACGCCGATGCTGGGGTTCTTCTATACCAGTCCGGCGAAGGATCGCATTTTGCACTACGTGCATCGCGGCCGGGAGAATGCACCGATTCTGGCTCTAACCGAGCTCTGCAACGCCTTTCCCAATCATCCGGATTGGATGAAGTGGTATTTCGCGGTGACACTGCATTCGGAGTACTTGAAGAGCGCGGCCAGGAACACGGAGCCGTATGGTGTGTTGCCGGCGTCGATTTACAAAGACGACGAATACAAGGACGCGCCGGAGACGCGGAGAGAATCGTTTCGCAAACAGGTGTTGAACGGCGTGCCACTGGGTAGCGGTTATTATCTGCGGCGGCTCGCGGTGTGGATGGATTATCGCGGGGAATTCGGCACCATTCTGCCGCAGACCGAAGCGCTGGGGCTGGCGTCTCGCTTACGCGGGGATCTGGAGTCGGTCGAGCTTGCGCAGGCGCAACTGGAATGGGTGATCGGCCGGAATCCGTTTGCGCAGAGCATGATGTGGGGCGAAGGATACGACTTCGCGCCGCAGTACACGCCGTCGTCGGGTGACATCGTGGGGTCGTTGCCGGTGGGCATCCAGAGCCGTGGCGACAGCGACGTGCCGTACTGGCCGGTGCAAAACACGTGGACCTATAAGGAGGTCTGGGTGCATCCGGTGGGCCGCTGGATTGCGGTGATGCGCGATCTTGCGGGACCGGCGTTGGTGGAGGGTCGGGCTAGCTGGCCGGTGGTGTTTCAGGAAAAGAACTGGGGCCGCAAGATCGAAGTTCAGCCGGACACGGCCACGGGAAACTTCCGGGCTATGCTGCCGGAGGGAAGATACACGGTGCGCAGCAAGGGTTGCGAAATGGTCCGCACTTTTCTGCCTGGCGGGACATATCGCTTGAATCTGCGGCCGGGAGAGTCATGGGATTTTGAAGTTGCGAGCGAAACGTTGGCGGCTGGCGACGTGGCGATCAGGGTGCGAGCGCGGGGCAGCGGGGTTCACCGCTTACAGCTTCGGGCGGAGAACCTGACCTTTAGCGGCGACGAAAAGGAAGTGGTGCTGAAGGGCGAAGGAGCGGCGACGCTGGAGTGGCGCGGCCGGATTACAGAGCGGGAGACGCCGTGGGTAGCGGTGGTTGTGCCCGATGGCGATCTGTCGCAGCGGCAGGAAATTATGGGAGCGGCGCTCGCCGCGCAATAGCTGGCGTCATGCTGACGCGAGCGCGGCAGCCTGCGTGGCGGTTGGTACCGCCGCTGCCTGGCGCGAGCGCGGCAGTTGGCCGATTGACAATCGGCCGCAGCTTACCAAGCTGCCCCACAACGCGCCGGTCTCCACGTTCTTGTCGCACCCAAAAGGACATTGCCTCGCGGGGAATGGTGGCCAGCGGGGGCTTTCTGCCGCCCCTATCGGCGCTTGTGATCCACCCGCATGGCCTTATGGATGGCTTTCCACTTCTTCTTCTGCGCTTGTGCGGCTTGCACATCGGTCTGGCGCGCGTGCCACGCGATTTCGGCGCGCAGCTTGCGATAGCTTTCCCAGCGGGAAGCCTCCAGTTCGCCCGCTTCGATGGCGGCCTGCACCGCGCACCCCTCCTCCACCACGTGGCTGCAATCGCGAAAGCGGCACCCTGCCGCCAGGGCCGCGATTTCCGCGAAGGTGGAATCCAGGCTATCCTGGCTGGCCCACAACTGCAGCTCCCGCATGCCCGGCGTGTCGATCAGCGCGCCCCCCTGCGGCAAGGGAAGCAATTCCCGGTAGGTGGTCGTATGCCGGCCGCGGGTGTCGCTCTCCCGCACCTCGCGGACAAGTTGCCGTTCCACGCCGAGGAGTTGGTTCACCAGCGTGGACTTCCCGACCCCGGAAGAACCCAGCAGAGCCATGGTCAGCCCCGGCCGCAAGAGTCGCAGCACCGGATCGATGCCCTCGGGCGAGCGGGCTGTGATCGCGACCACCGGCGCGCTCCCCGCCACACTGGCCGCTTCAACGAGGCGCACGGCTAAATCGGCGCATACGTCGGACTTGTTCAGGACAATGGCCGCGCCGACGCCGCTCGCGTGCGCCAGAGTCAGATAGCGCTCGATGCGGCGCACGTTGAAATCCCCATCCAGGCCGCAGACGATCAGCGCCAGATCGATGTTGGCGGCCATCACCTGTTCCTGTTCGCGATCCCCTGCCGCGCGCCGGGAGAATATGGTGCGCCGCGGCAGCACGGCGTGGATCATTGCTTGTACCAGTGCTTCGTCGGGCCCCACGAACTGCGCCGCGACCCAGTCGCCCACCACCGGCCATGCCGATCGTTCGGTGCGAAAGAGCAGCGCGCCGATGGCTTCCGCGGTCACTTCGCCACGCGCCGTGTACAGCCGGTATCGATCGCCATGCGCCACCGACACGCGTCCCAGCAGCAGTCCGCGCGCTGCATAAGGTTGAAAGGCTTCAAACCAGGCGTCCGTCGCGCCAATCGTCGTCAAGTCAAAGGAATCCTGCATTCCAGCTTCTCCTGTAAAGATTTATTGGGGGGTGCGTGGGAATGGATTCGCCGCGGGCAGACTTCAAACGTCAGCCTGGACAGCTCGCGGTGAATCGACTTTTAGAGGACGGACAGTGGCAGTACCAGGCTCCAGCGTATCCCACCGGGCTTTGGGAAATCAAGCGCCGCCGACATGTTAAGTTTGAGGAGATGCGATACTTCATCGGTTTACTGGCCTCCGCGGCGCTGCTCTTCGCTTCGGGAGAACTGTCCGGCCGCCGCGCGCCGGGCTTTTCCCTTCCCGATCTCCAAGGGCAACAACACGATTTGCAGGACTATCGCGGCAAGATCGTGATCGTCGACATCATCCAAACCACGTGCCCGCATTGCCAGCGGTTGGCGGACGTCCTGGAGAAGGTTCACGCCAAGTATAGCGGCAAGGTGGCTGTGCTGACGTTCGCGATTCCGCGGGACACGGCCGCCACGGTGACCCAATTTGTAGCGGAGCACAAGGTCTCGACACCGGTCCTGTTCGATTGCGGACAGGCGGCGGCATCGTATCTGAAAGCCACGCCGCAGAACCCGACGGTCAACGTGCCGCATCTGTTCCTGATCGATGGCCAGGGCATGATCCGCAACGATTTCGGCTACGACTTCGACACGCGCAACATCTTCGAGGGCGACGGCCTGGATACCGAGATCGACCGCCTGCTGGCTGGGCCAGCGCCCGCGAAGGCAAAGAAATAGCGGGAGTTAGCGGGCCGCGCGTGAGATTGTGAGACAACTGGCGGCTCAGCGCCACTATGTTGTTCCATGATCCTTATGCCCAAACGAGCACGCGCGTTGCCTATGCTGATGGCGTGCGCGCTCGCACCGTGCCTGCCGGCGGCCCCGCTTGGCGCTCGCGCATACTTGATCGGGACCACTGTTTCCGGCTTCGCCAACAAGTGCGACGTGCGCGTCGACATTACCGGCGATCGGGAGATGCTTTTCGTCACGCATTTGCTGACGTTGCATGTCCCCTACGACAAGGTCAGCACCCTGGAGTACGGCCAACATGTCGCCGGGCGTTACCTGGAGGCTATTGTGTTTTCGCCTCTGTTCCTGCTCAGCAAGTCGCGCAAGCACTTCCTGACCGTGTTCTACACCGACGCCAACGGACGGCAACAGGCGGTGGTGTTGCAGGTCAATAAAGGCGACGTGCGCGCCCTGTTGCCCGAGTTGGAGGCCAAGACCGGCCGCCGCGTGGAGTATACCGACGATGAAGCGCGCCGGGGGCGAGGCTGAGATATGACGGCTCTCCCGTTGGTGCTGGCGGCGATGGTGTTTGGACCATCCGATCCCGTTCCCGCGCCCGCGCCTGCCGCGCCGCCAACAGCGACATCGTCCGCGGTGGAGACCGACGGCCTGCGGCAACTACTGGCCCTGCGGCGCGTTTATGTCGACCGCTTCTCGGGCGGGGAAACCGCCGCCCAAATCCGCGACATGGTCATCAATGGCTTGCAGGGTTCGAAGCTCTTCGTGATCACCGAAAACCAGGAAAAGGCCGACGCCATCCTGCGCGGTTCGGGCGAGGACCTGGTCTTTAACGAGACGCATTCGTCGAGCGACAATGTGACCGTGCATAGCAGCATGAGCACCAGCCAAACGGACGAAGACACGGCTCTGCGCGGAGGCACGCGCAGCTACGAACGGGCAGGCAAGGGAGTTGGGCTGGGCGCGGGAGAAAGCGAATCCAGCCGTTCCGTGGAGCGGCGCCACGAAGCCAATGCGGCGGTGCGCCTGGTGAATAAGGATGGCGACGTGATCTGGTCCACCACCCAGGAAAGCATGGGCGCCAGATTTCGCGGCGCCAGTTCGGACGTAGCGGACAAGATCACGCGGCGGCTCACGGAAGACTACGAGCGGGCGAAGAAACTGCTGCATTAATGGCCTCGAGCAGGTGGTCGTTGCGGATTGGCTTGCCGAGCACGCAGGCAACCAGTTTCTCTTCGGGCAGATCGCACAGCTCTTCCGTCCAGCCGGAAAGCACGATAATCCTGGCCGCGAGGCGCTGTTCGTTCACCCAGCGGATCAGGCCCAGGCCGTCCTTCAGCTTCGGCAGGCGCAGGTCCATCACCATCGCGTCGGGACACTGTTCGGCGAGCAGGCGGCGGGCCGCTGGCGCATCCTCCGCCACGGCGACCTGGTGACCGGCCGCTTCGAGCAGCAGCTTGCGAATGCCAAGGTGCTGGGCGTCATCGTCGACGACCAAGACGCGCAACATCAGAAATGCATTCCGCCGCCGCAGATCAACACTTCGGCGGTCACATAGTCGGCGAGCGGCGAGCAGAAGAACAGCACGGCTCCGGCGGCTTCCTCCGGCGTTCCGGCGCGGCCCAGCGGGCAGACGGCCTTGAGCGCATCGAGCATCTTGGGCTGCACGCCGACGGCGATCTGGCGGCCCTGCACGTCGATGGTCGCGCCCGCCTGGGTGAGCGGCTGCGTCAAGCGCGTTTCGATCAGGCCGAAGCCCACCGCGTTCACGTTTACGTTATAGCGGCCCCACTCCTTGGCCATGGTCTTGGTGAGGCCGATCACGCCCGCCTTGCCCGACGAATATCCCACCTGCCCCGGATTGCCATCGGTGCCGGCGATGGAGGTGATGTTGACCACCTTGCGCATGACCCGCCGGCCCTCGGCCGCCTCGCGCTTGGCGGCTTCGCGGATGTGCGTGGAGGCGGCGCGCAGGATGCGGAACGGCGCGACCAGATGGATGCCGAGCATGGCCAGGTACTGCTCGTCGGTGGTTTTCTGGATGACGTTGTCCCAGGTGTAACCGGCGTTATTGACGATGATGTCGAGGCCGCCGAACGTGGCGATCGTGGCGTCCACCAGCTTCTGCGGGAAATCCGGAGCGGTGACATCGCCCGCCAGGTGCGCGGCGGCCCGTCCGGATTGGCGAATGGCGGCTTCGGCTTCCGCGGCGGGAGCCGGGTCGAGGTCGTTGATCATGACGGCCGCGCCCGCGGCGGCGAGCTTCTCGGCGATAGCGCGGCCGATGCCACGGCCCGCGCCGGTGATGAGGGCTACTTTGGAATCGAGAGTGAAGGGCATAAACAACTATGGAACCACAGATGGACACAGATGCACACGGATAAAATCCGTAGCGCGTGGGGCAGGCCCCCGGCCTGCGGCGGCCTCTCAGGCCGCCTCTTTTGGCCGCACAACACCCACCCATAGCTACCTTAGCAGGTCTTCCAACTGGATCTTGGTATCGGTCTTGCTGTCGCGGTATTTCACGATGACCGGTGTATAAACTGAGATGCCCCAATCCTTGCCGGCGCCGCTAGTGATGGCGCGCGCGCCGGCGACGATCACAGCCTCCTCCGGGATAACAAGCGGCGAGGCGTCGGTCGCCTTATAGACGGCCCCGCGCACCAAGTCGTAGACCGGCGTAGAGCGATTGAGGATGGTTCCCGTTCCCAGCACCGCACGCTTCTTGACCACCGCGCCTTCGTACACGCCGCAGTTGCCGCCTACCAGCACATCGTCTTCGACGATCACCGGCAGCGCGCCGACCGGTTCTAGCACGCCGCCGATCTGCGACGCGGCCGAGATGTGGCAGTTCTTTCCGATCTGCGCGCAGCTTCCCACCAGGGCGTGCGAATCGATCATGGTGCCGTCATCCACATACGCGCCCACGTTGATGTACATAGGCGGCATGCAGGTGACACCCTTGCCAATATAGACGCCGTCGCGAATGCTCGATCCGCCGGGGACGATACGCACCCCGCTTCCCGCCGAAAATGTCTTCAAGGGATACGTCGATTTGTCGAAGAAGGGCAGGCGCGTGGCGTCAATCGACATATCCACCACGCCGCCCATGCGAAAGCCCAGCAGAATGCCTTTCTTGACCCAACCGTTGACGCGCCAGCCGCTGGGCGCCGATGGATCTGGCTGGGCGGCGCGGATGCGGCCCTGGTTCAGGGCGTCCTTGAACTCGTAGAAGAGGCGGAAATGCTCTTCGGTGTAAGCGTCGGGCTTGTGGTCGAAGAGCCGTTCGATTTCGGCTTGCATTGGTGCTGCCGTCATTATAATTCGTTCCTCGGACGGAGCACACGCTGCGGTTTCGGCCGTGGAAGGCTGCTTAGTGTTTGCTTGCAGCGCCCGAGGGCCCGGTTGGGCGCGCCTCTTTCTCGGCCGTGGCAACGAGTTCCCGCAGCCCATTCGCGTCCTTCACGCCCGCGACACGCCGGCCGTTAATGAAAAGTGTCGGGGTTCCCACGATCTGGTTGGCGGAAGCCAGGTTCTGGTCGCGGAAGACGAGGCCCAGCGACATTTGGTCGTCTAAACAGCGTTGGAACGACTGGAGGTCGATGCTCCCGGCGGCCCGCGCGAACTCCGCAAGCTTCTTCTTTATGTTATCCGGCGTGATGCCCTCTTGCTCTGCGAAGAGCCGGTCGTGCAGCGTCCAAAAGGCGCTGCTGCTCTGCAATTGGGCGCAGGCAGCACCCTCCGCGGCCGCCATCGCCCATGCGTGATCGGCCAGGGGAAGGTGATGAAAGACCACCCGGATACGGTCCTTGTTCTCGGCCAGCACGCCCTGTAACATCTGCGCGAACTTGCGGCAGAACGGACACTGGAAGTCGGAGAACTCCACGATGGTCACCGGGGCGCTGGCGGGCCCGAGGGTTGGGACGTTGCCCTGGGTGAGACCGTTCGTGACAGCTTCGTTTTTGCGCCGCTCCTCTTCGAGGGGATCGCTGGAAGTGTCGAACAATTCGCCGGTCAGGAACCGCTCGTCCGGCGGCATGTACAGCGTCAGTTCCCACGAGCGCACCGGGCTCTTCCCCTGAAAGGTCAGTTCCCGATAGCAAGTGCTATTGACGAACTGCTCTCCTTTAAAGGTCAGCGCCACCGACTCTGGCAGCTTGTACTTCTTGCGGATGTATTCCAAGACAGCCTGCCTCTTGTCGTCGGGCAGCGGCGCGCTGCAGACCTGAGCTTGTGCGCGCACCTGCGCGCCTAGGCAGGCGACAACCAAGCCTGCTGCGAAGGCTATCCGGCGGCGCGTGTTCCTCATTTGCCGCCGCGCGGGGTCGTCGTCAGGAACACGTCGTAGCACATGTCGTGTTCCTTCCCGGCTTCGTCCCAGGCCTTGGCTTTGTACCGGAACCGATTCCCGTATTGGTCCGTGTACCAGGCGAGCTCGTAATGGAGGTCGATAGCGAAGATGCCGACATCGCGGAGATGGTGCAACTCCCCGGGCTCGCTGATTCCGTTGTGGTTGGCGTCGATCCAGAGGAGCAGGTGATCGTAGACGGCGTCGCCTGGATCGATGATGCCGTTACCGTTCCCTCCGTTGGCCGGGTCGTCGAATACGGCGAGCGCGGCGTAGCCGTTTGGGTCGCTGCTGGGCGGTTGGGGCGTCAGGTTGCCAAACAGATCGGTGAAGTTATCGATGCGCCCGTTGCCGTTGCGGTCCAGCGCCAACCAACCGTTTCGCCACCTCTGGTCTGTCCAGCTCATCTGCTGCAAGGGATCGGCGGGGAGCAGCCGGAATCGCACGCCGCCGGCGGCGCTGGTCAGGTGGAATCCCTCGCCGAAGGCGTCGATGACGATGGGGCTGTCGTATGGGCACACAGGAATCCACCCCTCGTCCTCGTCTTCGCATTCAGGCTGTCCCCCCAACGGGCAGGTCATGGCAGATAGGCAGGCGTCCCCGCATGGGGTTATACAGACGCACTGCGGGGTGTTTGCGAGGCACTCAGGGGTGAACCCGTCGCCGCAGTTCATACCGTCCATACACCCGGTGCCGCAGGGTTGCTGGCACATAGAGCCTTCGCCGCCGTTGCCTCCGCCAGAATTGACCGGCTTATACGCCTTGACCGCGGCTTGTTTATCGCAGTTGCTCGGCGCAACCATTGTGGCCGCTGTTGGCTTCGCCATCACGCTGTAGTCAAGATACCCCGCGCCGCCCTCGTCGGCAAGGCCGAAGGTGTGCCCAATCTCATGCGACATTAGAGCCGCGAACCACGCAGTACCCCCTCCCTCATTACTGGGATCGAACGTGATGGTCGCATTGGGCATGTATCCGCCCTGAGCAGGTGGCCATTGAGTGTAGGCTTGGTCTTGCCCTTCGGGCCCGATCTGCACCTGAATGTAGTTTCCCGTTGGCGCGGGGATTGGCGTTGGAACTCCGACCTGTATTATCGGAGTCAGCGTGACGCCGTTAGTGCCGCTCCATGCGTTCACGGCGTTTATTATGCCCTGGCGATCACTCGTACTTGTGATGATGGAAGTGTCGATATAGACGCCAACCTTGTCCCCCGTCTGCCACATCGCGTCTCCCGATGCGGTAATGGGACAATTACATGTCGAAGTTGAGCAAGTCTGACCCTCCAGCGACACCGGGAACAAGGCAGTTGTTATTAACGTGAAGGCCGCGCAGGGCATTCAGACGCGGGCGATCATCGTGCCTCCTGCCGGTTGACGAGAGAGGGTAAGAGGGCCAGGAATTCCCCCTCGCGCATACCCGAGTACAAGGACGTGCCCGCCTTAGCGCGCTCCACATTACCCGGAGAGTTTGGGTACACAACGCCGTCCCGAAGCTCCCAAGATTTATCAAGCCAGTAGAAGTCCCCGGAAGGAGCGTGTCTGAGAAAAACCACGTATCGGTGATGCGGCTGCAGGTCGAACGGCGTGTCCAAGCTGTTGCCGTACGAGATAATGCCGGATGGTGTCGTTATGGTCCCACCAGGATAGATAAGCGTCAGTGTTGGCGGGGGCGAGCCTGAAGGATCGAACTTTACGATGTGCTCCACGGTGAGCCGAACCTCTGTATAAATGCTCCAACGGCTGCTCGACAGATAGGGCTGGTAATCGTCAAATGTGACAACCGCTACAACGTCCGATTGTCCAATCTCGGGCCCTCTGTCCGGGCCCCTGTCATTCGCGAAACCGGCGCCGAGGGCTTCCGGCGTGCCCAGCGGGGCGTGGGCTCCTATCAATCGGTCGTAGAACTGGTCGCGCGCCGACCGAATCCGTGGGTCTACCGCGTCCTTCCCGGCAGGTATGGGCGGCTTTGCTATGTGTCTCCATTTGCTAACCTCCGTCGCGTGACGGTTAGCTTCGGCAATCCGCCCAGCGTCCTCCGGGCGAACAGCTTGGAACGGCTGCGATGCCAGCGGTACCGCCGCCGCGAGGAACCAAGCCACTCCGAGAACTCGCCTCACGTTTCGCATACAACAGACTCCTTTTCCTTTCTACGCGCTGTTATCCGAGATTTCCATTTTGGCCCATTGCCCCTTGCAGTTCACCTCCAGACGCTCAGCTCCGTCAAGTGGCTTTTGTCTCGGCTTTTGTCTCGGATTTTTGTCTCAGTGCCTCTGAACATTTTGAAAACTGAAGGAATAATCAACGAGGGTTGAGGTTGCGGGTTACATTTGGCGGATAATAAGCGCACCCTCCCGAACCCGGCTCGTCGCACGCCAAGGCAACAAGCCTTCGCCCCCTCGTTAGAATCGGTTGTCCCGGGCCCGTCAAACCGCCGCCCTCTGCTCAGGAGCATCTGCGCCGGCTGGGCGGCGCGGATGCGGCCCTGGTTCAGGGCGTCCTTGAACTCGTAGAAGAGGCGGAAATGCTCTTCGGTGTAAGCGTCGGGCTTGTGGTCGAAGATTTGTTCGATCTCAGTCTGCACTTCAGCACCTTTTCAGCGCTCCAATGCGCCATGTCCCGGCCCGTAGGGGCAGAGAGTCGCTGCGCTGCCGATTTCCCCGAGCGCATCTTCCACGGGGAGCCCCAGAGGTTTTGCGTCCACGATCGAGACTGCGGGCTCCTGGCTGATGTCGTATGCTTTACGGGCGGGCGACTCAAAGGCGCTGCTACCAGGTGTGGCCCTCAAAAACAAAAGGTAGGTCTTCGCGGGGCGGAACTCTGCGACGGAAGGCCGCAGCATGGAGATCTTATGAGCGTGAACGGTGACTGTTCCGCCGGGTGCCCCAACGACAATCTCGGTAGGGACCACGTCGGGAACGGCGCTTGACCTTCTTAGGACACGCTCAACATGGAATCGGCGAACCGTAAAAATAGCCGATCCGTCTTCCGAAAGTGCTGAGCGATACTCGGACTGCGGCCTGGCCACAACCACCAGGTCCGCCGCGCAGGTTTTGTCCCGCAAATCACTTGCCTCGGGCGTCGCGCCGCCGAAGGAGTACCCGACCTCTCCGGCGGGGTCCTCGACGCCTACGCCGCGGCGGATCACCAGATCGTCCTTCGCTTCCTCGGCGGTTTGCCGGAGGTTTGGGCCTACTAGGCTAGTATTAAAAACCCTAGCTGTCGCCGCGTCCGCGATGGGCGCCTCGGACGCGCCGAAGCCGAATCCCGAAATCACGGCACCCGCTGCGGCCACGCAAACCCAGCGGAACGCGCGCGTTTGTTCAGATCGCAACGCTCACTCTCCCCATCAAGTCGACAGACTGCAGCACCTTTTCAATCCTGGCGAGATTCTCCGGTTTGGGAGGAACCATTGGCAAGCGGTACACCGGTTCGAGCAGGCCCATCAGCGCCATGGCGGCCTTCACCGGAATCGGATTCGACTCGATGAAATTGATCTCCATCAGCGGCAGATACTTGCGCTGCAAGGCGCGCGCGCCGGCGTAGTCGCCCGCCAGGCAGAGTTGCGCGAGTTGCGTCATCTCGGCGGGAATCTCGTTCGACGCCACCGAGATGATCCCGCGCCCGCCCAGCGCAATCAGAGGCAGGGTGATGGCGTCGTCGCCCGAGAGCACGATGAATTCCGGCGGCACTTGCTGAATCACGCTGGCCATCTGGGCGATGTTGCCGGAAGCTTCCTTCACCCCCACGATGTTGGGGATGGCTGCCAGGCGTGCGAGCGTCGCGGGCTCCACATTCACGCCGGTGCGCCCTTGCACGCTATACACGATGATGGGCAGGCGGATGGCCGCGGCGATCGCCTGATAGTGCTGGAAGAGGCCCTCCTGCGTGGGCTTGTTGTAGTACGGCGTGACGGAGAGGATACCGCTGACCCCCAGGTGTTCGAGTTCGCGCGCCAGTTCGATGACCTCGCGGGTGTTGTAGCCGCCCGCGCCGCCCAGCACCGGCACGCGGCCCTGGGCCTCATCGACCGCGATCTCGACAACGCGCAAGTGTTCGGCGCGCGTGAGGGTGGGGCTTTCGCCGGTGGTGCCGCAGGGGACCAGGAAGTTGATGCCCGCATCGATCTGGCGGCGCACCAGGCGCCGCAAGGTTGCTTCGTCGAGCGATTGGTCTGGGTGGAAAGGAGTGACTAGCGCCGTGCCACAGCCCGTAAACGGTCTCATTGGAACAGTACCTCGCTAAACTCGTGGAAGCCTTTTTGACCGACCAGCCATTGCGCGGCCTTCAGTGCGCCGCGGGCGAAGCCTTCGCGGCTGCGCGCGGTGTGGCGCAGGGTGATGGTGTCGGCCGCCGAATCGAATCCGATTTCGTGCGTGCCGGGGTGCGCTCCCGCGCGATTGGCGCTGACGTCGATGGGGCGCGCGAAGCCGGCGTTTTTCATCTCTTCGACCAACTTCAACAGCGTACCGGACGGGGCGTCCTTTTTCGTGGAATGGTGAATCTCCCAAGCCCATGCGCCGTAGGATGGCTCGCCGGCGAGCAGGCGCGCGGCTTCCGATACCAGGCGGAAAAAGGCATTCACGCCAATCGAATAGTTGGGGCTCCAGACCAGGCCGACACCGTGACGATCGACGGCGGCCTTCACGCGTTCCAGTTCGCCGAGCCAGCCGGTGGTACCCACCACGATGTTCACGCCCAGCGCGGCGATGCGATCGACGTTCTCAGGGACTGCGGCGGGGATGGAAAAATCAACCGCGATGTCGATGCCTTGAAAGTTGGCGGGCGTCACGCCTTCGAACGCGGCATTGTTGAATTCGTCGAGTTTGAGCGCCACCGTGAAACCGTATTCCGGCGCGAACTGCTCGATGAGCCTACCCATCTTGCCGTAACCGACTATGGCGAGTTTGTGTTCAGGCGGCATTGAACACCTCCGAGGCAGGCGGCCTGAGAGGCCGCCGCAGGCTGAGAGCCTGCCCCACAACTCTCTTGCCTTCAAGCGGCATCGAAGACCTCGGCGTCGAGTTCGGCAAAGAACTCGTTGTGCAACGCCTGCACAGTACGGTGCAGATCGGTTTCGGCTACCACGAAGCTCAGATTCAGCAGCGACGCTCCTTGCGAAATCATGCGAATGTTGATGCCGTCGAGCGCTCCAAAAACGCGCATGGCCACGCCCGGCGTGTAGCGTATATTATCTCCCACCAGGCACACGATGGCTTGCCCGTCTTCAATGGACACTTCCGAAAACTGGCTCAGTTCCTGGCAGATGGCCGCGAGCGATCTGGTGTTGTCGATAGTGAGCGAGACGCTGACCTCGGACGTAGAGACCATGTCCACGGCCGTTTCGTGGCGGTCGAAGACTTCGAAGATGCGGCGCAGGAAACCATGCGCCATCAGCATGCGCGTCGAGTGCACGTTGACCAGCGTGATCTTGCGCTTGCAGGCGATGGACTTCACCACGTTGCCGCAGGGCACGGCTTCGGAGACGATGCGCGTACCGGACACCTCCGGGCGCCGCGAATTCAGAATCAGCACCGGGATGTTCTTCTCGACGGCCGGCACAACAGTCGCGGGATGCAGCACCTTGGCGCCGAAATAGGCTAGTTCGGCGGCCTCGGCAAACGAGATGGTCTTCACCCGATGGCCGCCGGGCAGGATGGTGGGATCGGCCGTGAGCATGCCATCCACATCGGTCCAAATCTGGATCTCTTCGGCGCCGATGCCCGCGCCGACAATCGCAGCGGTGAAGTCCGAACCGCCGCGGCCCAGCGTGGTGGTGACGCCATCCTCGGTGGCCGCAATGAAGCCGCCCATCACCACAATCTTGTTTTCGGCTTCGTTCCCAGCCAGCGCGGGCACGACGGCGGCGAGGCGCGCGTAGGTCTCCGGATACAGCGGCGCGGCCTGCGTGTGGCGGCGGTCGGTGACGATCACCTGGCGGGAGTCAAGGTGTGCGGTGTCCATGCCGAAGTGGCGGAACGCCAGCGAGACGATGTAACTGGAGAGCCGCTCGCCGTAGCTGGAGATGGCGTCGATGGAGCGCGGCGTCAGCTCTCCCAGCACGGCGAGGCCTTTGACTAGTTCGGTGAGTTCCTGGAAGTGCTCGTCGAGCAGGCGATCGAGCTCGGCGCGGTCGGCCAGCGGAACAACGAGGCGCGCCTCGCGGGAGTGGAAGTCGCGCAGGTCGTGGATCTGGCGGATGTATTCCTCGCGCGCGCCGTCGATGGCCGTGGAGGCGATGGCCAGCAGCTTATTGGTGGTCTTGCCCATGGCCGAAACCACGACCACGGGCCTGCGGTGGGCGCGGGCTTTGACGATCGAAGCGACGCGCTCGATGGCGGCCGCCGATTCCACCGACGTGCCGCCGAATTTCATGACGATCATCAGTCCAGCATTCCTTCCGAGTGCATCAGCTCCGCATTGAGCACGGCCGCGCCCGCCGCGCCGCGCACGGTGTTGTGAGCCAGCGCCACGAACTTGTAATCGAGCACCGGGCAGGGACGCAGGCGGCCGATGAACGCGGCCATGCCGTGTTCGCGCTCGGCATCGCGGCGCGGCTGCGGGCGATCCTTTTCCTCCATGTAGATAACCGGTCGCGGCGGCGCGCTGGGAAGGTGGCGCTGCTGCGGCACGCTCGAGAAGTGGTCGAAAGCGTGGCGCAGGTCGGCTTCGGTGGGCTTCGCGGAGAATTCCACCGAGACCGTAACGAGGTGGCCATCGACAACAGGCACGCGATTGCAGTGCGCGCTGACCTTGGCATGCAGCGGCTCGATGTGATCGCCGCGGAAATCGCCCAGGA
>Ga0187867_10002584_pt1 | contig 14867 bp, 10 predicted proteins | sample June2016WEW_13_1_FD_132976 | JGI IMG/M metagenome (GOLD analysis project Ga0187867, IMG submission 132976) | Peatland microbial communities from SPRUCE experiment site at the Marcell Experimental Forest, Minnesota, USA - June2016WEW_13_10 | ecosystem: Environmental > Terrestrial > Soil >... | reverse complement strand
TTCAACCAGAACGGCAAGTTGCAGCTCCCCCCTTGCGTTCACACTGTAGGCTTCGCGATTTTCCGCCTGCTCTACCCGGAGACTCACATTGTAGAGGAGTTCCTTGTCCAGACGCTCCTTTATATGTCGAGAAGTCAGGTATCTTCCTTCCTTTCCCGAAAGGGGAGAGGAATTCACGGCAAAAACCATCGAGATCGTCGGTTCCTCAACCGTTATCACCGGCAATGCACGGGGATCTGCAGGGTCCCCGAGCGTGTCCCCTATGAATATATCGTCCAAACCTGCAACAGCGGCAATGTCGCCTGCTACGGCGACCTCGCGCTCCACCCGGTTGAGCCCATCGTAGGTGTACACCGCGCTAAGAGAAGCTTTTCGAGATGTGCCGTCCGCCTTGAGGAGCATCACTTCCCGGCCATGCCTCAACTCGCCGTTCACAATTTTGCCGACTGCGATTCTTCCGACATAATCGCTGTGGTGCAAAGTGGTAACCAGAAACTGGAGCGGCGCCTCGGGGTCATAGGATGGAGCGGGAATGGCTGAAAGAATCGTGTCGAATAGCGGAACCAGGTCCTGACCCTGCCCGGTCGGATCGGTAAGAGCGATTCCCTCCTTCGCGTTCGTGAAGAGAACTGGAAAATCGAGCTGCTCTTCGGTGGCGTCGAGATCGATGAACAGATCGTAGACTTCGTCGAGGACTTCATCAATCCGTCTGTCCGGCCGGTCGATTTTATTGATGACCAGAATGGGAGGAAGCCCCAGCGCAAGCGCTTTTCCGAGGACAAAGCGGGTTTGAGGAAGCGGGCCTTCCGTCGCATCAACGAGAAGCAGAACTCCCTGTACCATGTTCAGGGTACGCTCCACTTCACCACCAAAATCCGCATGCCCCGGGGTATCCACAATGTTGATTTTCACCCCTTTGTATACGACAGCGGTATTCTTTGCCATGATGGTGATTCCCTTTTCCCGTTCCAGATCGAGACTGTCGAGCACCCGTTCAGCAACCTGCTCGTTGTCTCGAAAGATGCCACTTTGCCATAGCATGGCATCAACCAGGGTCGTCTTGCCATGATCAACATGGGCGATAATGGCCAAGTTGCGAACATCGTCACGTGTATGCATCATAATCCTTTCAAGGATAGAAATGTCTTCTGCGGTCTTGCAGAAACGCACTCAGTTTCAAATACCCCGGCGCGGCCGAGGTCCGGCATTCTCGCCAATGAACGAGAATTAGTAAACAACAGGAATATTGTAACCGTCCTCATAGCAAAAAAAGGGAGGCAATAGTTGAATATTTATTTTTTCCGGTCATCCGTACGGCGAGATTTGAATCCGCGAAGTGCTTGCAGCGGTAAAACCATCTTGTCACTAGCGATTATGATGCGTCGTAATGTGGAAAGAGATGCGGGCCAAAAAGTGAGTTGCACAGCCAGGCCATTCCGGGCCTGGCTGCAGTAAACATGGGAGGTACGCTTAATTTCGCCTGAATAAAGGCCAAATCCAAAAATCAAGCGGTGGTATTGACGATATTTCCATTGGTCTGAGAGCTGTTAAAGAAGTTAGCGGCAGCGGTCTGGGCGTCCTGCATCAGTGATGTAAACGCCTGTTGGGCGCCTGTGAGATCGCCCGACTGCAGAGCCTTTGCGAGCGTATTGAAATCATTGTTCTGCTGACTGGTTTGGCTGGTCTGCTGCGCACTCTGAGTCTGACCAGTATTTTGCATGTCTTGCTGGAGAGTTGCAAATGCCTTTTGTGCCCCTGCGAGATCGCCGGACTGCAGGGCGGTTGCGAGCGTGTTGAGATCATTCCCTATCGTGGAGCTGCCGCCCGAGCCGCCGCTGGTGCCTTGAGTGCCGCCGGAGTGGTGGTGGTGATGGCTTGTCTTCAGTGCTGCAAACGCCTGCTGGGCCCCCGCGAGGTCGCCGGACTGTAGAGCCTGTCCAAGCTGATTGAGAGCACTCTGCTGCTGCGTGCTCTGGCTCTGACCGCTCTGGCTCTGACCAACATTTTGCATGTCTTGCTGCAATGTCGCAAATGCCTGTTGGGCCCCTGTGAGACTGCCGGACTGCAGAGCCTGTCCAAGCTGGCTGAAATCATTCATCACCTGCTGCCAGCCATTCTGCTGATTGATCTGGTACGAACTATCAGTTGAAGAAACACCGCCTACTGACATTCATTTTCTCCTTGTCAAGAAGGATCAAATTAGAGAATTTCCCCGTAATTTATCGTGGAATATATGCCACTGGACTCATGATCAACTTTACTCGAAATCACTACACCCTCACACCCTCGCGTGCAGACGTGAATATTTTTGGATTTTGCAACCATCTTTAATATTCATCGGCAAGTATCCTTAAGAACTCATGTAAATTAGTGTCGATTAGTGTAAAGTTTTGTAATGGCCACGAGTCGAAGAGCCAAGCGATTCGGTGGCTGAGTCTGACCAGATTTCATTTGTTCCACCCCTGGTTCCAGTCTTAATTCGATCTCCGCACTCTTACCAATATTTAAGGCGCCGCCATGATAACTGACGTGCGAGAGCTTCTGAACCCGCTCGGATGTGTAGACTCTAGAGATCGATTGTGGAAAAGGTATGGAGGCGGTGTGGGATGAGTATGGAGAACAATTGGCAGGATCGACTTCCTGGTCTGGATGCGCTCAACGGGGAGTGCACGCTCGCCACGCCTCAATAACGATCGAATATAAAAAGTTAAGCGGTGAAATTTACGATGTTGCCGTTGGTCTGAGAGTTGTTAAGAAAGCTTGAGGCTGCTGTTGTGGCGTCCTGCATCAGTGTTGTATACGCTTTTTACGCGGCGGAGATAATTCCGGTATCGAAAGAGATAATACACGGTAAGGCACATTTTATAGATGTAATAATATGGAAAAATATTCCTACTTGACCGGACTTTTTTGCAATTGTCAATAAAACATGTGGTCCGTATCGGTAATGTTTGGAGTTTTCATCCTTCTGTTCGTCCAAAATTCAATCCTGCCTATGGCTCCTGCAGACACATGATGCGTTAGTGTCACTCTCATTCAGCGGTGCCAGGCGCTTGTTTTCATATTATACGTAACGATGTTACAAATTATTACATTACTCTACACATCGTTACAACAGTTTTTCAAAAACCGTCCGATTATTGCTATCAGGTAAATATACAGGTGACAAATTGTACTCACTTAATGGCATTTTCAAAACATTACAATGAAAGGAGTAAGCCATGACCATTTCAGGAGTCAGCAGTACCGATTCACTCTACACGGAATTTCTTTCCCTGTTCAACCAGACAGATAGCAGTGGTGCCAGTTCGAGCACCCAGGTTTCGGGCAGTCAGTCGACGTCGGGGGGCAATGATACGCTAATGCAAAGCATCATGGGGGCGCTCAGCCAAATGGGGATTTCGATGCCTCCTCCGCCAAGCGGCCCGCCGCCGGATGGGAGCGGAAGCTCTACTTCCGACAGCTCCGGCTCTTCGACCTCCTCGACCTCATCAACCAGTTCGACCAGCTCCACCCAGGACCCTGGACAAGCGCTCGGCAAGTTGATGCATGACCTGTTCGAAGCCGTCAAGTCGGAATCTGATTCAAGCGCCAGCTCGTCTTCATCCTCCTCCACGTCTTCGACAACGGGATCGGCTTACTCAAGCTTTGCGAGCAAAATCGAGAATCTGATTTCGGAGCTGGGGGACACTTCCTCTACTTCTTCCACTTCCTCCACGGACAGCAGCCTAGACACGCTGAAATCGGACTTCAGCAACCTGGTGTCAGCAATCCAGGATGCCTCCGGCAATAGCTCATCGAGCAGCACTACCGGCACATCCGGCGCCGGCTCAGGCCTGGAGACTTTCCTTAAAGACCTGGTTGCCAACCTCGGCGCTTCCTCAACCGTATCCGCAAGCGGGAATTTAACGAACACCTATTCATAATGCGGATAAGACACAGGCGCATTCTCCGAGGCGCCTTCGGGGAGCAGGGGGAATAATGTTTACTTAAGATCCGGGCATGATCGTGATCCTTCAGAAATCCCCCCTGCCTCCTTTTCAAGACGCGATATTATACTCGGTCAAGTATAATATCGCGTTACAAAAGGGGCTGGATTGATTAAAGGGTGGCCCGGATAACTCCTATCTTCACGTTCAGCGTGGTGCAAAAGGGTTGTCGACAACGCTGTCGAAAATAGCGGCGCCAATGGAACAGAAGTTGCGCGGTCTGTCGAATGCGACTGTCCCCGTTTTGCGCGCCGATAAAACGAGTCGGATATTAAGCCGTTCGTTGAGCAGGGCCTTACGATACGGTGTTGGTATCAGGCGTCAAACGGGTTTGGAATTGTGTAGACGAAGCCGACTCCGCGTATAGTTTTGATCCGATCGATTCCTCTGTATTTATGACCGAGTTTTTTTCTCAGGCGGCTTACATGCATATCCACACTGCGGTCATAGGCGCCGAGGTCCCGGCCGAGGACGCTCTGGGCCAGTTGCTCACGCGTTACAATATGACCGGCTGCTCTCAGCAATATTTCCAGAAAATTGAACTCAATGCCTGTCAATTGTAATTCTGCTCCGTCACGGCGCACAACCCGGGCTCCGCCGTCGAGTTCAATGTCTCCGAGAGCTATTCTTTCTGGCGCCGGCCTTTCCTCACCATTGAGGTAATTGTTAGTACGCCGAAGAATTGCGCGGACTCTTGCAAGCAGTTCACGAGGGCTGCAAGGTTTTTCCATGAAATCGTCTGCCCCGATCTCAAGCCCTACGATGCGATCTATTCCCTGAGCTCGGCCGGTTAACATGATTACAGGCGTGTTCTGCCTGGAACGGATGCGTTGCAGGACTTCAAAACCATTCATGCCCGGTAGCGTTATGTCGAGTATGATCAAATCATATTCGTCCCTGGCTGCGGTCAAGACCTGCTTTGAAGCATCCATCCCGTTGTAGATAGAGGTTACCTCAAACCCTTCCGGCTCGAGATAATCAGCCAGCATTTCACAAAATCCTGTATCATCATCTATCACTAAAAGACGACCCATTTGAATGACCTCTGTATTTTTCAGAATCTTGCGCAAATTGTTTGTCTTAGATAAATGCTCAACTCTGCCGGAAGCTCAGGTGCTTCCGGCAGAGTTTTAAACATCCAGCTAAGGAAAATCGTGATGCTACTGATTGCCCGCCTGCGGCAATTCCGGTTTTGGAAGTTGCACGGTCTTCTGAAGGCTCAGGTCGGGGACGCTGTAGATGCAAACGACGGGTCCCGCTAACACATAAAGAACACCATTGCCGGCCCAAAGCCCATGCGGCGGCCCACCCATGGGGGGGTGCGGTGGAAACTTTCCGGTAGCGGGTGGCTTGGGTGGAGCACCCTGAGGGGGCGCAATATCCGGGAGGTCCACTGAACGCAGAAGAGTCATTTCAGAGATCAGGTATTGCAGAATCTTGCCGCCCGCCATTACATAAAGGTATTGCTGGTCGCCGGAAATACCTGTCAACCCAAGTTTGGAAAAGACGGCCGGCGGGGGTTGCACGTCACTGCTCTGCTGGGGGTTGGCTACCCCGGCAATCGAGCAGAGAGCCAGACAGAGAATAACAGGGATAAGTATCTTGCTCACCTTCGTCTCCTTTGTTTGTTTAGATTTGCATTATGGCTGAGCCGGTTCGACCGGATCTCATTTGTCTCATTCCTGGTTCTGGTCTTAATTCCGATCTCCGCACCTCCTTTTGTCATTGTTTAAAGCGCCGCCAGGGTGATTTACGTGCCACGAACTTCTGAACCCGCTCGGACGTGTAGACTTTAGACGTCGATTGTGGAGAAAGTATGGAGGCAGTGTGGAATAAATGCGGAGATCGATGAGCAGGATTGACTTCCTGGTCCGAATACGCCAGAAATAGACCAACATTGTGCCTGCATCTGGTCAATTATCTTTACAGCTTTCGGCCACTGGCGGTTTAGCATGAACCTTAAATTCAGACATAAAGTATTTTTGGCCTTTTTGCTGAATAGCTTGATCATTGTCGTTTGCATGCTCCAGATCGGAAGATACTTTGCCGAGCGCCATTTTGAAGAGTATGTCGGCAAAGTCGAAGACGAAAGAGTCACGCAACTGGTTGACGCACTAAGACAGGAATACCTGAGGCGCGGTAACTGGGATTCGGTCCTGGAGGACCAGGGACTTTGGTTCGGCTTAAGATGGGTCGGGCCTGGCATGCCGCCGAGAACCGAGAGGACCGGCCCGCCGCTCTTTCCCCCTGGTCCTCTATTGGCTGAGAGACAAAGAATCCCGCCCCCCCCTGGCGAGCTGATTCCCCCCCCTCCCCGTCCCCCCCCGCCACATCCCCCCGCTCCACCCGTCGCCCTGTTCGATGTGGAGAAACACCCCCTTACCCCCCTGGCTGACCCTTCTTTTCAGGACAACTACCGGCTCAAACCTGTAGAGGCTGATGGTAAATTGGTCGGGTGGCTTGGACTTAGAAAGCACGAACTGCCGGCTCATCATTTGGAGTTCGAATTCATAAGGCAGCAGTCACAGACTTTCTATGCCTTAGGATCCGTTGCCATCATTTTGGCGTTCTTCGTGACGTTCGTTTTGTCCCGGCATCTGCTGGCGCCCGTCAAGGAACTGGAGAAAGGGACAAGGGCCCTGATCTCCCGCGGGTTTGACACGCGAATCACCGTCAAATCGCGTGATGAATTGGGCCAACTGGCCGCCGGTTTCAATGCAATGGCGCAAGCCCTGGAAAAACATCAGCAGACGCAACAACAGTGGCTGGTGGACATATCTCACGAACTGAGGACCCCGCTGGCTATTCTTCGCGGAGAAATAGAGGCCATGCAGGACGGCGTCAGGGCAGTCACACGGCAAGGGCTGGATTCGCTTCACCTGGAGGTGATGCATCTAAGTCGAATCGTTCGTGACCTTCATGATCTTTCCTTGATCGAGTCCAGGAGCTTCAGCTCGGAACTGACGGCCGTAAATCTACCCGAGATACTGGCAGAGACATTGGATTGCTTCCGGACACGGCTGAACCAGCGCGGCATCAGGCTTGATATGCATGAAACGGTAGAGGCGGAACTTCTGATTCTGGCAGATGCAGATCGGCTCAAACAGGTTTTCTCAAACCTCCTGGAAAATACGTTGCGATACGCAAAGGTTCCAGGCGTTCTGAAAATTTCCCTCGAAGCCGTGTCCGGTGAAGTTTCAGCGAGTTTCGAGGATACCGGGCCCGGAGTCCCTGAAGAATCGCTTGCACTTTTATTTGACAGGCTTTACCGGGTAGACGGGGCAAGAAGCCGGGAGCATGGAGGCAGCGGACTCGGTTTGGCGATATGCAAGAGCATCGTGGAGAGCTTTGGGGGGAAAATAGAAGCTTCCAATTCCCCCGCCGCAGGGTTGAAAGTCAGCATGATCTTCCCGCGCTATCACAGCCTGCCGCTCTGATGCCCTTCACTCGTGTGCGAATCGAAGGAGACGTGGAATGAGCCGGGATATCCTGGTGGTCGAGGATGAAATCAAAATAACTGAAATACTGAAGGACTACCTGGTGAGCGCAGGCTACAGGGTTTCGTGTCTCGATCATGGAGATCTGGTTCTGCCCCATGTGAAACAGAACCGGCCTGACTTGATTCTCCTGGACATCATGATCCCCGGAATAAATGGGTGGGACGTTTGTCGCGGGATCAGGCAATTTTCGAATGTCCCTATAATAATGATCACTGCCAGGGTCGAAGAAATCGATCGTTTGCTCGGTCTTGAATTTGGCGCCGACGACTACATTTGCAAACCTTTCAGTCCCAGGGAGGTTGTGGCGCGTGTGAATGCAGTACTGAGGCGCACATATTCCCCTAATGCCCCAAAGACGCTCGCCGCCGCAGAGCTGGTAATGATCGAGGAAACCCGCCAGGCGCTTGCCGGGGGAACCGAGCTCAAGCTGACGCCCTGTGAGTATAACCTTCTCAAGATGCTCTTGAGCTACCCTGACCGGATTTTCTCGCGAAACGAGCTGATTAATGCAGTTCAAGGGTATGATTTTGAAGGTTATGACAGGACAATCGACTCACATGTGAAGAACTTGCGGAAAAAAATAGCAAAGTATATTCCGGACAAGGAGATAATCAGTACCATGTACGGAGTGGGTTATAAATTGAATTCCAGGCCGGATTGACTTCTCAGCCATGCTAAACCCTGCTTCTGCACAAAAAATAGCCGCTCTTATGGCCAAAAGCATCCGCTTGCGGCATTTGAAACGTTTTGAAGATGCCCTGGAAGCCCTGGACGAAGCGCTGGAGATCGATCCGGATTATTTCCTGGTGCTTAAATACAGAGGAATTGTTCTTGACGAGTTGGCCCGATACGAAGAAGCGGTTGAGTCGTTCGATGGATTTTTGAAGCTTATGAACGATCCGCACGCATACGGGTTGCGCGATAATAGTCTGCTCAATGCCATGGCGGACTGTGATCGCATTCTGGAGGCAAATCCTGAGAACACTGAAGCGCTTGTCAAGCGGGGTGATATTCTGCAGCGGCTGCGCCGCTATGATGATGCCGTCCATTGTTATGACCGGGCTTTGAAAATACAGACCGGAGATAAAAACGCTCTTAACAGGCGTGGAAATGCTTTCTTAGAACTTAACAGGCACGAAGACGCGCTGGAGAGCTACGACCGTGCGCTGGAAATAGCGCCGGACAATGCGGCCCTGTTATTTAACCGAGGCAATGTCCTGCAGCAGATCGGCCGCCTCGATGAAGCCTTGGAAAACTATGGCCGGGCGTTGTCATTCAAACCGGATTTAACTGAAGCTGTTATGGAGCAAAGCCATTGCAGACTGGCCATGGGGCATTTTCAAACTGGATGGCGGCTCTATGAGTCCCGGTGGGAAATCGGTTCGCTAAAACGGAAAAAATTTAATTCACATGAACCCTTATGGCTCGGGGAGGAGCCGCTTTGCGGGAAAACCGTTCTGCTCTGGGCGGAGCAGGGATTTGGGGACACTTTACAGTTTCTGCGCTACGTGCCGTTAGTGGCGCAAATCGCCGGGCCTGTGACCGTCCGGGTGCCTATCGGCTTGAAGTCGTTGACCCAGACCCTCAAGTGCCCCATATCGATAGTCACCAACATAGAGCCGCTGCCTTTTCACGATTTCCATTGCCCGCTGATGAGCCTGCCTCTGGCGTTTGGCACTACGTTGGAATCGATCCCCGCCGATATTCCATACCTTAGCGCTGATATCGATCAGACAAATGAGTGGCGAAAACGGCTCGGTCCCCGTGATAAGTTCAGAATCGGCATCGTATGGGCCGGCCGCCAGCATGAACCGGTGAACCGGACGCGCGATATGCCGTTGGAAGTCTTACTGCCGCTTGCGAATCTGGACATCGAAATAATAAGTTTACAGAAGGAAATTCCGGAGGGGGACAGGAAAGTACTCGAGTCCCTGCCCCAGTTTCGCTGTCTGGGTGAAACATTGACGGATTTTGCGGATACGGCGGCGCTGATTGAAAATCTGGACATGGTCATCAGCATGGACACGGCGGTCGCCCACCTGGCCGGAGCGCTGGGCAAAAGGGTGTGGATAATGCTCAGGCATTCGGGTGAATGGCGCTGGCTCCTTGATCGTACTGACTCCCCCTGGTACCCCACTGCGCGGATTTTCCGACAAAGAGTTCGCGGCGACTGGGTTGGAGTTGTCAGTGAAATAACTCGACAGTTGCAGGTTTTGCTCGAATCCTGACAGCCTGTCAACCTTGGCTTTTCGTGTATTTTGCCTGTTACTTGGCCAGGAACATTTTCATAGGAGATCCTGTGAGCCGCAAACATATTCAAGGTTCCGACAGCCAGGCGGACAGCGCGGCGGGCATTTACTGCTTCATGGATATCGTGGCCAGGGAGGCCGAAGAGTATGCCTTGGATCATACTACACCGCTGTCCGCGCTCCTTGAGGAGGTTGAACACTTTACGCTGACCGGGACATCATCTCCCAGTATGCTCACCGGTCGGGTCGAAGGCCGGTTCCTGCAGTTGGCGGTTCAACTGGCAGGCGCGCATCACATCGTCGAAATCGGCACCTTTACCGGCTACTCGGCCCTTGCCATGGCCGAAGCCCTGCCCCATGACGGGGAAATCCTGACCATCGAGCATAATCCTCACTATGCAAGAATCGCGCAGGATTTCTTCGTCCGGAGCTCCAGCGGTTTCAAGATCACGCTGCGTACAGGCGAGGCGCTCGAAATCCTGAAGACACTGCCGGATGCAAAGACAGACCTTGTCTTCATCGATGCCGACAAGCAAAACTACAGTGCATATTACGCAGAATCGATGAGGATTTTGCGTAATGGCGGATTCATACTTGCCGATAACGCCCTGTGGTACGGCAGGATCTTCGATCCGAAAGACGATGAAAGCCGGGCGATGGCAGACTTCAACGAATTGGTGAAGGCGGACGGCCGGACCGAAAAGCTGTTCCTTACAATCCGTGATGGGATTTACCTGATCAGAAAACGTATCAGTGTTTAATGAACCCCAACATTCGATAGTTTCTGTAATGCCGCGATCGGAAAAGACAGCAGGAGAGCCTTCTTATGGCGAATGCCCATAACTGGCGTCCGAAAGTCAATCCCTGGTTTATCGCGATCACTACGATCATGCCTACGTTCATGGTGGTTTTGGATACGTCGGTCGCCAATGTGGCACTTCCACATATAGCCGGAAGCCTGTCGGCCGGCGCCGACGAAGCTACCTGGGTCCTCACAAGCTACCTGGTCGCCAATGCCATCGTGCTTCCCATTTCGGGCTGGATTGCCCAGTTTCTGGGCCGAAGCCGCTTCCTCATAATCAGTATGGCCGCGTTCACCATTTCATCTCTTGCGAGCGGGGCTGCCGTCACTCTAGATATGGAGATAGTGGCCTGCGTAATCCAGGGCGCGAGTGGGGGCGCGTTGATTCCGATATCTCAGGCCATCCTTCTGGAGAGCTTTCCGCAGTCGAAAAGAGGAGAAGCCATGGCGGTCTTTGGCTTCGGAGTCGTCCTGGCCCCCATCGTAGGCCCGACACTCGGGGGCTGGATTACCGACAATTACTCCTGGCGCTGGATTTTTTATATTAACTTACCGGTATGCCTGCTGGCCATTTTGCTGACTAAGCTGCTTATCGAGGACCCTCCATATATCCAGGCGGAAACCCCAAAATCAATCGATTACGTCGGCTTTATTCTGATGGCTATCGGCCTCGGAGCGCTGCAGGTCGTTCTTGATAGAGGGGAAAGGGCTGATTGGTTTTCTGCCGGCTGGGTGTGGCTGGCCGTTATCGCCTCGGGCGCCTGTTTGCTTGGTTTTGTAATTTGGGAGTTGAATTCCAGGGAGCCGGTAGTCGACTTGCACATTTTGTCGAACCGCAACTTCGCCGTCGGGATCCTTCTGGCCACGGCTTACGGGATCACTCTGTACGGAGCGCTGGTGATGCTGCCTCTTTTTCTGCAAAACCTGATGGGGTACACCGCGGTGGGAAGCGGACTGGCGATTACTCCACGCGGAATAGGTGCGCTCGTTTCAATGACCCTTGCAGGCCGGCTCGTACGGAAGATCGACGGCCGCATCATGATCATTGCCGGCTTCATCGTCCTTGCTTTGGGCAGCTTTCTTCTAGGTGAAATCGATCTTCAGATTTCCATCAGCAGCATCATCTGGCCCAACGTTATAATGGGACTTGCGATTGGAATGATCTTCGTCCCCCTGACCACTATTGCGATGGGGACGCTGCCCAATGAAATGATAGGGACTGCAACCGGTCTGTATAATCTGATGCGGGGTATGGGCGGGAGCATCGGTATTGCGGTAGTCACCACTTTGCTCGCCCGGCATGCTCAACTGCACCAGTCGCTGCTGGTTTCTCATTTGACGCCGTATGATCCGGCGTTTCGAGAATCATTCCACAGGCTGACGGAGTTGTTCTCCACTCAGTGCGACCCGGTTACAGCCATGCGAAAAGCTTACATGTCCGTCTACAATATCCTTGTGGACCAGTCTACTCTCATGGCGTTTATCGATAATTTCAGGCTACTTGGTTACTTTTCCCTGGTCGGCGTCCCATTAACTCTGCTTTTCAAGAAGGTTGCCTCGAAGAGAACTATGCAATCTTCTATTGCGGAATGATATGTGCCCGATCAGCCGCCCCGGAAAATGCCTGGTCCGCGATCGCAGGATGAAGAAAACTCCATTAACGTGCTCGAGCGGCGCCTTGGTTCCTTATGCGAAAATTCCGGCTGGCCCGGGATTCCAGGTTCCCTTTGCGGACTGCCATTCGAAAAGAAGTTGATATGCCTACTCGAGCGGCAAAGAGCTGCCAGAGATGAGGAGGACCTTTGGTGAGATAATAGCAATATTTCTATTCAATTTACATTTGATTATCAGTTAGTATAATCAGGCCATCTGTGCCACTCTGAAACAGTAGATTAACGTGTCGAACCGCTGGGAAAAGGCTGCGCTGTCTGATTGTCGGGGTTCAAGGACCCGCGGTAACTCGAGTAGACTTCCGGATATCCCTCATTGCTGCGAAGGGTTTTATATGAATTCAACACGTTTCTTCCGGCTTTACGTCTTTGCGGCAACTGCTACATGGGTGATCGTTGTCATTAGCTTGATGCTGATTAACATCCGGCAGATTCATGAGGCCCAGTATGCGATGGCAACCAGCGATGCGAGGGCGCATGTTAATGAAGATAACGCCTTTCGGTTTTGGGTGGCCTCCCACGGCGGCGTCTATGTCCCCGTGACTGACCAAATCCAACCTAACGCTAACCTTTCGCACCTGCCGGAACGCGACATCGAAACCCCAAGCGGCAAATCGCTCACCTTGGTCAACTCGGCTTACCTGCTCCGCCTGATAATGAGGGATTACGCCGATCTCTATGGAATTCAGGGCCATCTGGTCGGCATAACTCCATCGCAGAAAGAAACCACACCCGATGAATGGGAAAAGGTAGCTCTCTTGAAATTTCAGGAGGGCCATCCGGAGATCTCGGAAGTCGCCACTATAGATGGAGTCCCGTATCTAAGACTCATGAAGCCCATGTACAACGAGGAATCATGTTTAAAATGCCATGCACATCAAAACTATACTGTTGGGAACGTCATGGGAGGTGTGTCTGTTTCGGTCCCACTGGGCCCGTACCTTGCCGGGATGCAAAGTGAGATGGTTTTTTGCGCCGCCTGTTACGGGATTGTGCTTGTTGTTGGTCTCACGGGCATCCGCTTGGGCAGAAATCGCCTGCTTCATCACATCGATGAACGTGACAAGACAGAGGACGCCCTGCGTGAACGAACTGCCGATCTGGAAAAAGCTAACAGGGAACTCTTGCAAGTACCCGCAAAACTCATTTGGGCCCAGGAAGAAGAACGGAAAAGAGTGGCCGGAGAACTCCACGACAGCATCAGTCAAACGCTTGTAGCCCTGAAATACAGGGTAGAGGCGATCTTGGTCGAAGGGAGTCGCGGACGGTCTGTGAAAGCAATGGAAACATTAGAACAATTCGTTCCCGTTCTCCAGCGCTCAATTGACGAGACGAGGGCTATTTCCATGGGACTGAGACCTGCGGTGCTCGACAGTTTAGGCCTTGTATCCGCACTTGAATGGTTGCGCCGGGAGTTCATGAATTTCAATCCAAAATGCCATGTTGAGCTTGAAACGGATATTGGTGATAAGACTGAAATAGATGGGCCCCTTAAGGTGAACGTATTCAGGATTACACAGGAGGCTTTGAGCAATGTTGCCAAACACAGCAGGGCTGAGTGGGTTGATATTACGTTGGTGAGAAAAAATGGTTTCATGGAGTTGGCAATTACCGACGACGGGGTAGGATTTGACTTAAACGCGGCGAGCACACCCTGTCCAGAGAGTCTCGGCCTCACCACTATGCGCGAAAGGGCAGAAATCCTAGGTGGGACCTTTAGCATGATCTCGACACCAGGTGAGGGTACAACGGTTCGCGCCTCATGGCAAGAGGACGGGAAAAAGATCCACTAACCACGGACATTCTCAATCTCCTTAGCACATGTCCGGAGCCGAGGCATAGAGAACGAAGACCGGTGAACGGTGAACAGAAGGACACTGCTTGCAAAACTGATCTGGTCGTTCATTTTCCCGCTTAAGGGCCGTTGCATCAAAAGAACCGAAAAATTGTTTCCAAAAGGTCCCGATCTGAAAGCCATGCTCGGGGGCTTTCAGTACACCAAAGACCCGCGTTCCGTTTCCTTCAGGCTACATGGAAAGCTTGTCGTGATTCATCCGAGGGAAATCTGCGTAAATGCCCCCAGTGACCAATCGGAGTATGTACGCAGAACAATTCACAGGTTGGCACGGCAGGCAACACCCGGGCATTCAGTGAGTAAAACTCCGGGGAGTTTTGCATGGAGGCGTTCACTCCACCCTGACTTTTCAGTGCCGGCCTGAATTTCGATTGTCCGCTTCAGACGCTTGAATTGTACGCCTGCCCTTCGACTTTGAGACTTATTACATTCACATCCGCAGACCATTATCCAGTACCCATAAGCTGCATACCTGAAGAAACAGGGGAGTTTGGAAGTTTGTTGTCTTCGAAAAATTATTTCTTTTTCGCAGTGATTTTATAAAAAACTATAATCACTAGATATTATTGAATAAAGATATTAATGGGGTTTCCTGCTATTGCCTGGCTGCTCCTTATTTGCAGTTGACAAGACACCAGATCGGCTTATATTGCGATCAATAAGATTTACCGTGCATTGTTAGGTGGTTGTGGGAATTAAAAGAATGACTATCAGGGTTTTCAGGAGATATAAAATGAGCAAAAAATTGATTCTTGGATTGGCCTTAGCAGTTGTTTTATTCAGTGGTTCTCTCTTTAGCGCA
>Ga0187867_10002582_pt1 | contig 14880 bp, 16 predicted proteins | sample June2016WEW_13_1_FD_132976 | JGI IMG/M metagenome (GOLD analysis project Ga0187867, IMG submission 132976) | Peatland microbial communities from SPRUCE experiment site at the Marcell Experimental Forest, Minnesota, USA - June2016WEW_13_10 | ecosystem: Environmental > Terrestrial > Soil >... | reverse complement strand
CCGGAACGGTGACCGTCAGCGAAGGCGGCGTTGACGTCAATGACCGCGAGGCCGGGATCGACGAGATAAACGCTGCGAATCTCCGAGCCGGGGGGCAGGGGATGGGGGGAAGACTTATCGAGATAAAGGGCGACCAGGGCACGGAGGACCTCTTCGGCGCGCTGCTGGCGGACGGATGGCATGGGGATTTGCGCGGACTGAGCGCGGAGAACGCCGATGTCGTCGTAGGCCACGTAAAGAGTGACACGCTCGGTGGACCCAGCCACGGGAGGCACAACCGGCGGGACGTCGGCGGAGGGGACGGGAGTAGCAGCGGCGCGTCCGCGCATGTGCCAGGCGTAGAGGCTCATGCCCAGCACGGCGGCGAGAAGAATGGAGAGCGCGATAAAAAAGTGGCGCGGAATCATGGGGAATCGGGTGATCGGGCGATCTGGCGATTGAAAACCTAAATCCTTACGTTCTGAATTTATCAAATTATGCGATCACAAAAAGACCCGATCACTCAATCGCCCGATTCATGGTGCGGCCCCGAGTTGGGAGCGGATGGCTACGATTCCGTTGGCTACGGCTCCGGCGATGAGTTGCTGGTAATCGGGCGAATTCAGAGCGGAGACGTCGGAGGCGGGCGGAGCGACCTCAACGGCAATCGCTGCGGTCACAATGCTATTGAGCGGACGGAGAGGCGCAGTGAGGGTGCGGACGGGGACCTGAATCCTTTTCAACATTCCGGCGATGCTCGTGGCGGTCGCCTGGCTGAGCGGCATGAAGGGAGACTGGGCGGTAGGCCAGGCGCGGAAGGGACCGTCGTCCTCACTATTGGCGTAGGGAAGCATTGCGGTGTAGAGGCGAACGCCGTGGCCGCTGGAAGCGGCATGCAAGGCCACATAGACAGCGGCATGTGTGCTATTGGCGAAGAAGGCGCGATCGTCGACGGAAAGGCTGGCATCGGAGTCTCGCAGCACGAGGGTGGAGATGCCGCGACTCTCCAGTTCCTGGCGAAGCTGGCGAGCGAAGGCGAGGGTGACGTCTTTCTCAGCTATGGTGGCGCTGAGAGCTTCGCCGCGGTCGACGCCGCCATGGCTGGCGTCAACGATTGCGAAGTAGCGCCGAGGAGCGGACGACGGAGTTGGCGCGGGAGACTGCGTGGCCGGAGGATTTTGTGGCGGGGGAACGGCTACGTTTGCCGTTTGGGTTGCCACGGTTTGCGATTTCGCCGGGACTGGGGGAGCCAGAGTGATGGTTCGACCGTCGTTACTGAAGCTGGCCATGAGCGGGAGGGTGGTGGTTACCGTGATTTCGGCGGCGCCATTCATTTCGGAATACGCGGCGGACGGAATGAGTTTGCTGGAGAATGTCAGCGTGGGAGAAGCGGGGGCAGTGACGGGTTCGTGATTGAAGGTGAGGCGCACCTTCCCGGGCTCGGTGGCCACTGAAGGATTGACGGGAGCGCTGAATTGAAAGACGAGGTGCGAGGGGTCGCTTGCGGCAACGGAGGCGGTGAAGTGGGTGGCGATACTACCGATAAAAAGACGATCGGACTGCTCGTGGAGAGTTGCGGGACCTCCCAGGAAACGAGGTAGAAGGGAATTGAGGGAGGCGAGCGGAACCAAGCCGCGTCCGTTTTCAAGAATGAACTGGGCGGAGAGATCGGCGTCGCGTCCCTGGACGCGGGCGCGAGTTTTGTCGACGGTAAATTCTCCAAGGATGTTGTTGTAGTGAAGACGCCAGCGGGTGCCGTCCAGTTTGGCGCTGACCGTTCCGAGGGGTTCAAGGAGTTCCAGCAGGCCCACATAATCATGGCCCTGGCGCTGAACGATGGGTAGGGAATAGTTTGCGGCGGTCGAATAGATGGAAAGATGTTTTTCGGGAGGGATGGCGAAGGAGGCGGCGACGAACAGAGAGACGCCGAGGCCAAAGAGCAACCGCAATGTGCGGCAGGCGTTCGAGCGAGCATCGCGGGGGCGAGACCACTGGGGTGCGGGGCTTTGCCCAGCCGGACAGCCGAAGGCGACTATCCCCACATGGGGCCCGCTAATCGAGGGCATAGACTGTCAGTCCGCTGAGGAGCTTGGGATAGAAGTCGGTGGATTTCTGGGGCATGACTTCGCCGGCGAATGCGATGTCTCGAACTTGCTGGATCCGGCAGGGGTTCATCAGGAAAACGATGTCGGCACGAGGATTGTTTTCCAGGTGCGAGAGAGCCTCGGCGGCATCGCGGACATAGGAGATGTTGAGCTGGTTGCGGATGGACTCTGCGGTAAGCCCTAAGACATTTTCCAGCAAAATCTTATGCAATTGCACTACGTCGAGCGCTTGCTGGCGCATGGAGAGTCCTGTAAAGAATTGGTCGGCGTTCGGGTCGGGGTGATGCAAGAGGAAGGCCCGGTTGGGGGTGACTGCGAGCAGAGCGGAGCCGGCGCGTCCGCACTGATGGAGCATGGCGGTGGCGTGGGCAGCATCGAGGGAGGAGTCGACTTCTTCGATATCGAAAAATTTGCGGGCGGAGTCGCGGAAGGCTTCTTCGTTAAATTCGGGCAGACTATGAACGACCCGGTGAGTGGGCAGGATGACGAGGGCGGGGCTGTTCAGGTTGACGAAGGTCATCATCACGTATTCGGAGGGAGATGTGGTGGGTGTCGCGGTGGGACGCGCTTTCTCCCGGCATTGATTGCGATAGTTGAGCGCGGTTTCGTAACGGTGGTGGCCGTCGGCGATGATGAGTTTCTTATCGGCCATAGCGGCGCGGACAGAATCGATCAGGCGTGGGTCGGGGATTTGCCACACGCGATGGAGGACGCCATATTCGTCGGTGACGGCGATGTCGGGATCTGCGGTAGTGGTAAGCAGGGACTCGATCTGGCCGGAGTCTTCATAGAGCATAAAGATCTGGCCAAAATGGGCGCGCGTGGCGCGGAGCAGGTCGAGGCGGTCGGCCTTGGGCTTGGCCAGGGTTTGCTCGTGGCGGAAGACGACGCCAGAGGAATAATCCTCAATGCGGCCTAAGGCGATGAAGCCGCGGCGTTCGAGTTCCTGGTCGGAACCGGGGAGAGTGAAGCGCTGCGAATAAAAGTAAAGAGATGGACGGGAATCCTGGCGCAGGATGCCTTGGCGGCGCCAGTCGCGAAAGCTGGTTGCCGCGCGGGAATATACATTATTTTCCGGATTGTCATTCGGTTCATGCCGACCGAGGATGATGCGGACGAGGTTATACGGACTGGCCGCATAGTAGCGTTCCTGCAGAGCGGCCGTGATCTTGTCGTAGGGTTGGGTCACCACCAGAGCTGGAGAGATCTGTTGGGGATCGTACCGGAACCCGCGAAAGGGATGAATGTCAGCCATGGAAACCTTTGATTGTAACAAGGTAGCGGCGGATTTCCGGATTGGGATTCAGTGGAGTGGATAAATCGGCTGAAACTGGCGTCCATTCTGGGATTGTCACCAGGATTTGACAAAAATACCGCGGCTGCTTGGGGAAAGCTGTGATACTATCGCGGCCAAATGAGGTGCTTATGTCCTTTGTGGATGAGCGCCGGTTATCTCGCCCTGGGATCCGAGCTGTAAAGTCCGGTTTGATTCGAACCTGGAATCTGACCGTCGTCCGATTGCGGACAATTCTGCGCGGTCATACTGTTCTGTCGGTTCTGTGTTCTCTTTCGACAGCTTTGATGTGGATTTCCGTTTGCGCATGTTTGGGCGGATCCATACCAGCTCGGGGGCAGACGGACGTGAACGACGTCCACGTGATGCCGCGGCCCTTAGAGAAGACAAAGACAGAAGACGTCGCGAAGGAAACCATCGTCCCTTCGTCTTTGAATACGCACATACGGCCCTTGAAAGTGAATGCGGATCTGGTACTGGTGCCGGTGACGATAACGGACCCGATGAACCGGCTGGTGACTGGGCTGGAGAAGGAAAATTTCCAGCTTTTCGAAGGCGGCTCGGGACAAGAGATCAAGTCTTTCTCGAGTGAGGATGCTCCGGTTTCGCTGGGGGTCATCTTCGATTCGAGCGGAAGCATGAGCAGCAAGATGGACCGGGCGAAGGATGCGGTTGTGGAGTTTTTCAAGACCGCGAACCCGCAGGATGAGTTCTTCATGATCACTTTTTCGGACGAGCCGGAGGTGGTCAGCGATTTCACCAGTTCGGTGGACGAGATCCAGAGCAAACTGGTGTTTGCCGTGCCACGAAGGCGGACTGCGCTGCTGGATGCGATATATATGGGCGTCACCAAGATGAGGCAGGCGAAGTATCCGAAGAAAGCGCTGCTGATTATTTCGGACGGAGGAGATAATCACAGCCGGTATACCGAAAACGAAATCAAAGCGCAGGTGAAGGAAGCGGATGTGATGGTGTATGCGATCGGGATTTACGACCGGTATTTCCCCACGGAAGAAGAGCGACTGGGGCCGGCGCTTCTAGGCGAGGTTGCGGAATTGTCGGGCGGCCGGGCCTTTACGGTGGAAAACCCGAACGACTTGGCGGACGTGGCGACAAAGATCGGGATCGAATTGCGCAATCAATACGTGTTGGGTTATCGGCCCCATAACGATTCGCGAGACGGCAAATGGCGTAAGATCAAAGTGAAATTACTGCCGCCGAAAGGATTGCCGCCGCTGCGAGTTTATGCCAGGACCGGTTATTACGCCCCCGAAGAATAAGGGTGCGAATCAGGTTATTTTCCTGAAGTGGGTCTTCGCGATTCTGATCGCGGTGCTCGCGAAACCGGTTTCCGGGAACGCGCGGCAGACGCCTTCCCAAGGGCAATCTTCTCCGGTTCCGGTTTCGCCGGTACAGTCCCAGTCGGCGGCGAGTCAATCCCAAAAGTCTCAACCGGATTCAACGGCGACTCCTTCGAGCGAGCGACATGGCCCTCAGGACAACGGAACCTTTGTCATCCGCAAGGATGTGGACGAAGTTCTTCTGCACGCCACGGTGGTGGATGACAAGCAGCGCATCGTCACCGACCTTGGCCGGAACGCGTTTTCCGTGTTCGAAGATGGCAAGCCGCAAACTATCGTTTCCTTTCATCATGAAGACATTCCGGTAGCCATGGGGATTGTGATTGATAATTCCGGCTCGATGCGGGAAAAGCGGGCGAAAGTAAACCAGGCAGCGCTCAATTTGGTGCGGTCGAGTAATCCACAGGACGAAGTGTTCGTGGTGAATTTTAACGACGAATATTATCTTGACCAGGATTTCACCAACGATCTTCTGAAATTGAAAGAAGCTCTTGAGAAGATTGATGCCAGGGGCGGAACGGCACTTTACGAGGCGGTGGTGGCCTCCGCCGATCACTTAAAGAGGGATGCCAGGCTGGAGCGGAAAGTGCTGTTCATAGTGACTGATGGAGAAGACAATGCCAGCCGGGAAAGTCTGGAGCAGGCGGTGAAGCAACTGCAGGAGGAAAACGGGCCGTCGGTGTATGCGATCGGAGTTCTGGGAGATGAGGAGCATCCCAAGCGGGCCAAGCGGGCACTGGAGGTTATTGCGCAACGGACTGGAGGGCTGGCATTTTTTCCGAAGACGTTGGACGAAGTGGATGAGATCAGCCGGCAAGTGGCGCACGACATCCGGAACCAGTACACGATTGGCTATAAGCCGACGAATCCGAAGGGCACGGGAGGATTCCGCACCATCCGGGTGGAGGCGAAGGCAAAGGGGCACGGCAAGATGTCGGTGCGGACGAAGAGCGGGTACTACGCGGGGACGCAGCCGGCCGCGGGGACGAAGTAACTTCGTCGCAATCAGTTTTCGAGAACCCCCCGCAAGGCGAAGTAACTTCGAGCTAAGGCTTTCGTTCCATTGACGATTCCGGACTGTCCCCCTTACCCTGTAGCGTGCATCAGAAAACCCTTGAAGTTTCTCATCTGGGCGTCGCCGACGATATTACGGACCTGGTCGGCGGGACCCCCATGTTGCGGTTGAAGCGGCTGGTTCCTGCCGAGTCCGCCGACATCTTCGCAAAACTTGAATACTTGAACCCCGGAGGAAGTGTGAAGGATCGCGCGGCCATTGGGATTATCCGGCGGGCAGAGCAGGAGGGGAAGCTTGCGCCCGGGGGGACGATTGTCGAAGCCACCGCCGGGAATACCGGAATCGGGCTGGCGCTAATCGGAGTAAACCGCGGATATAAGGTGAAGCTGTTCGTTCCGGAAAACTTCTCGCAGGAAAAAGTGATTATCATGCGCGCGCTGGGGGCGGAAGTGGACCGCACCCCAGATGAAGAGGGGATGGCGGGAGCGATCCGTCGCGCTAAGGAAGCTGTGGCAAGCGATGAGAGCGCGTTCATGGCGGGACAGTTTGAGAATATGGCGAATCCCGACTATCACTACGAGACCACGGCCGTGGAAATGTTCGAGCAGCTCGGGGGGAAAGTGGATGTTGTGGTTCTGGGCTGCGGCACGTGTGGAACGTTTACTGGTATCGCGCGCTACATGAAAGAGCATGTGCCGGGAGTGCGAGCGGTCGCGGTGGAAACGCAGGGATCGATCCTGGCTGGCGGGCAACCGGGGCCACACAAGGTGGAAGGGATTGGCGTGAGTTTCATTCCCAAGACGTTCGATCGATCGGTGTGCGATGAAGTGATTGCGGTAAGCGATGAGAATGCCTTTGAGACCGTGAAGCAGCTGGCCGCGAAGGAAGGCGTGCTGGCGGGATCGAGCGGAGGAGCGGCGGTGTTCGCGGCTCTGGAGGTGGCGCGGCGACTGGGCGCGGGGAAACGGGTGGCGACGATCATTCCGGATTCGGCGGAGAGATATTTGTCGAAGAAGATTTTTGAGGGCGGGATTTAGATAAAAGTTTGTCGCACAGAACGCTGAAAAAGTCCGCGGGGAACGCTTTGAGAAGGTCGATGTCTTCCAGAAAGTATTGATGAAAAAAAATAGACGAGCTGGGTTTGCTACGCGTGCGATTCACGACGGGCAGCAGCCGGATCCCTTGACCGGCGCGGTCAATGTGCCCATTTATCTCACTTCCACTTATGTTCAGCAGGGGATTGGGGAGAATAAGGGGTACGAATATTCGCGGGTCTCGAATCCCACGCGGGATCGGCTGGAAGAGAACTTGGCGTCGCTGGAAGGCGGGGTGGCGGCGCGCGTGTTTGGCAGTGGGATGGCGGCGATCAATGCGATTGCGAGCATGTTGAAGGCGGGCGACCATGTGGTGTGTGGCGACGATTTATATGGCGGGACGCCTCGGCTGTTTAATCAGGTGCTGACGGGATTCGGGCTGGAGTTTTCTTACGTGGATACATCGGATGCGGAGAACGTTGAGCGCGCGATTCAAAACAATACGCGCATGGTGCACGTGGAGACACCGACCAATCCGCTGATGCGGTTGAGTGATTTGCCGGCGATCAGCAAAATTTGCCGGCGCAAGAAAGTGGAACTGGTGGTGGACAACACGTTCATGTCGCCTTACTTCCAGCAGCCGCTGGCGCTGGGCGCGGATATGGTGGTGCACTCGACGACCAAGTTTCTAAATGGCCACAGCGACGGACTAGGCGGGGTCGTGGTATGCAGCCGGCCAGAGCAGGCAGCAAAGCTGGCGTTTTTGCAAAAGTGCGCGGGGGCGATACTTTCTCCGTTCGAATGCTTTCTGTTGCTGCGTGGGGTGAAGACGCTGGCTGCGCGGATGGAGATCCACGACCGCAACGGGCGCCTGGTGGCGGAGTTTCTGGCGAAGCATAAAAAGGTGGCGAAAGTTCTTTACCCGGGGTTGCCGGATCATCTGCAGCACGAGTTGGCCAAGCGCCAGATGAGCGGCTTCGGGGCGATGATCACGTTTGAGACGGGATCGCTGAAGAATGCAAATAAGATGCTGAAGAAATTGCGCCTCTGTTCATTGGGAGAATCGCTGGGAGGAGTGGAGACGCTGATCTCACATCCAGCGACGATGACGCACGCGGCGCTGGGTGAAAAAGGCCGTAGGGCGATTGGGATCACGGACGGAATGGTGCGGATTTCTGTGGGCATTGAGGATGTGCAGGACATCCTTAGCGATCTGGAAGCGGGGCTGGCTGCTATATAAACGCTGTTCGCTACGGATTTGCAGGGATCAAACGGACTGAGGCCCTACTCTAGCTCCATTCAATTTTTTACGCTGACGGATTCGTCGATCCAGGCCAAGTAGTTGGGTGATCCATCTGCAATGGTCAGGCAGATACATTCTGGCAGGTCGTAGGAGTGGAGTTGGGCAATAGCTTGGCGCACTGCTTCGAAGGCCGCGGCCGTAGTCTTGATGATCAAAAGCCATTCGCGAGATTCTTCTACCTTGTTTTGCCAGCAATAAATAGATACAACCTGCGGGATGATGTTGACGCAGGCGGCCAGACGTTCCTCTACAACATGCCGCGCAATTTTCCGAGCTTCTTCTTCTGAGCCTGCGGTAGTCAGGACGATTCGTTTGTCGCTCATATAAAATCAGCCGTTAGCAATTAGCAGTTGGTGAGCCAACTCACGTCGAGAGAGTAGCACCTTAAGTGAGGGAGCAGAAAGATGGCGACGCAAATCAAGTTTGGAACATCGGGTTGGCGGGCGGTGATGGCGGAGGAGTTTACTTTTGCGAATGTGCGGCGAGCGGTGGGCGGGATTGCGCGTTACGTGACGGGGCAGAAGCCGCGGGGAGCGCGAGTGATCGTGGGACGCGATCCGAGATTCCTGGGCGAAACTTTTTGTTCCATGGCGGCGGAGATTCTGGAGGCTTATGGAATTAGGCCGGTCGTGGTCCCGGAGCCTGCGCCAACTCCGGCATTTGCTTATGCCGTTGTAAAGGCAAAGGCCGACGGGGTGATTAACTTTACAGCTTCGCACAATCCGCCGGAGTACAACGGGATCAAGTTTTCGACGCCGGATGGATGTCCGGCGCTGCCTGAAGTGACGAAAAAGATTGAGGCGGAAATTGATGCACTGGACCGGGAGGGGTCGACATCAGGGACGAAAGGTACTGGATACGGATCTACCCGGGAATTACTGGACGTGAAGGCCGGCTACCTGAAGCGATTGGGAGAGATTGTGGATCTGGGCGCGATCCGCAAGGCCAATCTGCAGGTTTGTTTTGATCCCATGTGGGGGTCGGCGCGGGGATATTCCGATGAATTCTTGCAAGAGGCTGGGGTGAAAATCGCGACCGTGCATGACTATCGCGACGTGTTGTTTGGCGGGCATGCGCCGGAGCCGGACGATCACTTGCTGGAGGACCTGCGCGGCAGGATGCGCGAGACCAGGGCGCAGATTGGCATTGCGACCGACGGGGACGCGGATCGCTTTGGGATTGTCGATGCGGACGGAACTTTTTTTCAGCCGAACTACGTGATTGCGCTGCTGTTCGATTATCTGGTGGAGAGCCGGGGATGGAAGAACGGAGTGGCAAAGTCGGTGGCGACCACGAATTTGATCAATGCGATCGCAAAGGCTCGCGATGTGGAACTTTTCGAGACGCCGGTGGGCTTCAAATACATTGGCGAGCTCATCATGCAGGACAAGATTGCGATCGGTGGAGAAGAAAGCGCCGGGCTTTCGATCCGGCATCACGTCCCGGAGAAAGATGGCGTGCTGGCGGGCCTGCTGTGCTGCGAGATGGTGGCGAAGCGAGGCCAATCGCTAGGCGAGCAATTGAGGGGGCTATGTAACCAAGTTGGTTCGTATTATCCGCAACGGGAAAACTTCCGCTTGACGGCTGAGGTCAAGGACAAGTTCACTGGGAAGTTAAGGTCTGATCCGCGGGAGTTCTGTGGACACAGGGTGAGCGAAGTGGTGCGCACGGATGGATTGAAGCTGGTCTTTGAAGATGGTTCGTGGGTTTGTTACCGGCTTTCGGGAACCGAGCCGGTGGTGAGAGTTTATTCCGAGGCACGAAGCAAGCAGGGTTTGGAGAAGTTGAGCCGGGCGGCCAAGCAATGGATTTTCGAGTAAAGAATTTGGCAGACATGCGGCGATTTCCCACTCCGCAAGATGGGTTGCGAGTGATCGCGGAAAAGGCGCCGCAGGCCGAGGCGATAGCTGCATCCTGGGTGGGGAGAGTTGGTCCCGCCTTCAGGCGGGTGTATGCGCTGCGGCGGCGATTGGCGACGATCGCGGTTGCGGTGCTGGCGGCCTTTCTGTTTGTCCACGTGATGTTTGGCGCGAATGGAATGATTGTGTATAAGCAGAAGCGAGCCGAGTATGAATCGCTGCAAAAGCGAATCATGCTGGAGCAGAAGGAAAACGAGCTCTATACACAGCAGATTCAGGGATTGCAGACCGACGAGAAGGCAATCGAGAAAGAAGCGCGCGAACAGTTGCATTATGCGCGTCCGGGCGAAGTGGTGTACGTTCCTCAGACTCCGGAAGTTGCCGCACCACCAGTGAATCATTCGGCGAGAAAATAAATAGGCGAGGCCAAGGCGCGACTACGATGCGTGGCCCCAGGTCTTTCGCCAAGCGGAAAAAGCTGAGTTCCTGACAATCAGCTAACGGGATGATCGCGTCCCGCAAGCGTGTGACAATCGAAAACGTCCTCTGTGGTATAGTTCCTGCGATCGGCGAATCGGTGGGCGCGTTGGTTGCTTCCGGGTGCGCGAGTAAAATTCCTACCATGCGGCGTGGGGCCGCGATCGAAAGATCAAATAAGGAGAAAAACGGCCATGAGAAAAGTGCTCGTACTTAGTCTTGCGATATGTTTTGTGTTCGCCCTGACAGCAATGGCGTTTGACGATATGGGGAAGAGCACCACCGTCAACGGGTGGGTGAGCGATGACAAATGCGGCGCCAAGGGGGCCAACGATAAGGCTGAGGCGTGCACCAAGAAGTGCCTGGCCGCCGGTGCGAAGATGGTGATCGTGACCGATAAGGATCAGAAAGTTCTGATGGTGGAGAACCCGGATGCGCTCAAGGACCATGTGGGACATCACATCGCCGTGACGGGACATGTGATGGGCGACAGCATTCATGTGGAAAGCGCGAAGATGCTGTGAGCGGTTTGTGTTGTGAGCAAGGGCGGCTGCGGCCGCCCTTGCATTTTTGTCGGGGATTCTCTTGTGGGCTAGAACACGCAATTGAGCAGGCTCATCGGCGCCTGCGTCGCAAAGCCAGTAAGAAGCAAATGAACACCAAGCCGGAGAGTTTGGAGGTGGTCAAGTACGTGGTTGTGTACACGACTCACCGCAATGCATCGGCGGTGGAGATCTTGGAGTGGTACCGGACGGGCTGGCAAATTGAGTTGGTATTCAAGCCATTGGAGAGCCTGGTCGGACTAGGTCACTTGCCCAAACACGACGACCGCAGTTCTCGGGCCTGGCTACATGGAAAACTGGTGGCGAGAAAGGCAATAGTGTATTCTCGCAGTCGCGTGTCTAGTCGTTGCAAGTCAGATTCAATGTAGATAGTGCCGACGGCTTCGCCGTCGAGAACGATGTCGCGGAACTGGATGAGGCGGTCAGATTCGAACCGGGTGGCCTGCTCTTGGGCAAGGGGAGGCACAAAATTGGAATCTCTCCCGCCTGACGAACATAGGTGGCAAACGGCTTGCCGTCGTCCGAGTAGATACATGCTGCAGTCACACTGGGTTCTGCCCGCAAGGCTTGCAGAACATCTTGCGCTGCATGAAGGTCGCGGAAAGTAAGCGCCGCCGTGCTATTCCGGGCCAAGACGTCCGCCAAGGTTGCCAAGTCTCGTGCCATAGCCCGCCTGAGTCCTAACAAATCAAAGACTCCCATCGGCACTGAAACCGTGATTGCAGCGATGCAGGCCATGGCGACGAATAAGCCCGTCAGCTTGTCACGGATCGACCAATCGCGAGATGTCCGCATCTACTGTTCTCCCCTCCGATCACTCGAGAACAACTTTGCCTTGCCGGCCATCGGAAACCCGTGCTGAGTCCAGATTGGTTGCCAGAAAGCGTAGTGCACATTGCCCGTTACGAACTCATCGACTCTGGGCGTGGTGCGACACTGAAAAGTCGGCCCAACGACTGTTGTACCTGGGGGTCTGATCCACGACTGTCTCGACCGAATAAAGCCGACAGAGATCCCTTGCATTTTGTTCCCCAAACCCATCAGAGATCGCAGATTAGAAGTCCCTTAGTCGATTATGCACGCTGAAACGAGAATTTTGTTCTCGTTATGATGTCAAGTTCCTACATCCATTGGGGTTAGCAGGGATATCAAGGGCGGAGCCCTCGGCTAGTTAGTGCATCCCTGGTTTTGTGGACCGGATCGCAGGATGTGTCTGTAGGTCCTTGCGAATAAGACGAGCTTCTGGCGATGCCAGAAATAAGTCGGCCATTCAAGTGCAATCAGAGAGAGCAGCTAAACTGGCTCGCCTGGTCGAACGGTGCGATGCAGAAGCGCACGTCGAACGAATAGGCCACTTTTGCGGGTGTCGGACTAATCCGCAAGAGTCGCCAATCTTTCCAATTCACAGACAAACGTATGAAATCGAGACACATTGCAGTCCTGAAGAAAGTGATGGATGGTTCATGATTTCCGGGAGAAATGCGCTCCTCAGGTTGATGGTATTCATAATAGCGTGTGAGATCGTGCACGGTCAGGCATCGCCGCAAGATCTCACGCAACTAAAGCTCGAGGATCTGATGAACATGGAGGTAACTTCGGTTTCGAAAAAGGAACAGAAGATTTCTGAAGCCGCATCAGCAGTGTTTGTCATTACCTCTGAGGACATTGCGCGCTCGGGCGCCAACGACATTCCAGATTTATTGCGCATGGTCCCAGGCGTGGAGGTGGCCCAGATCAACTCCAGCAAATGGGCTATCAGCATCCGCGGTTTCAACGGCCAGTATTCGAACAAATTGTTGGTCTTAGTCGACGGGCGCACGGTGTATACACCGATGCTCTCGGGAGTGTTCTGGGATGCGCAGGATGTACTTCTGGACAACATTGATCGAATCGAGGTCATACGGGGTCCAGGAGCCACAGTGTGGGGGGCCAACGCCGTCAACGGAGTTATCAACATCATTACAAAGAAAACGAGCGACACTCAGGGCGCCTTTGCAACTGCTGGAGGCGGCAGCTATGAACACGGCTTCGGTGCTGCGCGATACGGGGGAAGGCTCGGAGGAGCGACGTCCTATCGGGTGTTCGCCGATGGCTTCGATCGAAACCATTTTCCGACTCCATTCGGTTTGAACGGGAACGACGATTGGGAGATGGTTCATGGTGGCTTTCGCGTTGATACCAGCGCGTCTGCTCAAGACTCTATCACCGTCGAAGGCGACGCCAATAGTGGAAATGCAGGGGAAGTCGCTGGTTCGGTCGTCTCGATTTCTCCGCCGATAAATGGTCTTCTCGATCTCCGGGACCGTTATTCAGGATGGGACTTGTTGTCACGATGGAATCATACCTCCTCTGCACATTCGGAGACGTCACTGCAGGTGTATTTTGACCGGAACACTCGGAGCGATACTACTTACGGATTTGGCGTGAACACCTTTGATCTCGATTTCCAGCACCATATCGGTTGGGGTACGAGGCAGGATTTTGTATGGGGTTTAGGTTACCGGGTGAGCTCCGACGATACGCTTGCCACGCTGAGGATTTCATTCACTCCTGCCGGTCGAACAACTCAGCTATTCAGTTCGTTCGTCCAGGACGAAATCACAATCCTACCGGAGCGTCTGTATCTGAGTTTGGGAACAAAACTCGAGCACAATGACTATACGGGCTTCGGACTTGAGCCTAGCGGCCGGATTGCCTGGACCCCCAATGCCCGAAACACACTCTGGGCCGCGGTTTCACAGGCCCAGCGGACACCGGCGCGAAGTGATACGGGCATTCTTGTAAATCTGGCGGCGCTGTCTGGGCCGAACAACATCCCAATGCTTGTCGGCTATACGGGAAATCCAAACGAGAAAGCGGAGAGAGAAACTTCCGTCGAAACAGGATATCGTGCCCGGTTGTCGAGCAGCGTTTCCCTCGATTCGACAATCTTTTTCAATCATTATGGTGACCTGGTGTCGGTGGAACCGGGCTCGCCTTTGTTTGATGCTGACCCAACTCCCCATCTGGTCGTACTCAGCAGGTTTGCCAATCTGCTCTACGGAGAAACTCATGGTTTTGAGACGTTGGTTAACTGGAAAGTGACTCGCCGATGGACTCTCAGTCCGAGTTACTCATTCCTTACCATGCACCTGCACCGGGAAGCTTCAAGCGCTGACTTAACGACTGCTCCGGAGACTGAAGGCAGTGTTCCCACTCATCAGGCCCAATTGCGCTCACAGGTAAATTTGCCCCTTCACTTGCAGTGGAATGCCGCCGCAAATTTTGTCGGGTCCCTTCCCGCGCTAGCGGTCCCATCATACACGCGCCTAGATAGCAACATGACTTGGCAGGCGGGGGAGCGGTTCTCGATCAGTCTAGTGGGACAAAATTTGCTGCACGACCGGCATTTGGAGTACACAGGCCCGGACTCGTCTGTGCAGTCGGATCTCATCAAGCGGAGCGTATATGCCAAGGTCACGTGGCGTTTCTAAGGACGCAGGCGGCAACGAATGTCTTCGCCTTGTGGTAAGCAGCCGGATCGTGGTGTCGCGCTGTCTCCCATTGATGATCGGAAGCCACCGGAATGGCCCGCAGGAAGAGCCGTTCGAAACAACAAGCATGCAGCTTCAACCGTTGAAGGGCAACTTCTGTAGAGGTAACAGGTGAATCTCTGTCCTCTGCAGATCGGCGTACGCAAGTTCGACGGTCACTCGCACTGGAGTTCGGGCTGTGCCGGCGGACCGGTTTGGTCCCGCTCGAAACTCTTGGTCGGGGCGTTTGTTGCATTGCTAATTGCGATCTGTCCGACGGTGTCTATCGCGCAATCCCAAGTTGACGAATACCGCCTGAAGGCAGCTTTTCTCTTCCATTTCGCCCAGTTTGTGGAGTGGCCGGCGGAAGCACTGGGG
>Ga0187867_10002580_pt1 | contig 14888 bp, 14 predicted proteins | sample June2016WEW_13_1_FD_132976 | JGI IMG/M metagenome (GOLD analysis project Ga0187867, IMG submission 132976) | Peatland microbial communities from SPRUCE experiment site at the Marcell Experimental Forest, Minnesota, USA - June2016WEW_13_10 | ecosystem: Environmental > Terrestrial > Soil >... | reverse complement strand
GAGAACCAGTCCTGGTTCACCGGTGACGACGGCAAGCGCTACGAGCTGTTCGGCCACGGCGGGGGCGAGGAGCTGGCGAAGTCTCTCGGCGTGTCGCTCCTGGCGCAGATCCCGTTTCTTCCCGTCTTGCGCCGGGCCGGCGACCTCGGCGTACCGGTCGCTGCCTTCGAACCGGAAGGGGAGGCGGGGCAGGCCTTTAGCGCGCTTGCCGCGCGCGTGGTCGCTTTAGGACCAGGGCGGCTCTACCGTTCGGAGCTCTCGATCAGCTGAGCCCGATCCCTTCCGGGGCGGCCGCAGCCGCCAAGACGACCGCCGCCCGGAGTGGGGTAGTGCGACACCTTGCCCGTAGCGTCAAAGACGTGAAGGCGGCATCCTTGTCCTTGATGAGCGAGCAATCGCGACGCTGGGCATCGACCATGAGTGGTCACCCGAGTGGTGAACCCGGCATTCGGACGGCCCACAACCCGCCCGTCTCTCTGGCAGGCCCCTATCTCGCGGGCCCGTCTCTCGCCGCCCCGGGCGGATCTGAGCCGCCGGGCGTTTTTGACCGCGAGGCGAGGGAGGCCGAGGAGGAATGGTTGTTGGCGCCAGGCGCTACCCGATCGGTCGGGGCGGGGAGCCGCGCCCTGGCTGAGGTCGCTGATCCCTGGCGGACCTGTTTCGAACGGGACCGGGACCGGATCATGCACTCGGCGGCCTTCCGGCGCCTGGCAGGCAAGACGCAGGTTTTCATTTTCCCCGCCGATCACCAGCGGACCCGGCTTACCCATGCTCTTGAGGTTGCCCAGGTGGCGTCTGCGATCTCACGCGCCTGCCGCCTGAACGTCGCTTTGACCGAGGCGATCGCCCTCGGACACGACTGCGGCCACGGCCCCGGCGGGCACGCCAGCGAGGAAGCGCTGTCGCCTTTTTTGGCCGAGGGCTTCGACCACGCCGTCTGGGGTGCGGACGTCACCGCCGTTCCGCTCAATCTGTGCGCCGAGACCCTGGACGGCATCCGTAACCACTCCTGGTCGCGCCCGTCGCCAGCTACACCCGAGGGCGAGGTCGTCGCCCTTGCGGACCGTGTCGCCTATTGCGCCCACGACCTCGAGGACGCCGTTCACGCAAGAATCGTGACGGACGACGAACTGCCACAAGTCGTCGCCGAGCGCTGCGGTAGCTCAAGGGGCCGTCAACTCAACGTCTTTGTCACTGACGCCGTCACGACGACGCTGTCGTCGGGCAAGGTGGCCATAAGCGAGCCGATAGGCGAGGCGCTCGAGGCGTTGCGACGGTTCAACTACGAGCGCATCTATCTCCGCCGGGCCTCGGTCGAACAGTCAGCCGCGGTTGTCGAGCTTTTGCGCGCCCTCGTCGATTACTACGTGAGTCACCCGACGGCACTGCCCTCGGGAGGCGAGCTCACGCCCGACGACCCGTCCACGATTCGCGCCGCCGTCGGATATGTGAGCGGGATGACGGACCGATTCGCCTGCACGAAAGCCATTGAACATTTCGGTGAGCGGGCTGTTGTGCTTGTGAACGCCATGAAACCCGTGTGACTGCTAGCTGAACTCGCTCTTGGCGGTTCCGCAGCTCTGAGCTGGATCAGGTGGGCGCCCACATGCCGCAAGGGAAACCTGCGACTCAGCCTGGCGGGAGTCCTCGTCAGGCATCCCGGCAGGGAGCTGACCAGGCTGGAACTGGAAGGCGTAGTCTTCCCCGTTTCCAGGGCCGCGTGCGGGCCGCACCGGCTGGTCGAGGCGCAGGAAGATGAACCCTGCCACCTGAGCCGTCCCCTACGATGACCGAGAAGCGGAAGGAGTAGCTCGTGGATGTGCGCATCGGGATCATTCATACGGTGAGAGAGCTCGACATCGATCTGCCGGAAGGGACCAAGCACGAAAAGATCGTCGCCGACGTCGAAAAGGCCCTTGGTCAGCCTGACGGCGTGCTCTGGCTGGCCGACAAACGCGGGCGCCACGTCGCGGTGCCCGCATCGAAGATCGCCTACATCGAGATCGGCGGCGGGGGCGAAGACCGGCGCGTCGGTTTCGGCACCTCCTGACGCCCAAGCCCGGTGCAAGAGCTTCTCTCCTACAAGCTGCTCTTCGTCACCGGCAAAGGCGGCGTCGGAAAGACCACCGTTGCTGCGGCCATAGCGCTGCTCGCAAGCGACCAGGGTCTGCGCACCCTTGTCTGTGAGGCGGAGCCGAAGGGGGACCTAGCCCGCGCCTACGAATGCGGACCTACGCCCTTCAGTGGTCGGCGCATCAGCGACCGCCTCGTGGCGATGTCGATGGATACAGAGGCGTCACTTCGTGAGTACCTGCGCGTCGTGGCGAGGGTGCCTACCGTCGGTCACGTCGGGCCTGTCGCCCGGGCGTTCGACTTTGTGGCGACCGCAGCGCCGGGGATCAGGGAGATCCTGACCGTAGGCAAGCTGTGTTTCGAGGTTCGCGAGGGCCACTACGACCTCGTAGTCGTCGACGCCTCCTCGACGGGCAGCGTCGTCGGCCAGCTGGCGGCACCAACCGGCATCAACGAGCTGATCCGGGTCGGCCTCGTAAGGTCGCAGACCGACTGGATACTGGAGATCCTTGGCGATCCGGTCCGGACCGGAGCAGTGCTCGTCTCGACGCCAGAGGAGATGCCCGTGACGGAGGCCATCGACCTGGCGGGGCGGCTCGCGAAAGAGACGCCCGTTCATCTCGCCGGTGTGGTGGCCAACCGGGTCCTTCCGGAGCTGTTCGGGCGTTCCGAGGAACAAGTCTTCAACGAGCTCTCGCGTCCAGCGATGCGCGACCTGCTCGTGAGCGAGCTCGAGTCGTCGCGCGAGCTCGTCGAGGACGTCCTCGACGCGGCCAGGCTGGCGGTCACGGTCCGGCGCGACGGTGTCTTCCACCTCGAGCGGCTAAGGGCGGAGATCGCCCCGGAGGTGCCGCTTTTGTACCTGCCCTACCTGTTCGCCCGCGCCCATGGGCTGCGCGCCGTACGCCAGGTCGCCCGAGCCCTGTCCGAGGAGCTCTTGACATGAGCCTGTCGCAGCGCCCGCTCGGCTCACGCCCGGCGCGCCGGGCGGGAGCTGTCGCCCCGGGCGGCCCTAGCGTCACGCAGGAGCAAACGCGTCGCCTCGAGCGACTCCTCTCGGCAAAAGAGATCGTCGTCGCCTGCGGGCCGGGCGGAGTCGGAAAGACTACGGTGTCGGCCTCACTCGCGGCCACAGTGGCCGCTCGTCTCGGTGGCCGGGTGCTCGTGCTGACCGTCGACCCGGCGCGGCGGCTGGCGGACGCCCTCGGGATCGCGGGACTGGGCAACACGGCCCGCCGGGTACCAGATGAGGCCTTCGCCGAAGCCGGAGTGCGCCCGAAAGGAGAGCTGTACGCCGCCATGTTGGACATGAGCGAATCCTGGGACGCGCTTGTGCGAAGGCATGCCCCCGACGCCGCGACGGCGAACGAGATCATCTCCAACCCCCTGTACAGGAACATCACGAGGCGTTTTTCCCAAGGCCACGACTACATCGCCATGGAGCGGCTCTACGAGCTGCACGAACAAGGTGATTACGACCTGCTGGTCGTCGACACCCCACCTTCGCTCAACGCCCTCGACTTGCTCGACGCACCCGGGCGCATGGCCGAGTTCTTCTCGTCGAGGCTGCTGCGCTGGCTCATTGTGCCCTACCGTTCCCGGCTGGTGAACCTCGCCTCGCGGCCTTTTTACCAGGTGGCCGACCGCATCTTGGGCAGCCAGTTTCTCGAAGACCTGGCTGGTTTCTTCATTCTCTTCCAGACGATGAGGGACGGCTTTGTCGCCCGAGCGGACGCGGTGAGCCGGCTTCTACGCGACGTGCGGACGACTTTCATAGTGGTGACGACGCTCGAGGCGGTGCCGGCGATGGAGGCCGAACAGCTCATCGAGAGCCTTCGCGAGCGTCGCTTGCACCTGGGTCTGCTCGTCTGCAACAGGGTTCTGCCGGGGTCGTTCTCGGACCCGCCCGTCTCCCGCACGGCCGAGCTCTTAGGGCAGCGCTCGGGCGAGCTCGCCGAGTCGCTGGCGACTCGCTTGTCGCCCGACAAGGCGACCTCAGACCGTCCCGGCGCCGAGATGGTCGCCAGAGTGCTGAACGAGGTGGCGCGCAGCTTCGCCAACTTCAGGCTCGTGGCCACACGGGAGGCGGAGCTCTTGGGTGAGCTGTCGGCTGCCCATGAGGTGACAGCGGCCGTGCCGTACCACCCCGGGCACGTGACCGACCTGCGAGGCCTCCTCGAGGTCGGCGGCAAGATCTGGGGCGACGAGACGAGCGGGTCCGACAGCTCGTCACCCGGGCGCGGCGCTACGGCCCGGCGCAGCGCCAGCGGCACGAAGAAGCAAGCTCCGAAGGACGCGGCCGTTCCCGATGGCGACTGACCGAGGGCGCCGTCCGGGGCGCCATAACCTGGTGCACGAAGCGGCCCTAACTTGTGCGGGCAGGCGGCCGGCGCCCGAGACGAGAAGCACGGGGCACGCCGATGCGCGAGATCGCGTGACCGTCGAGGCGTTGAGAGCCCCGCAACCTCAAGGCGACAGGTGAGCAAAAGATGAATCCCTCTCTCGATCCAGTGCCGCGTTCGATGCTTCCGGCTCCCGACCTGATCCGGCGTTTCACCTCGATAGATGTTCCCCAGCGCCTCCACCTCGAGAGCCTGATGGCGTCTTGGAGCCTTCTCGCCGACTTGTCATTCTCCGACTTGTTGTTGTTCGTGCCCGTTACCCGTGACCGCGGCGACACTGAAGAAGCGGCAGCGCCACTCGAGGCAGAGCCCGATTCGCCGGTGCACGAGACGGCCGGGGCCGCGGGAGACCGCGTCGCCTCGCCGGCTTCGTTCGTCGTGCTCGGACAGATCAGGCCCACGACGAGCCAGACCCTCTACGAGAACGATCTCGTCGGTCAGGTGCAACCGGTCGAGACCCTCTTGAACATGGTCGAGGCCTACCAGACCGGCGTCATCATTCGGGCCGAGCAACCGAGCGCCTTTGCTGACGGGCTTGTCCGCATCACCCACATCCCGGTGCGTCACCGCGGGACGATCCTCGGCGTGCTCTGTCGTATCTGGTCGCCCTGGACGACCCGGCGCCGGGGCACGCTGGAGCGTGTCTATCTGGAGCTGTTCGAGCGCCTCTCGGTCATGGTCGCCGACGGGCTTTACCCCTTCGTCGACGACGAGGCCGCAGTCGAAGAGGCGCCGCGCGTCGGAGACGGAGTGCTCGTCATCGACGCCCATGAGCGCATCACCTATGCGTCTCCGAACGCCGTGAACGCTTTGCATCGCGCGTCGATCACTTCTGCCATCGTCGGCTCGAGCCTGTCAACCTTGGGACTTGAGACTTCGGCCATCGACGAAGCGTTCGCGAACAAGCTCCCCGCCATTGAGGAGGTCGAGCGGCTTCCGGACGTGATGTTGATGATCCGGTGCATTCCCCTCATTTCGAGGGGACAGGTGACCGGCGCGGCGATCTTGCTCAGGGACGTCACGGACCTTCGTCGCAGGGACCGGCTCTTATTGACCAAGGACGCGACCATTCGCGAGGTGCACCACCGGGTCAAGAACAACCTCCAGACGATCTCGTCCCTGCTCCGTCTCCAGGCGCGTCGCTTGGACGACACCGAGGCGGCGGGCCGGACGGCCTTGCTGGAAGCCGAGCGGCGTATCCGTGCCATCGCCTTGGTCCACGACATCTTGGCGCGTGACTCGACAGAGCAGGTGCCTTTCGAGCAGATCGTCTCTGCGCTTGTCAACATGATCCGTGAGACGAACACGATCACGTTCCCGGTGACGATCGAAGTCGACGGAGGCCTCGGCGACGTCGCGGCGGCGGTGGCGACTCCGCTCGCGGTTGCCATCGCGGAACTCCTGCAAAACGCCATGGAGCACGCCTTTCCCGAGGCATGGAGCGCGGGGCGTTGGAAAGGGGCGGACGCGTGCGTCGAGTTAGTGCTGCGAGAGGAGCCCGAGCTGTACGAGGTCGTGGTGTGCGACAACGGCTGTGGGCTGCCGGAGGGCTTCGACATCGACCACACGCGCAGCCTCGGCTTGTCGATCGTTCGAGATCTGGTGCGAAGTCAGCTTGGTGGCACGATCACGATGGACTCTGACGAGGGCACAGTCGTCCGGCTCGGTGTTCCGGTGAACGGACGACCAGGCGCCGAGCCGTGAGCGGCGCGAGCCGGGTGGGCAAAAAAATCGAGCGGTGGAGCGGATAGTCCCGGTTCGGGACCGAAGAGAGTAAAACATCGCAGCCTGTCGCGCCTTTGCAGGCGCCGCCGGCTCGCAGTTACGGCGTGAGTTGGTTCAGCAGGCGTGGCGGCGCTGAGCGGCAAGCCAGGCTTTGCGCAGCTTGCGGCGCTCGTCTTCCGAGGTCGCTCCCCAAACGCCGGATTCCTGGTTGGTGGCGAGGGCGAACTCGAGACAGGCGTCCCGGGCTTCGCACTCAAAGCACACTTCTTTTGCCGCGTCGATCTGCTCGATCGCTTGGCCTGTGGTACCGATGGGAAAGAACAGATCAGGGTCAGTGTCCCGGCAAGCCGCAACCTGGCGCCAATCGTCACTGTCCCACTCGGTCGAGCGGGTCCAAGTCAGAGCCACCCTGCCTCCTCTGCAGTTGCCGATCACGGTGGGCGTTCGTCGTCGACCACGCGCGTTCGTGAACAGAATCACAAAACTGGTGTCCGAAAGTCGGCCGTTGTTCGGCTTGGGGCCGGCGGGAGGCGGTCGGATCCCGGACTGCGGACCCAATCCTAAAGTAGGTGAAGGACGCATGCAAGCATGTGATCACGATCACGAACTCTCACTATGCTCCGAGCGATCGACAAACCTCTGACGGCGCAGGAACATCGAATTGAGATGCGAGGGAGGAGGAGACTTTGACCGAGGTCTTCGCCCATCGTGGGTCCGCACAATTGCACAGGGAGAACACCGTTCCAGCCTTCATCGCCGCGCGGGAGCACGGCGCAGATGGGGTGGAGCTCGACGTTCACCTCACGGCTGACGGTGCCGTCGTCGTCCACCACGACGCCGATCTTCCAGGTCACGGCCCGATCGCGACCCTATCATCGAGGGAGCTGCCGGAGTGGCTTCCCACCCTCGAAGAGGCGCTGGACGCCTGCTGGCCGCTCCGGGTCAACATCGAGATCAAAGGTGAAGACGGTGAAGCCGAGCGCAGGGACTCACTCGCCTCCGCAGTGGCAACGTTTGTGACAACACGCAGGGAGGCGGCCCGGGCCGTGGTCTCGTCCTTCTCTCTCTCGGCGATCGATGCGGTGCGCGCCTGTTCTGGGCGTCTTGCCACGGCGCTGCTCATCGAGCCCACGGCAGATGCGATGACATCGCTCGCCACGGCGCATCGCCACGGGCACCTTGGCTTGCATCCCTTCTTCACCTCTGTCAACGAAGGCCTCATGAAGGCCGCCAAGGCCTCCGCCATGGCCGTTCGCGTCTGGACTGTCGACGACCCAGCCCGGATCGCCGCCCTGGCGGTGCTCGACGTCGACGCTGTCATCACAAACGACGTCCCCGCCGCCCTGCGGGCGCTCGGGCGTGCCTAGCCGGGCGCAAGGGCCGCAGGCGGCGTGCCCGAGGCCCGTTCCGGTTGGCTAGTGGGCGACTTGTCGGGGAGAATCGCCCCATGAACGTCGCGGTATGTGTGAAGCAGATACCAGACACAGCGTCGCCCTTTGCGCTCGACCCTCAAGACCACACCCTCGTTCGCGAGGGGAAGCTGATCATGGACGACTCCGACAGCTACGGAGTGGAGATGGGTCTCCAACTGGTTGAGGCAGCCGGTGGAGGTGAGGTCTGCCTCGTGTCGATGGCGCCCAACGCGGAGACGAGCGGACTTCGCAATGCGCTCGCGATCGGTGCCGCCAGGGCCGTGTTGGTGTCCGATCCCGTGCTCGCTGGCTCGGACGCGCTGGCCACCGCCAAGGTGCTCGCCGCGGCCATAAGGCTCCTTGCGCCGGACCTCGTGCTGGCGGCAACGGAGTCGACGGACGGCTACACCGGCACGACGCCGGTGCAGATCGCAGAACTGCTCGGCTGGCCCTCTGTCAGTTTCGCCAAGCACGTCGAGGTCGTTGAGGGATCGCTCCGGGTACGGCGCCAGACCGAGGCCGGCTATGACGAGGTCACCTGCCCGCTTCCGGCTGTCGTGACGGTGACGGCCGGCGTCGTCGAGCCTCGCTATCCCTCCTTCAAGGGGATAATGGCCGCCAAATCCAAGCCAATCGAGGAGATGACGGTGGCCGATCTCGGACTGGACCCTTCTGAGGTCGGATTCTTGGGCGCCCGGCAACAGGTTGTCTCGGCCGAGGCTGCCGAAGCGCGCCAGGCGGGCGAAATCGTCATTGACGAGGGCGACGCCCACGAGCGCGTCATCAGCTTTCTCGAGCAGCTCAAGATCTTGTAGGAGGGGGCCCGCGCGTGGAAGAGATCTTGGTCGTCGCCGAACAGCACAACGGTGAACCGGCCGGCATCGTCTTAGAGCTGCTGACCGCGGCCCGCGGCTTTGCCGGAGCAGTCCCCGCCGTCACCTGGGGCCCCGGCGCGAAGAGAGCGGGCGCGACCCTGGGCCAGTATGGGGCGACGAAGCTGTACGACCTCGGCGACATCGGAGAGTCCCTGCCCGGCCCCAAGGTCGCAGCAGCCATCGCGGCCCATGTCTTGGGCGGGGACCGCCCTGATGCGATCCTCATCGGAGCGACCTACGACGGCCGCGACATCGCAGCTCGGCTGTCGGTGCGGCTCGACCTGCCTGTGCTGACCAACATCGTTGGCCTTGAAGCCAATGGAGACGCGCTCATCACGACGCATGCCGTATTCGGCGGCTCTGTGGTGCTCCGGGCGTGCTTCACGCACCGAGGTCCGGGAATCTTCGTGGTCCGGGCGAAATCGTTCCCGGCCGAGCCGGTCAGCGCGCCGGGCTCGAGGGAGGCAGGCGATTCCCCCGAATCGGCGGCGATCGAGGTTCCGAAGACCGGAGCGACCGACGCCGCCAGAATCGTCGCCCGGCACGAGGAAGAGCGCGGCGGTCCCAAGCTCGACGAGGCAGCCGTCGTCGTCTCAGGCGGGCGCGGCCTCGGTTCGCCAGAGAATTACTCCCTCATCACCGAGCTCGCTCAGCTGCTGAAGGGAGCTGCCGGCGCTTCGCGTGCCATCGTCGACGCCGGATGGGTGCCCTACGCCCTCCAAGTGGGCCAGACCGGCAAGACGGTGAAGCCGACGGTGTACATCGCCTGCGGGATCTCCGGCGCGACCCAGCACATGGTCGGTATGAAAGGGGCCCAGAACATCATCGCCATAAACAAAGACCCCGAGGCCCCGATCTTTACGATCGCGGACCTAGGTGTTGTTGGTGACGTCACCAAGGTGATCCCGAGGCTCATAGAGAAGCTCAAGGCTCGTAGTTGACCGCCACGGCACCTTTCGCCCGCCAAAACGACGCCATGTCGTGCCCTTCCTGGGGCCCCGCTGCGACCTTGCGCCGACTCGACGTGACGAGCGGGCAGCTCTGTGCGAGGGGCGCGGGAGCGCCAAGGACGCGCCGGGCTCAGCTGCCCTCTCCCCTTGGCCCAGCGCGCGACGCCTAGGCGACTCCCTAGCGGAAGGCATCATCGGGCGCTGAGAGCGGCCGTCCAGAAAGAGCGGCAGACCTCCACCATTAGGAGTCAAAGGATGTGTATCGTCGGGCCGCCGAAGCCATACGAGACCCGCGTGGCGACAGCTCACATGAAGGACTCGCCGGTTGCTTTTTCCGACCATTGACTTCGCAATCTTTTTCGGGATCGTCTTCGTCGGCAACTGGCTCCTTGCGCCTTTTCCCAAGCGCTGGCGGGTCTTCATCCTTATCGCGAGCTACGTCTTTTACGGCTGGTGGGACTGGCGCTTTGTCTTCCTCCTCGCCGTTTCGACCGTGTGCACGATCGCCGGGGGCCGCCTCGTCCACCGGGCCCGCAGCGACGTGGGCCGGCGAGCATGGATGATCGCAGCAGTCGCCGCCGAGCTGGGTTTGCTGGGATGGTTCAAGTACGCGGGCTGGCTCAGCGTCAATATCGACAACGTCCTTCACCATCTCGGGATGGGCGATCCCTTGCCGTTGCTCCAAGTGACGCTCCCGGTCGGGATCTCGTTTTTCACCTTCATGGGGCTGTCGTACGTGATCGACATCTACCGCGGGAGCCTCGAGCCCTCCCCGTGGTTGGACGTTGCGGTATTCGTCGCCTTCTTCCCGCACCTCGTGGCCGGGCCTATCGTGCGCGGTTCGGACCTGCTTCCCCAGATCCGCAGGGCGCACCGACGTGACCCGCGCCGCATCGCTCTTCCCCGGGCGGCTTACCTCATCTTCGCAGGCCTTTTCAAAAAGGTCGTGCTCTCGAGCTATATCTCGTCACAGATCGTCGACCCGGTCTTCGCCAACCCGCATACGCACTCTTCGCTCGAGGTGCTGCTGGCGATATACGGCTACGCCGTGCAGATCTACTGCGACTTCAGCGGCTACACCGACATCGCCATCGGTTGCGCACTGTTGTTGGGCTTCCGCTTCCCGGAGAACTTCAACGCCCCTTACACGGCCACCTCCTTGCAGGACTTCTGGCGGCGATGGCACATGACATTGTCGTCATGGCTTCGTGACTACCTCTACATCCCGCTGGGCGGAAATCACGGCTCGCGGGCGGCGATGTACCGCAACATCATGATCACGATGGTTCTCGGCGGCTTGTGGCACGGTGCGGCCTGGACCTTCGTCGCCTGGGGCGCGTACCACGGCACGGGGCAGTGCCTGGGCCATTACCGAAGAGCGAAACGTGTCGAGTCTGGGCTCACTGCCCAGCGCCAAGGCCGTTGGTGGGTCGCATGGGAGCGGTTCGCCACCTTCCAGCTCGTCTGCGTTGGATGGGTCTTTTTCCGCGCGACGTCGTTCGGGAACGCCTTCGCGATGTTCGGGCGCCTGTTCACCGGCTGGACGGTGCCGTCCCCGCTCGTCAATTTCGCTGTGCTGCTCACCCTTGCGGTCGGGATCGGGTCCCAATATGTGCCGAAGGAGCTTCCCATGCGCGCGCAAGAGGTCTTCTCACGGCTTAGCGTGTACGCCCAAGGGGCAGTGCTGGCAGGCATTCTCCTCGTCATCACGACCCTCGGGCCTCCCGGGGTCGCCCCGTTCATCTACTTCCGCTTTTGAGACTGGGATGATCTTGTCGAAGGTGGCACGAGCTTCTTGAGCATTTTCGGGAACGGACGCGGATCGAAGGGCCGTGAGCCTGCTCGCAGAGACGACCGGCGCCAGGAAAATGGCCGAGCACGCTCAAAGACATCGACGCGCGATGCCGCCCCGAGGCGCCCCGGCGCTGCCGACAAGGTGTCGAAAGACCCCGCCCCAAGGCGGCCGGGCACTTCCGACAAGATTGCCAAGGGAGCCGTGCCCCGACGGAGCGGCACTTCGTCGTCAACCTCGCAGGCTCCCCCGAGACGTGCCTCGTCCAACCGCTCCTCGAGAGTCGAGCCGTCCAAGAGGCCACTTCTCTCGGCTCGGGCGAGGTCTGGGGGGCCAACCTCGAAGGCCCTTGCCTCCCGCCCGGCGAGCCCGCAGCGACGAGCCGGCCGACAGCTCCCGGCTCGCCCGCAAAGCGGGGCGCGCCCGGAGGAAGAGGGCGCTCCGACCGACAAACGGCGGCGAGCCTCAGCGGGCCGCATACTCGCCGTAGGGCTGCTCTGTTTTCTCATCTGGCTCTTGTTCGACGCGAACCAGCTGTACCACTCCGCCGAAGCGGGCCAGATCGGCGCGCGCCGCACGGTCGCCGTGACAATCCTTCGACCCTTGGCCGCCCTCTCGAACGCCTTGCGGATTTCCGGGCCGGTCAATGCCGCCGACTCGGCCCTCGGCAGATGCGGGATCGGCGGAGCGCCGGTGTGCGGGAGCGGCGGCAACACCGTTCCCACCATCCCGGTCACCATCCCGAGCACGGTCCCGGTGACCATCCCTCCGCCCGTGGTCGTGGTGGACCGGCGATCGACCGGCTACCTGGGGTTGTTCGGGGCGCCGCATCTCGGCGGGGCACCGGTCCCGAGGCCCCTGCCGAGTTGGCCCCCGCAGATCGCATCTCCGACCGGGCGACGTCCTTTGACGTTGCTGTCGATCGGAGACTCCATCGGGGAGGACCTCGGCTACGGTCTCGGCGACGTGTTCTCGACCGACTCCGCTGTGCGCGTGGTCCAAGAGGGGGTGGAGGACACCGGCCTCTCCCGGGCGGACTACTACAACTGGCCGGGCGCCCTCGAGGTCGAGCTGCAGCGATACCACCCCAAGATCGTCGTCGTCATGATGGGCGCCAACGACGCCCAGGCGTTCTATGACGGCAACAACACCTGGCTCTCCTTCGGACGCCCCTCGAGCGACCCGTCTTGGTGGCGGGCCTACACGGCTCGCGTCTCGCTCATCATGGACGAGGCGACCGACGCCGGTGCCCATGTCCTGTGGGTGGGTCTGCCGCCCGTGGGTTCCGCCTCGACGGTACCGGCCTGGTTCCCGAACCGACTGAACAAGGTCTTCGCCTCCCAGGCGCTCATCCATCCCGGCGTGAGCTACTTCTCGGCCGCCAAGGTTCTCTCCAACAAGCGGGGTGGCTTCACCGAGTACATGATGATCGGCGGCTCGGAGCAAGAGGTCCGTTCCACCGACGGCGTGCACCTGCTCCCGGCTGGCTACGACCTGCTGGCAGGAGACCTCGTCCAGCCGATGGAGAGGGCCTGGCACGTGAACCTGGGCGTCTCTTAGCGGGGCACTCGCCGGCGAGGCCCGGCGGGCTCGTCTCGAGTTGCCGGGGACAGCCGGAATGTTAGAAACCGCGTCAGTGCCCTTGTTGGGCGGCGCGGTCACGGGCAGCTTCGATCTCCGCCTCAGCTGCCTCGCGTCCGGCCCAGGTGGCCCCTTCTACCGACTTGCCCGGCTCCAGGTCCTTGTAGACCTCGAAGAAATGCTGGATCTCAAGCCGGTCGAACTCGGGCAGGTGGCGTAGGTCTTGCAGGTGCTCATCGCGAGGGTCATGGGCGGGCACGGCGATGATCTTGTCGTCGGGACCTTTCTCGTCGGTCATCCGGAACATGCCGATCGCCCTCGAGCGCACTACGCAGCCCGGAAAAGTCGGCTCCTCGACGAGCACGAGGGCGTCGAGCGGATCGCCGTCGAGCCCGAGCGTCCCGTCGACGAATCCGTAGTCAGCCGGGTAGCGAGTCGAGGTGAACAGCATGCGGTCCAGGTAGATCCGTCCCGTGACGTGGTCCATTTCGTACTTGTTGCGTTGGCCTTTCGGGATCTCTACTACGACTTCGAATTCCATCGGCAGCCTCGTGTTTCGCCATCGTCGGCGTGATCGGCCCTGTGGGCCAGATCGTTTTGGACGACCAAGGCGAGCCAGGTCCGCCGGCGGAGACTATCAGGCAGTCTCCGACGAGGCGCGCTGGAGAAGCTCGAGCAACGGGGCCTCAAGACCCGGCGCCGCGGCCACGAAGACGGGCCCTTCGAAAAGTCCCTCGAGCGCGGTGACGCTCCCCCCTGCCTCTCGCACGATGAGGTCGCCCGCGGCGACGTCCCACGGTTTGAGCTCCGACTCGTAGTAGGCGTCGAGACGCCCGCACGCCACTGCGCACAGATCGAGGGCGGCAGAGCCGGCACGGCGAATGTCGCGCACGGCGGGCAGCACGACGGAGAGAAGCCGGGCTTGAGCGGCCCTGTTCCCGGCGCGATAGGAGAAGCCCGTGCCCACGAGCGCTTCGCCGAGCGGCCGTCGTGACGCGTGGAGGCGCAGCTCGTGGCCGTCCAATGACGCGCCGAGGCCTTCGGCGGCGGTGAACATCTCGCCCGTCGAGGGATTGTGGACGACCCCCACGATGCCTCGGTCACCGAGGCAGGCCGCGATCGACACCGAGAACGTCGGGATTCCGTAGAGGTAGTTGATTGTTCCGTCGAGGGGGTCGATGACCCAGGTGACTCCCGAGGACCCGTCTTTCGCGCTGCCTTCCTCTCCGCGGATGCCGTCGTCGGGCCGGGCGGAAAGCAGTGATCGGACGATCAGCTCCTCAGAGGACCGGTCGATGTCGGTGACGAGATCGGTAGGGCTCGACTTCGTGGAGGCGCCGTCGGCCAGCAGACGCCCTCCGGCGACTTCGGGCAGTCGGGCACACAACAGGTCTCCGGCGGCGGCCGCGACATCTCGGGCAAGCGCCAAGAGATCGAGATGAGCTGTTGTCCGTGCAAGCTCAGGCCTGTTGACATCGCCGGCGAGAATGGGATCGGTCATGGCGCGCGACGGCTCGGGGCCGCCGGTGGGCCCCCGCGCAGGCTGACGAGCTGGGCCAAGCGGGCCACGAGCACCTCGATCACGAGCTCGTCCGGCCAGTCGATGACACCGCGAAGGTCGAGATCGGCATCGGCGATCAGGCTAATGGCCCGGGCGACACGCTCTGGGCCGAGCCTTCGCGCTTGGGCGAGGACCTTTTGAGCCGGGAAGGGCGACATGCCGAGCAGAGCGGCCGCCGCCTTGGGATCGGTGATGCCGGACCCGTCCAGGCGGAGCATCGCCCCGTAGTGCCTGTGCAAGGTTGCCAGCAGCTGGAAGGGGTGGCGGCCTCCGGGGCCGATCAGGCGGTGCGCCACCCGCACGGCGGTCTTTCCGTCGCCGCTGTCGAGGGCGTCTGTGAGATCCCAGGGCGGGGCCGCTCCTTCGTCTCCTAGGAACGGCTCCAGGTCGGCCAGCGTCACTCGGCCGCCCTCGCCGTATGCCGCCGCGAGAACCTCCAAGAGCGGGTGCAAGCGTGATAAGTCCTCGCCCAAGTGCCTTTCCAGGAGTTGCCGAGCGGCAGGCTCGAGGTGGACAG
>Ga0187867_10002574_pt1 | contig 14905 bp, 8 predicted proteins | sample June2016WEW_13_1_FD_132976 | JGI IMG/M metagenome (GOLD analysis project Ga0187867, IMG submission 132976) | Peatland microbial communities from SPRUCE experiment site at the Marcell Experimental Forest, Minnesota, USA - June2016WEW_13_10 | ecosystem: Environmental > Terrestrial > Soil >... | reverse complement strand
TCACAATTCCTCCGGCAGGCTGTCTCGGCCCGCCGCGGGATGGACATCTCGGTGCTCGAAGTCCGGGTCGCGCTCGTGGAGTGGATGCAACGCCTGGGGATGGACCCTGCGTTCGCCAGCCGGTACTTGAACGAGGGATTCTCAGGCGGCGAGAAGAAACGCAACGAGATCCTCCAGATGGCCATGCTCGAGCCCGACGTTGCCATCCTCGATGAGACGGACTCCGGCCTCGATGTCGACGCGCTGCGGATCGTCGCCCGGGGAATCGAGGAAGTCCGCCGCGTCCGCCCGGCGCTCGGCATCGTCCTCGTGACGCACTACCGCCGCATCCTCGAGGAGCTGCTGCCCGACCGTGTGCACGTCATGTTGGAAGGGCGAATCGTCGAGAGCGGGGGTCCTGAGCTCGCAGAGCGCCTCGACCGCGAAGGCTACGAGGAGCTCCGCTCATGATCGCGACCGTCGAGGCAGGCCCGCTCGAAGTCACGGCACTCCGCAAGGAGTTCCCCCTGCTCCAGCAGGAGTCGCACGGCAAAAGGCTCGTCTACCTCGACTCGGCGTCCTCGTCCCAGCGTCCCCGTGCCGTGCTCGATGCGATGGACCACTACTACGAGACGACCCACGCGAACGTGCACCGCGGGGTCTACGCCATCGCAGAGGAGGCCACCCGCCAGTTCGAGATGGCGCGAAAGGCCACGGGCCGGTTCATCAACGCACCGCGGCCGGATATCGAGATCGTGTTCACGAAGAACGCCACCGAAGCGCTCAACCTGGTCGCCCACTCCTACGGTCGGCACCTTCTTCCCAAGGGCAAGGCGATCCTGCTCACCGAGCTCGAGCACCACGCCAACATCGTGCCTTGGCTCATGCTCGCCGCCGAACGCGGAGTCGAGCTCCGCTACATTCCCGTCGGCGAGGACTACAGGCTCGACCTGAGCGATCTCGACAGGCTTGTCGACGGCGTCGGCCTCGTCGGCATCTCGAGCATGTCGAACGTGCTCGGCACGATCAACGATCTCGCTCCCGTCCTCGAGGCCGCACATGCGGCGGGTGCCGTCGTCGTCGCCGACGCCTCTCAGCTCGTTCCTCACCGCAGCCTCGACGTGAGAGCGCTCGGAGTCGACTTCCTGGCCTTCACAGGCCACAAGATGCTCGGGCCGACAGGTATCGGCGTGCTCTGGGGCCGGGAGGACCTCCTCGAAGCGATGCCGCCGTTCCTGGGCGGCGGTGAGATGATCCGTGACGTGCGCCTGGACGGTTTCACCCCGAACGAGCTTCCCTGGAAGTTCGAAGCCGGAACACCGCCGATCGCGGAGGCAATCGGCTTGCACGCCGCGATCGGTTTCCTCGAGTCTGTGGGGATGGACCGGGTCGCGGCGCACGAGACCGAGCTCACCTCGCGGGCAATCGAGCTCCTCACCGAGCGCCACGGCGACGACCTGAAGATCTTCGGACCGACCTCCGACCCGGCGAGGCGCGGCGGCGTGCTGTCCTTCGGTTTCCGCGACCTTCACGCCCATGACCTCGCGCAGGTCCTCGACGCAGAGGGCATCTGCGTACGCGCCGGGCACCATTGCGCGAAGCCCTTGATGCGCCGACTGGGCGTCCCAGCAACCGCACGGGCCTCGTTCTACCTTTACAACGGTGAGGACGACATCGAAGCGCTCTCAGACGCTCTCGACGTCGCTGCAGCATTCTTCGGCTGAGACACGCCAACTGAACTAGGAGCCACGACACCGCTATGGCCGGCCTCGAAGACCTTTACCGGGAGATCATCCTCGACCACTACCGCTCGCCACGTAACCGCGGAGAGCTCCCGGTCCCACCCGCACACAGAGTCGAGGGATTCAATCCGCTCTGCGGCGACGAAGTCGTCGTGTACCTCGAAGTCGACGACGGCACACTCACGGACCTGCGCATCGCCGGCCAGGGGTGCTCCATCAGCCAGTCTTCGGCATCGATGATGTCCGCCACGGTAAAGGGCCGCCCCGTCGAAGAGGCACGCAAGCTCATCCGTTCCTTCAAGGCGATGATGTCGATCCACGAGCACTCCCTGGGGGGTGAGGAAGGTGCCGAGGACGCCGACGGTCAGACCGAGGCAGAGACGATAAAGCCCGAGGACCTCGGTGAGCTGGCCGCTCTCCAAGGGGTGGTCAAGTTCCCGGTTCGCATCAAGTGCGCGACGCTCTCGTGGAACGCCCTGGCCCAGGGGCTCGACGAGATCGCTGCCGGCGTGCCGCCGGCGGACTGAAGCTTCCCACGCTCATCGCTCGACGGTGAGACCCTCGAGGTCCGGCGAGATCACCATCGCCTGACCGGGAACTCCCAGGGACTCGAGCGCCACCTCGCCCGCATCGCGGACATGTGCCGCCGCTGTGGCGCCGTCACAGATGCCGAGCAGGCTCGGGCCGGCGCCGGACCAGCACGACACCAGGGCTCCCGCTTTCGTCAGCCGCGCCAGCAGCTCGGGCGCCTCGGGGAACAGGTGCACTCGCTGCGCCTGGTGAAGGCGGTCCTCGCCCGCGGCACCGATCAGCACTGTGCGATCGGCGAGCCCGGCCAGGAGCAGGCCCATTCGCGAGAGGTTGAAGACGGCATCGCGGTGCGGCACTTCGATCCTGAGGGCGCGCCGCGCATCGACGGTCAACAGCTCCCGGTCGGGTACCAGGACGACGAACGCGAGCGCCGGGTCAAGCGGGAACCGGCGGACCACCGGGCCGGTGTCGAGGAGCGCCGCAGACACGAGACCACCGCGAACCGACGCCGCCGCGTTCTCGCCATGACCCTCGAATCCGACTGCCACCTTCAAGGGATCGGCCGCTCCGGCGGCGGCCGCGGCCGCGACCGTGAGGGCCGCGGACGAGCCGAGACCACGCCCGACCGGGATCCCGGAGCGAACCCGGATCGCGAAACGGTCGTGGCCGCATACCGCCGAGGCCACCCGCGCCGCGAGATGGTGCTCGTCGCACGCAAGGTTCGCCCCCTCACCCTCGCTGCACAGCGAGAGCCGCTCTGCAGGGACCATCTCGACTTCCACGTAGAGGGCCAGTGCGAGGGCCAGGACGTCAAAGCCTGGACCGAGATTTGCCGAGGATGCCGGGGCTCGGGCGCGCATCGCGATCCCTCAGCTACCGCTCGCGGCGGCCACGGTGGAACTGGTCGCAGGCGGGGGCGACCAACCCGGAGGGGCCGACGCCAGGAAGAGGCTCAGCTTTGCGGGAGCCACCGACTGCACACCGGCGGGGGTCACCACCTCCACGCTCGCAATCGTGGTACCCGACTTCCAGCCGCGCCCGGTGCCCGGCTTCAAGGGAATCGATGCCTTCACCACGGTCTCCACAAGCAGACCCGCCCAGCCGACAACCGTGACCGGAACGGTGACAACCGCGTCCGGCCGCTCGCGGCTCCAGCCCGCGACGACCCTGGCAACAGGCTGGTACGCGTGCAAGATCGACCGCGTCACGAGCTCGGAGGTCGCGGCATCGAGAAGCTGCAGGTCGATCTCCGCTGCCCATTCCAAGCTCGAGGGTTGACCGAGGGTGGCGCTCACGATGAGAACCTTGTGACCCCCGACAATGCGCCTTGCCGCTGTCACGAGACAGATCTGTGCCGCGTCGGTGAAACCGGACTTGAGGCCGATCACGCCATCCTGGCCGAGGGCCGGGTTGTAGCCGCCCACCCAGCCTGTCGGGAACTTCATCGTCGGATGATCCTCGACAGAGATCATTCCCGGGACGCTCATCGCGTAGGCACCGAGGATCGCCTGGTCGGCCGCCGTGCTCCGGGAACCGGGGCTCAGGCCGCTCGCGTCCGCATAGTGCGTGTGCTTCAGACCGAGCGCCGCTGCCGTCGCGTTCATCTTCCTCACGAAGGCGTCGATGCTCCCCGCGTCCCAGCGTGCGAGATAGTCGGCGATGTTGCAGGCCGAAGGGATCATGAGCCCCTCGAGCAGTTGGCGCTCGGTGAGACGCTCGCCGGCAACGACTTCGAGGCTGGAATCGCCTTCCTCCACATCTTCGATCCACGCCGCGTGGTCCGCTGCAGTCATTCTGAACGTCGGCCCGGATCCGTGGCCGAGGGGATGGTCCTCGAGCACGATGACAGCGGTCATGACCTTCGTCACGCTTGCCATCGGCGCCGACTGTTCGTCCGCGGAGGCCCCGAGAAGCCCGATCCCCTGGACGAACACGGCGGACTGACCCGTCGAGGGAATGGGCAGTGGCGAGAGCGTCCCGGAGAGCCTGGTCACTGCCGGCACGATCGGCACGATCAAAGGCAGGCGGATCGGTGCAGATCGCAGCCTCCCCGGGTCCCTGGAGGTGACGAGCTTGGGTGATCCGGGCCCTGAAACCAGCCATCCAATCCCTGACAGCACGACTGCGATGCAAAGCAACACCGTGGCTCGCCGGCGCAAGTAGAGCCGGCGCCGTCGAGCCTTGGCTGAAGACAGCTGGCGCCTGGTCTTGGCCGGCGAGGCGACAGCGTCGCTGGACGGGGCCTCAGGCGGCGCAGTCATTGACGGTGAGGTGGCACCTTCGTTCTCCATAGCGTTGACCGCGTCGCCGGCTCGGCCGTCGCAGCTACAGCTCGTCCAGCTCCTCGGCTGTCATCAGGACGGCACGCGGCTTCGAACCCTCGGACGGCCCTACTATGCCGCGCCTTTCGAGAAGGTCCATGAGCCGGCCGGCCCGAGCGAAGCCGACTCGGAGCTTGCGCTGGAGCATGGAGGTCGAGCCTAGCTGCGACCGGACGACCAACTCCATTGCAAGAGGCAGGAACTCGTCGTCGTCGTCCTCGACTCCCCTGCCGCCTCGGACGCCGGAGGCCTCCTCGCCTTCCACGCCATCGACGTAATGCGGGCCGCTCTGGCGGCGCCAGTGGGCGACGACTGCCTGGACCTCGTCCTCACCAACCCACGGACCCTGGATCCGCCGCGGGATGCTGGAGGACGCTGTGAGCAGCAGGAGGTCACCTCGGCCGACGAGCCGTTCCGCGCCGGGCTGGTCGAGGATGACACGGCTGTCGGCGAGAGAAGAGACCGAGAAGGCGAGCCGCGAGGGGATGTTCGCCTTTATCACGCCGGTGATCACGTCGACCGAAGGTCGTTGTGTCGCGATGACGAGATGGAGCCCCACTGCACGCGCCATCTGCGCGATCCGGCAGATCGACTCCTCGACGTCGCGCGCGGCGACCATCATGAGGTCGTTCAGCTCGTCCACGACGATGAGGATGAAGGGCAACCGGACATGGCGCGTCCCCAAGCCTGCCCCGCGGAAGCCGCCAGGACCGGCGCCAGCCCACACGGGCGTCGAGGGCATGTCGGCGCCGGCCAGCCACGCGTCGGTCTCCGTTTCTGCCTCGTCACGTGCAACGGCCCCGTCGGCGAGATCGGCGCCGTAGACGAGATCGGCGCCGGCGAGATCGGCCTCGGCCCCGGCGAGATCGGCCCCAGCGAGATCGGCGTTTGCAAGCTCGGCGAGATCGGCCCCAGCGAGATCGGCGTTTGCAAGCTCGGCGAGATCGGCCCCGGCGAGATCCTCGCCGGCGAGATCGGCGTCGGCGAGCGCAAGATCGGCCCCGAGCGAGGCCCTGTCGGCCGCATTCGGCGTCCGAAGGCCCCGAAGCGGGGCGTCGTCGAGCTCCCCACGGTCGACCGCGGCGTTGTAGCCGGTGATGTCGCGCATGCCGCATTCGGCGAGCAGGTCGTAGCGGCGCTCCATTTCAGTCACGGCCCAGGAGAGCGCGTTGGCGGCCCGTTTCGGGTTGACCACGACTTGGGTGAGCAAGTGGGGAAGGCCGTTGTAATGGCCGAGCTCGACTCGTTTCGGGTCCACGAGGATGAGGCGGACCTCGTCGGGCGTGGCCCTCATGAGGATCGAGGTGATCACTGAGTTGATGCACGACGACTTGCCGGCTCCGGTGGCCCCTGCGATCAGCAGGTGTGGCATCTCGGCGAGGTTCACCATCACGGGGCGACCGGCGATGTCCCTGCCGAACGCGACCTCGAGCGGATGCGTCGATCTCTGCGCCTCGATCGACTGCAGCACGCTGCCGAGCGTTACGAGCTGCCTGTCACGGTTGGGCACCTCGACACCGATCGCCGAGCGACCTGGGATCGGGGCAAGGATGCGCACGTCAGGTGAGGCCATCGCATACGCGATGTCCTTCGCGAGGGTGGTCACCCGTGCCACCTTCACGCCTGCCCCGAGCTCGAGCTCGAAACGAGTCACCGTCGGTCCGACCGTGTAGCCGACCAGGTGTGTCTCGACACCGTGGCCGGCGAGGGCACGCTCGAGCACGCGACCTCGCTCTTCGATCCCCTTCCGGTCGAGATCCTGCTCCTTGCTCCGCTTGAGAAGCTTCAGCGGCGGAAGCTTCCACGAGCCGGACGTGGGAGCGACCGGCAGACTGAGCTGCTCGGCCTTTCCCGCGACGGTCGCGGCGCGGAGCACGTTCCCACCGGACGGCTCGGCGCCGACGACCACCGCATCTGCCGGCCCCACGCGAACTTCAACAGCGGCGACCTCGGGAGCCTCCACGGCACTGCCGGCTTGATCCCCGTCCGCTGCTCCGGAGAGGACCGACACGTGACCGGCACCGGGCGGAGCTGCGCCGGCGTTGGCCGGCCAGACGCCGAAACCCTCGGCATCGGAGCTTCCAACCGCTACGGCTCCCGACCGCAGCTCGAGCGGTTGAACGCGCATCGCGGCAATCCAGTCGCTGAAAAGGCGGCCCGTCCAGCGCGCGGCAGTTGCAAGACCCCGGCCGACCACGCGTATGACGGCGAGCAGGGGCATGCCGAGCAGCCCGCAGATCGCCGCGAGCACGACGGCGCCGAGCACGACGGAGGCTCCGGCAACACCGATGAGCCTGGAGAGCCCCCCGCCGACGCCGGCACCGACAACGCCGCCTGCGCCCCCGAGCTGGAGCCACGCTGCCGAAGTCCCAGGCGAGCCCGCTGCCAGGTCCGCAAGGCCGGCGGACACGACCAGCAGGAGCACGAGCGCCGCGAGGATCCCTCCGAGGCCTCGTCGCGCGCGCCCCGCCAGGAGGATGACACCACCGACCACGAGCGCCGCCGGCACCACGTCAGCTCCCCAGCCGAAAGCTCGCGCGCTCCCGGCTCGAAGCAAGTGCCCCGCCGGCCCGAGCAGGTTGAGATAGATGCCCAGTCCAGTGAGGACGCCGACAAGCAGGAGCGCCCAGCCCCAGGACTCTTCCGAGGGTGCCGCAGCAAGGTCGATCAGCCGCCCGGCTCCGCGCCCGAGCGCAGTCGTTTTCCGGCGCGTCCGCGCCCTGCCAGTGCCCTTGCGCGTGGCAGGGACCTTGGTGAGCTGCGGCCTCACACCCGCTTTCGGCGCAGCCGCCGCCCGCGAGGAACCCACGGGCTTCCGCCTCGCCGGAGCATCGCGGGAGGCGCCGGATTGGCCGGAGATGATACGTCGAGAGACTGCCACGATGAGCACAACGCTAACACCAGCCACTCCCGGTCACAGTGACCCCGGAAGCCTCTGTAGTAGGAAGTTCCTGCTCAGGCCTCGAGAACAAGCGGCACGATCATCGGCCTGCGCCGGGTGCGATCGCTCACGATGCGCCCGACCGTCCGGCGCACCACCCGGCGGAGAGCGTCAGGGTCCTGCGCACCCTCGCCTACGGAGACCTCGATCGCCTTCACCAACGCGGAACGCAGCTCGTCGACCACCGACTCGGCGCCGGGCTCGTCGAGGAAGCCACGGCTGACGATCTCCGGGGCGCCAACCAGCTCTCCGGTACGGCCGTCGACGGTGACAACGGCGACAACGACACCTTCTTCCGCGAGCACGCGCCGGTCGCGCAGCACGCCGACGCCGACGTCTCCGACGATCCCGTCGACAAAGACGTGTGCAGCGGACACCTCGCCGGCGAAGTCGATCCCCTCGTCGCCGAGCTGCACCACATCGCCGTCCTCGCAGATGAGGACCTCGTCGGGCGCGACGCCCATCTCGATCGCGAGACGAGAGTGGCGTACCAGCATGCGGTACTCGCCGTGCACGGGCACGAAGCTGCGCGGCCGCGCGATCGAGAGCAGTGTGGCCAGCTCACCCTGGTGGGCGTGACCGCTCTCGTGCACATGGGCGACGCCGGCATGGATGACCTCCGCACCCCGGCGCGCCAGACCGTCCATGACCTTCGCGACCGCCCACTCGTTGCCAGGAATGGCATGCGAGCTGAGAACTACGACGTCGCCTTCTTCGATGTGCAACCACCGGCTCTCGCCCGATGCCATCTGCGCCAGAGCGGACATCGGCTCGCCCTGGGAACCTGTCGAGATGACGCAGATCTCGCCCGGGTTGTGGTCGCCGATCGTCTCGATGTCGGCGAAGCAACGATCCGGGATCGTCAACATTCCAAGATCGCGGGCGATGCCGACGTTCTTCAACATCGAGCGGCCGAGAAGGGCCACCCTGCGACCGCTTGCGATCGCAGCGTCGGCGAGCTGCTGGATGCGGTGCACGTGGCTCGCGAAACAGGCCACCACGATTCGACGACCCCGTTGCGCAAGGAAGATCCTGCGAAGCGATTCGCCGACTGCGCTCTCGCTGCCGGTGTAGCCCGGCAGCTCCGCGTTCGTCGAGTCCGCGAGCAGCAGGCGGATACCTTCGGTGGCGGCGATCTGGCCGATCCGGGCGAGGTCCGTCCTCCGCCCGTCGACAGGTGTCAGGTCCAGCTTGAAGTCACCGCTGTGGAGCACGACGCCCTGTGCTGTGTGGAAGGCGAGGGCGAAGCCACTCGGCACCGAGTGCGTCACCGGGATGAACTCCACGTCGAACGGGCCGATCTTGCGGCGCTCGCCGTCACGCACCTCCACCAACGGTGCCTTCTGGCCGAGGCCCGCCTCGTCAAGCCGGTTGCGCGCGAACCCGAGGGTGAGGCCCGAGCCGTAGATCGGCGCATCGACGTCGCGCATGAGGTACGCGAGCGCCCCGACATGGTCCTCGTGCCCGTGGGTGAGCACGATCCCGTCGACATCTCCAGCGCGCTCGCGGAGAAACGTGAAATCAGGCAGCACCAGGTCGACGCCGGGCATCTCCGGATTCGGGAACATCACGCCACAGTCGAGAACGACAAGGCGGCCCGCCTGCTCGACAACCGCGCAGTTGCGGCCGATCTCTCCCAGCCCGCCCAGGAAGGAGATTCGGACCGCTTCAGGCATTCGGGCTCGTCACCCCGGTCCGAGCTGGGCGGCTCGAGCGCCACAAGTCCAAGTTGGCCAGCATGGTGCGCGCCTTGGGCTCCAGCCAGTCCGGAGCAGGTCCCATCGGCAGGCGGCACTCACCGGCCGGAAGTCCCCGTGCGCGGAGAACGGCCTTTGCCGGCAGTGGGTTCGGCGCCTCGTCGCTGGACTGGAACGAGATCGCGTCGATCAAGGCCGCGTTCAGCTCCCGGGCGCCTTCGACATCGCCATCCAGGTAGAGCCTGATCATCTCCCCCACTTCCTGACCGACCCAGTGCGACGCCACACTCACGACACCGACCGCGCCCACCGCGAGCAGAGGAAGTGTCATCGAGTCGTCGCCGCTGTAACAATCGAAACCTGATCCAGCCTTGGCCATCAGTCTCGCGGCACCGGCTGGGTCATCGGATGCATCCTTCACGCCAACTATGTTCGGAAAATCATGCACGAGCTGCAACATCGTGTCGAGGGCGACCTTGCGCCCGGTGCGCACCGGGATGTCGTAGACGAGCACCGGGAGCGACGTCGCGGCGGCAATCTCGGCAAAGTGCGCGGCGATGCCGCTTTGGGACGGGCGGTTGTAGTAGGGCGTGACGGCGAGGATCCCGGCCGCACCGGCCTCGGTAGCCACCCGCGTGAGCTCAACGGAGTGGGCAGTGTCGTTCGTCGTCGAGCCGGCGATCACCGGCACTGTGACCTCGCGTGCCACGGCCGCCCAGAGCTGGGTACGCTCCGAGTCGCTCAGGGTCGGCCCTTCGCCGGTGGTTCCGGTCACCACGAGCCCGTCACTCCCGTTGTCGACGAGATAGCGGGCGAGAGCTACGGCGCCGTCGATGTCAACTCGCCCGTCGGCGTCGAACGGGGTCGCCATCGCGGTCACCACTGAGCCGAAGCGTCCGGCCCGTCGGGCCGCTGTCACCATGGTCGCGGCCTTGTCACGAATCGAAAGTTAGCAGGATGCGGGTTCCGAGCTGGTTCCATTCCGAACTTGCGCCGGAGCCGGTCGACGATATGGAGCCGTCGAAGGCCCGGGCACAGAGCCCTCAAAGTCCGAGCAGGTCCCCGAGCCCGACGGTCAGCCCTTCCAGGTCGGCGACCCGGCGAACGGCCAGGAGCACGCCGGGCATGAAGCTCGCCCGGTCCAAGGAGTCGTGCCTCACCGACAGGGTCTCACCCTGCAAGCCGAAGATCACCTCTTGGTGCGCGACGAGCCCGGGCAGCCGCACCGAGTGCACGTGCACGCCGCCTGGGGCTCGTCCGCCTCGTGCTCCGGCGACTAGCTCTCTCTCGGTCGGATCGGCGGCCCAGTCCCCCGCACCGGCCGCGTCACGTGCAGCCTGCATACGGCGGATGGTCTCGAGCGACGTCCCTGATGGTGCATCCCGCTTGTGGTCATGATGGAGCTCGACAACCTCCGCGCCACCTACCCAAGGTGCGCAGATCTCCGCGCAGCGCATCATCAGCGCGGCGCCGATGGAGAAGTTCGCGGCCACGATCGCGTGGGCTTCCCCCGAGAACCAGGCCCTGAGGGCCTCGAGATCGGTCTCATCGAAGCCTGTCGTGCCGCAGACGACGTGAACTCCGTGATCGGCACACCAGCGGAGATTGTCACGCGCCGCTGCAGCGACGGTGAAGTCCACGATCACCTCAGCCCCGGCCGCGCTCGCGGCTGCGGGCGAGGCGGCGATCTCCAGCCCACTGCCGTGCAAGGCTGCGACCTCATCGAGCGGTCGGCCCGCCGCGGCGGGGTCGACGGCAACGACAAGCTCGAGATCGCTACAGCCGAGGACCGCTGCGCAGACTGCTGCTCCCATGCGCCCGGCGGCTCCGAATACTCCAACGCGCAACATGGCATCACCGTACCCGTTGCCCGAAACGCCATCAGGGTCTCAGGCAGAAACGGGGCCGAACTGCCTGGGCGCCCTGGGCGAGCCACGAAGGCGCCGGGCGGCCCGGCGCTTCAGGAGAAGTCCGACTCCACGAACGGCCCGACGACCGCGAGCGTTCTGGGGCCGGTCAGCACATACTCGGCGACGGTTCGAACCTGGTCCGCCGTGACTGCGGCGATGCGCCCGAGCAGCTCGTCTGTGCTGAGCACGGAGCCGAACAACAAAAGGCCGGAGCCAATCCTCGACATGCGCGAGCCGGAGTCCTCGAGCGAAAGGAGCATGTCGGCACGGAGGTGCCCCTTTGCCACCTCGAGCTCCCTCGGGGTGATCCCCTCAGCGCCAAGGCGGTCGAGCTCGGTGTGAAGCAGGTCGAGCACCTCATGGGCATGCTCGGGCGCGGTGCCGACCGAGACCGCAAGAGTACCGGCGTCGTCGTAGGCGCTGCGATCGGACCCGATCGAATAAGCGAGCCCTCGCGCTTCTCGGATCTCCTGGAACAACCTGCTGGAGAGGCCTCCGCCGAGAACGTGGTTGAGCACGGCCAGGGTAAAGCGGTCAGCTGAATGTCGGTCCGGTGCCCTGACCCCGAGAACGAGCTGCGCCTGTTCGGTCTCCCTCGACTCGACCACGAGCGCAACGACGCCCTCCCCGGGCGCCTCGCGCACGGGAGGACGCCCGCCGTGGCGCTCGGCGAAGCGAGCTTCGATACCCGCGGCGATGAGCTCATGATCGAGGTCGCCCGCGGCGGCGATCACCATGTTGCCCGGCAGGTAGTGCTCGTCGAAGAACGACCGGATCGCCGGCACTGTGACCTTGCGGATCACCTCCGGTTCGCCGAGAACCTCGCGCCCGAGCGGGTGGTTCGGGAACATCGCATTGGCGAACTGTTCCTGGACCACGTCCATGGGCTCGTCACGATGCATCAGAACCTCTTCGAGGATCACCTGACGCTCCGCATCGACCTCTTCGGGCCGCAGCGCGGGCCGGCACAGGATGTCGCAGAGTATGTCCAGACCGAGCTCGACGTGCTCGGCCAACGCCCGCACGTAAAAGGTCGTGTACTCCTTGGTCGTGTAGGCGTTCATGTCGCCCCCGACCGCGTCGACTTCCTCGGCGATCTCGCGTGCGGTTCGTTCAGGCGTTCCCTTGAAGAGAAGGTGCTCGAGAAAATGCGAGATCCCCGCCTGCTCGGGCGTCTCGTCGCGCGAGCCGGTCCCGACCCAGACACCAACGCACAGTGAGGCAACCTCCGGCATCGACTCGCTTACGAACCGGATGCCGCTGTCGAGCGTGGTGGTCGTGATCACTGGCGGAGGGTCCCCCGTACGGAGATGGCCACGGAGTCAGCTCAGCGCCCGCCGCTCCTCGGGCGCCGGCGAGCTGTGCCTGAGCCGCCACCAGGACCGCGGCGCGCACCGCCCCCACCTTCCGAAGCGCGCCTTGCTCCGCCGGCCGGCGACCCGCCGGCGAGATCGGCAGGACCGAGATTGCCGAACGCCGACTCGAGCTCACTCTCGAACGCGTCTTCGAACGAGGCACGGCGACGCGGGCCACCTTTCTCGTCGGTGCCGCGGCTGCCACTTCCGGCGCTTGACGCAGCTCCGGAACCGGTGCTGCCGCTCGAACGCCTTCCACCACCATTGCCGGATCCCGAACGACCTTCGCCCGAGGCTGCACCCTCGCCTGCATCACCCGAAGGCGGCTCGCCGGCGAGCGACAGCGACACTTTGCCCTGCGGATCGATCTCGTCGACTCGGACTTCGAGCTCCTGGCCGAGAGTGACGACGTCCTCGACACGCTCGACCCTCTTGCCCTGTCCGAGCCTCGAAATGTGGACCAAGCCGTCCCGGCCGGGGAGGATGTTGATGAACGCCCCGAACTTGGTGATGTTGACAACCCTGCCGCTGTACACCGCTCCCACCTCTGGGGTCGGCGGGTCGAGGATCAGCTCGATGCGGCGGCGAGCTTCGTCGACCACCGAGCGCTGCTTGGCACCGATGGTGACCGTGCCGACCGTGCCGTCGTCGTCGACGTTCACATCCGCGCCGGTCTCCTGCTGGATGGCGTTGATGACCTTGCCCTTCGGGCCGATGATCTCACCGATCTTGTCGATCGGGACCTCAAAGCTCACGATCTTCGGCGCGTTCTCTCCGACCTCTGCCCGAGGAGCCGAAATCGCCGCCAGCATGACCTCGAGGACCTTGAGCCTTGCCTCACGCGCTTGGCTCAGTGCCTGTGCGAGCACCTCGGCCGGCAGGCCGGCGATCTTCGTGTCGAGCTGCAGCGCCGTCACCACCTCAGCGGTGCCGGCGACCTTGAAGTCCATGTCGCCGAATGCGTCCTCGGCGCCGAGGATGTCGGTCAGGGTCGTGTACTTGCCCTCGGCGAAGACGAGCCCCATGGCGATGCCGGCGACCGGCGCCTTGATGGGCACTCCGGCGTCCATGAGCGAGAGCGAGGATCCGCAGACCGACGCCATCGAAGTCGACCCGTTCGAGGAGAGCACGTCCGAGACGAGACGCAGCACATAGGGGAATTCGCTTTCCGGGGGGATGACAGGCAGCAGTGCCCGCTCGGCGAGCAGGCCGTGCCCGATCTCACGGCGCTTGGGCCCGCGCATGAAGCCGGTCTCCCCGGTGGAGAAGGGCGGGAAGTTGTAGTGGTGCATGTACCGCTTCGACTCGTCGATGCCGATGGTGTCCAGCAGCTGGTTCATCCGGGGCATGCCAAGCGTGCAGACGTTGAGCACCTGGGTGTCGCCGCGCTCGAACAACGCCGAGCCGTGCGCAGTCGGGAGCAGTCCGACCTCGGCCGACAGCGGCCTGATGTCAGCCGGGCCGCGCCCGTCGATGCGGATGCCCTCGGAGACGATCCGCTTGCGGACGATCTTCTTCGTGTAAGCACGCGCAGCCGAACGGATCTCCCGCTCGCGCTCGGGGAACTCAGGGGCAAGCTCGGCGGCGATCGCGTCGGTTACCTCATCGAGTGCCGCATTGCGCTCGGTCTTGGTCGTGATCGCGTTCGCCGCCTCCAGACGATCGGCTCCGGCGGTGGTGACACGCTCGTAGACGTCCGCGCCGTAGTCGACGAACAGCACGAAGTCGATGGTGTCCTTGGAGCCGGCCGTACGGACCAGCTCTCGCTGGAGCTCGATCGACTCTCGGATCCAGGTCTTCGCGACCTCGAGACCGTTTGCGATCACGTCCTCGGTCACCCGGGGCGCACCTTGTTCGAAGTACTCGAACGCCTTCTCGGTGCCCCCGGCCTCCACCATGACGATCGCGATGTCGGCGTCCGGCTCCTCGCTGAGCGCCCGGCCGGCCACGACGAGCTCGAACGTGGAGGCATCGCCTTCTTGGTAGGTGGCATGCGGGAGCCACGACCCCTCTGTCGAGTACGCGATGCGCACGGCGCCGATCGGTCCCTCAAAGGGAATGCCCGAGATCATGAGAGCCGCCGACGAAGCGTTGATCGCCAGCACGTCGTGCGGGTTCAGCAGGTCAGCACCAAGGATCGTGCCCACGATGTGGACTTCGTTGCGGAAGCCTTCGGGGAACGACGGCCGCAACGGTCGGTCGATGAGGCGGCACGTCAGGATCGCCTGGTCGGTCGCCCTCCCCTCTCGCCGGAAGAACGACCCTGGGATCTTGCCGGCCGCGTACATCCGCTCTTCGATGTCGACGGTGAGGGGAAAGAAGTCGGTGCCCTCACGCACTTTTCGAGCGGCCGTTGCGGTTGCGAGCACGACAGTGTCGCCGATCCGGGCGACGACGGCACCATCCGCCTGACCGGCGAGCTTGCCGGT
>Ga0187867_10002573_pt1 | contig 14907 bp, 10 predicted proteins | sample June2016WEW_13_1_FD_132976 | JGI IMG/M metagenome (GOLD analysis project Ga0187867, IMG submission 132976) | Peatland microbial communities from SPRUCE experiment site at the Marcell Experimental Forest, Minnesota, USA - June2016WEW_13_10 | ecosystem: Environmental > Terrestrial > Soil >... | reverse complement strand
TCTACGATGATTGGGGAAACGATATCAGCGTAACGGACGGCCGTTGGGCAATCACGTTGGGGCAGTTCGGCATAGTGGGTTTTTTGGCGGAGTTCGGATTGCTCGCATTGACAGTGTTCCGCGCGGCGAGAGTCCTTAAATTTGCAGAAACTGAGCGTGACAGTATCTTTTTGGGAGCCCTTGCTCTCATCATCGCCATAAAAATGATTGACCTGTTGCCAAACGCATCGCTCAGTCCGTGGACTTGGCTTCTCGCGGGGACATTGCTGGGCAGAGCCGAAGCGTTGCGCGGTACCGCACGACAATTTGGCGTAGGACACGGCGCTCCAGGAGCTCTCCTTCAAAGTACTTCCGTTCCACTCAATAAAACCTCCCGTACTTAGTGTCCGTCCGAAAACTTTTTTCTGAAAGCGTTGGAGGAAATTCGGCATGGGCTTCCCAACAAGCGTGTTTTCCGGCACCTCATTTAACTTCTTGATCTGGAAAAATGAGTCAAATCAAACGCATGTTTCCGGACAGACTCTTAGAATGGCCACGATCAACATCTCGAAACATACTGTTTGATGTCGAGTAGAATTATGCACCCTCCAGATCGAATTGCACTCAAAAAACGTGTGCTTAGTGCCGGTATTTGGAGCCTGGGAGGTTACGGATTCAATCAATTACTACGTCTTGGAAGCAATCTACTGCTAACACGGCTGCTCGACCCAAAAATGTTTGGCGTAATGGCAATAGCAACCATGGTGATGGTCGGCTTGGCCATGTTTTCGGACCTCGGATTGAAACCGAGTGTGGTCCAGAGCAGGCGCGGCAACGACGCTGCTTTCTTGAATACTGCCTGGGTAACACAGATTCTTCGCGGACTACTTCTTTGGCTTTTAGCGCTCATTGCAAGCCTGCTCATTTACTGTGCCAATCACGTCGGCATGGTCCCCACAGGCACCGTTTATGCGGAACCCATTCTACCATTTGTAGTCGCAATATTATCGATCACCGCGGTTACCGCAGGGTTCGAGTCGACAAAGTTGCTAGAGGCGAGCCGAAATCTCTCACTCAAGCTCGTCGTACAGATCGAACTTTCGAGCCAAATTATCGGAATGCTTTGCATGTTAGGCTGGGCGTTAGTCGATCACTCGATTTGGGCACTGGTCGGTGGTGCTATCTGTTCTGCCGTACTGAGAGCTATTCTCAGCCACGCTTGGTTGCCAGGTACGCCTAACCGCTGGCAGTGGGACAATGGAGCATTTTACGAAATCTTCCATTTCGGCAAATGGATGTTTTTATCGTCAGTACTCGGGTTTCTCGTAAACAGCGGCGACCGCCTGTTGCTGGGAGGATTACTCAGTTCCGCCACCTTTGGAGTCTATTCGATTGCTTCTCTAATCTTAAATTCAATCGAACAAATTCCGGCTAAAATAGCGGTGGACGTGTCGTTTCCCGCTCTTAGCGAGGTAGTTCGTGATCGCCCGACTGATTTCAAGTCGAGTTACTATCGTTTTCATGCAGTTGTTGCCTCTTTCGCATACATCTGCTCAGGCGTTCTTATGACGTCCGGAGACTCCCTGATTCGCTTTCTGTATGATCCGCGCTACGCCGAGGCGGGTTGGATGCTCGAGATCCTTGCCGTCGCCTTGCTCACCGTTCCCCTCCGCGTCGCTACTCAGTCCTACCTAGCGCTCGGAAGGCCACAACTATTGTCAAACGTAATCGCAATTCGGCTGGCGGTTCTATTTGTCGCTACGCCCATCGGGTTCTATTATTTTGGCATTCCCGGCGCGATGTGGGGAATCGTTTCAAGCCAGTTCGCATATCTCCCAGCGATTATCTGGTACAACGTAAAGCACACAATATTCGATTTGAGAACAGAGCTTTACTTGCTTCCTATAGTCGCTGGCGGGATGGCGATTGGACGAGTGGTTTCGACAATAATCGGAGTTTAGGGATGGATCAATCGAACTCACGTCCTAAAAATGCACACCTGGCATATCGCGCAATTGACGCCGTTTTTCGTAACAGCTTGCATATGCTTCCAATTTTGACATGGACGGAGCGTGCTGCACTGTGGTGGGGATATAGGTTTCGACCGGCGCCCTGTGTGGTGAGACTACGTTCTGGCGCGCTTATCCAGATTGATCCAACCGACTACCTCCAAATGATGATTTATTACTTTGGAACATTCGAACCACACTGTTTATCATATTTGAAGCGATGCGTGAGAAAAGGAGGAACGATAGTAGATGTTGGAGCCAATATCGGGCTCTTTACTCTTGAAAGCTCTTTCGTCGTGGGAAAGGCCGGTCGAGTTGTATCGATAGAGGCGGCGCCATCACATGTTGAAGCGCTGAAACACAATATCGAATTAAATTTCATAAAGAACGTGTCTGTAATTGAGACAGCAGTCGGCGACAAGACGGGACATGCGACTTTAACCCGTCCAAGAGGAGGAAATCTGGGGACGTTTACTGTCGGAGCAGTAGATGGGAATGAAACCTACGTTGTTCCAGTGCGACCAATGGACCAGTTGCTCGGAGAAATGGATGTCAGCTCCCTTGATTTGATTAAGATCGATATCGAAGGATCGGAATTTTGCGCATTGCGCGGGGCCAAGCAAATCTTGAGGGAGCATAGACCTACGCTTCTAATCGAACTAAACGAGGCCGCGCTTCGCCGCTGTAACTCCTCGACGCAAGACGTGAAGGAATTGCTTGGTGAACACGGTTACCGCGGATGGCGAATTGGGCAGAAAACAGTTCGGGAAATTCTTGACCATCAAGTCACGCATGGATGTGACGAATGCCTATTTGTGCATCGGACCAACAACTTGTTGATGGAGAGGCTACAGTTGATCTAATTAGGATATGTGCATAACTGGCAGGATTATGCTTTACGATCTCATTCGAGGGCCACGTCCCTACGGCGTACTTGAGATTGGTGTTCTCTGGGCGGAGGTGCGAAAATCATAGCGGCCGCGCTTGAAGATTCCGGTTGGCCCGGTCGTGCGATCGGCATTGATCCGGCGCCGTTGCGAAACTTGGAAGACCATTGGACCTCGCCATCATCGACGCCATGCACACGCACGATCACGTCTTGTGATGACCTAAAGGTGATGATACCGCAAATCGCAATTGGAGGACACATATTAGTGCACGACGTCTACCAAGCCGGAATCGAATAAGCAGTGAGCGAAGTTCTGGCAGCGCACCAAGCGCCTGTGGCTTGCGGGTTGTTGACCTGCTAACCCACAGATCACAGATGCTCCACTTGCGTATCAAGGGCTACGGTCTCATCAGAGCCGGGACGCGGAAAAGCGATCTATGATAATGCCTTCGACATGGGGCAAGGGCTGCCTTTCGTCCAAAGGCTACAAAGATCACCGAGAGCTTTGGAGAACGGGCGACTTCGCTACCGAAGACCGAGAAACTGCCATTCGCAACTGCGCGACCGACAATGACGGCAAAGGATCACGCCGAGTACATGGCAGCGCAGTTTCGTTTCTGACCATTTGGAGCAATATGATCCCGGGAAGCTAACTCCAGCTCGCTGCCGATCCCAGCGGAACTGATCACCCTCATTGGATTTTGTCGATGCGTATCACGTTCATTGCTCCTACGGTGAGTTTGAGCGGCGGCATCCGGGTAATGGTGATTTATGCTCAACAATTAATCCGAATGGGCCACATCGTTCGAATCATTTCACCACCGCCTCAAACGCCTCCGCTCCCGCATAAACTCAAATCCTGGCTGAGTGGTGACCGCTGGCCCGGCAAGCCACAAGCGCCAAAATCACACCTCGACGAGAGTGGCGTCGATCACTACGTTCTGGATCGATGGCGTCCTGTAACCGATGATGACGTACCGGACGGGGACGTCATTATCGCAACTTGGTGGGAAACAGCCGAATGGGTTAACGCGCTACGTCCAAACAAAGGTGCCAAGGTCTATTTCATTCAACATCACGAGATTTTTCCTCACCTGCCGGTGGAGCGCTGTAAAGCTACCTACCGTCTGCCTTTGCACAAAGTCGTGGTTGCACGATGGCTAAAACAAGTCATGGACACGCAATATGGCGACGAGATCGTCGATCTTGTACCCAACAGCGTCGATAGATATCAATTTTTCGCTCCAGTTCGGCATAAACACTCCACTCCTACGGTCGGCGTGCTCTACTCAACGGTTCCCTCCAAAGGCCTCGACGTGTCACTTTCGGCACTGCAGGTCGTACGCGAGAGGTTTCCTGATTTGCGTATAATCTCTTTTGGAAGCGAGAAGCCAAGCAACAAATTGCCACTTCCAAAGCATGCCAAGTTTTTTTTCTGTCCACCTCAGGAACAAATTCGAAATCTTTACTCGCGGTGCGACGTCTGGATTACAGCCAGCCGGAGCGAGGGCTTTAATCTTCCGGCCATGGAAGCCATGGCCTGCCGGACGCCTGTAGTTTCAACCCGCACCGGGTGGCCGGAAGAGGCCGTGAAATCGGGCATAAATGGAGTTTTGGTAGATATCGAAGATAAGATCGCGCTCGCGAACGGAGTGCAATGGGTGCTCTCACGTAGTGAGGAAGATTGGAGAAACCTTTCGTCAAATGCCTACGCAACGGTGGCATCAAGTTCCTGGAAAGCGAGCGCCGAATTGTTCGAACGAGCCTTAATACACGCCTGCCACAGGTCGGCGCGCGGAGAGATCGGCGGGGAATGCGCCTGCCTGTCTGAGACACCGCCCGATCGATAGGTTGGCAAGTGCTAGAATGCTTGTTTGTCGCGCGAGGACTGATATGATATGACCCGTCGGAGGCATGAAACTCAAAAAGCTTCCGCCGCATATGCGTTCTGCGCTGCTTCAATGGCGAGGCCGTTTTCGTATAGGCCGTTGACTCCAGCATATCCGCGATCGTCATCAGACGCGTTAGACTTTAGCTTTCGAGAATCCAAGATAAAGGTAACGCGACAGCTGTCAGTCCATCAGTCACGCCCTGATCCTCTTCAATCACGGCGCGCGTTGAATGCCACCACCGCATCCCATACCGGATTGCTGTCTCCAGGATACCGCAACGCGCCCCAGTTCCCGAAGCGGTTAACCGGTCCCGCCTCAACGAACTTCGCCGGAAATTTGCCGCCCATCGCGACAAAGGCGCTGAACATCGACGTATAATTTCGAGCGTCTTCGGCGGTATGACAGGATTGCCTGTAAAATTCCATAAAGCGGGCCCGTTCGGCCGGATCCAAACTGCCGATGAGAAACGGAACATTGCCGTTGCCGCCTTCATATTGAATAAACCCAAGGCCATTAGCATCCGCGATCGCTTTCTGCGCGCGCCAGAACTCGAAAATCTTGTCGAGCGAACGCAAGCCATGAGTATAACGGCCGTCCAACATATCTTCATTTACTACGCGATTAAAGTAGCTGTATTTCGTTGGTTCAAGACCGTCCTTCCAGCGCTGTTCGCTCACATCCATCCATCCCGTCACAACTGTTGTTCGGTCTTTACCGAGATTCCCGCCATAGTAGCCCGTAACCGCGACGTCGTTGAATAGATCGGCGATCATCAGCGAATGGTCGTGCTCCGCAATGTATTGCTTGGCACCGGCAATCATATGATTGGTAACGTCGGCATTGACAGTCTGTGTCGCAAGCACCCCACGCCATTTGCTTCGGCCTCCTGTGCCGTAAGTGTCACGGATCACCTTCATAGAATGGGCCGCCAAATAACCCGCCATCCAGTAGTTATCATCTCGTCCGAATTTGTCGTGGGCCTGTGCCATTAGCCAATGAGGAGCGTTGAAAATAAAATTCCAAAGCTCGTTGCCAAATTCAAAATAGGTAATGAGCCCTGGCGCTAAATTGTCACGAAAGTGAGCCGCGAACAGCGCCACCTCCTTTGCGATGCTGTCTAGATCATATGGTGAGGTTACCGATGCCAATTCTGACACAAAGCCGCCGTAGCTAGTGCTATCTACGTCTGCCAACGCAAAGGTTCCGGCATTCTGATCTGAATTAACGACAGTCCAACGGCGTCTCTCAATTTGTTGCCAGTTCGTGCGATAGGGAATAATTTGATCCCCGTCCTCCCACTTGTGTCCCGGCGACGTTACGACCGCTGGATTGGCGTTGCTAATGGTCGTGATAGAGGACAGCTTTTTGGTGCCGAGAACACTCGGGATGCAAACCCACGGGTGCGACTGAACTCGATTCGCTAGAGCGGACATTATGGAAAGCGGCATTCCGCCTCTAATGAAGGGCTTCGTTGTCAAGTTGCCGTACAAGCAGTATTTCTCATCTGGAATATCTGAAAATCGCAGCGTACTAATATTAGAGTTCGTGACCTGCCAATCCATAAAGCGGATCATGCCGGAACCTTCACGCACGACTGCCATCCAATCAGGATTGAAAATCTCGCCCGCGTCGAGACGGGCTTCGTAGCGCGCTTCGCACAGACGAATGTTGCGCGGCGGGTTGTGGTGATCTATGCCGGCGAAGGTTACAAACATATTGGAGGTGTTGCTGCCCCAGGTCCAAATGACGCGGTTGCCAAACCGGGTCAAAGACGAAGAGCCCCCTATTGATACATGGCTCGCCGCGCCATCCCACTTAAGTACCCATTTCTCGCCAACGCGATTGTAACCCGCAGGGACTCCGTCGGGCGGCAGCGCATAAATGCCGCGTACCAGTTGCGCTGCATTGCCGGGGAGCGGCCTCATCAGTTCGCCGTTGCTATCGAGATATCCATCCCAGGCAGATTTCGCAGTGTCAGGGCCAATGTTGCTCGAGCGGGTAACGCCGTCGCTAATCACATGAATATCGCCAGCTGATTTCCAGATGTTGATGAACGGAAAAAAAAGCGAGTAATTAGCGATGCCCCTAAGACCGAGATTGATGCGACCGCCGCTCGCGGTCGATTCAGCTGCAAACGAAGAGTCTGCTTTTACCGCTGCCAACAGCAAAATTGTCGACACTGACGCCAACAAACCTCTGCGAGATATAGATGACACGACACGCTCCTACTTCACGGCCGCACTTGCGTGAATTCGCGATTTGTTCAAAAGAAGACAAGCAATGCAACTCCTTATTCCAAGGCCTTCCAGAGATGCTCGAGATGGTGGCGGTAGCGCGCCGGGTCGATGCCGTCCTTGGAATGAACCATTACTGCCACTGTTCGAGGTTCGAAATCGGCGAAGAAGGCGTGCATGGCCGCATCGGTCGTTAGCTCCTGGCCCCACGACGCCTTCACCAGCCGAACCACTGAAGGCGCGTGATCGACCGCATCATATCCCAGCACTTCGCGAACAAAAATTCCGTAGAGCATGTACTCGGCGAAGCTGGGCGTCCGGGCAAGCGCAACCTGCCAGTTTATGCCGGTGCTGTACTCAACTCTCTGCTGCATCGCCTTCACCGTTTCGCGATTCCAGCAGATCATGTTGCCGACATGATTGCGATAGTTGCCGTCATGTTGTGGAAGACCCAGCAAACGACGCGCAACTGCCGTCCAGCGTCGGTTAGCGTCATCGCAGAAGGGGACATCGAGCAATCCGACTTTCCCGTCAACCAGCAAATCATTGCGATCGAAGTGACGGAAGAATGCAGTGTCGGAATCGCAAAATACCAATGTCCGCTCGGGAATAGCCTCGATTGCCGCGATCTTCAAGATCTGCTGGACGATCCAGCCGCGCACGGGTCTCGCCTTCAAACTGAGCCAGATGCCTTTGCGGCCCGGACTCCGCCACATCCAGCTCCCTACAAGCGCTTCGGACTCGACAAGCTGCCGCCTGCCCCCCTCCAAATGAATGAAAGCCGACCGGTCCCGCCGGTCGACAATAAGATAGTGGGCCACATTTGGCACGCTGCGATCGAGCGATTCCGCCAAAAGTTCGCATCGCGCCAGATCCGGTAGATAGGTCGGCGTCACGACAGCAAAGGAGCGGTCGGACCATTCGATAGAAGGTGATCTGGTCAAGCGACTGTCCTATTCCCTACTGTGCAGGCGCGTGTGGTCTGAGAATATTCACGCAATTGCTCCTTCGACAGCGGCGTTGAACAACTTGACGAGCCGCGCCGCCTGCGTATCAACGCAGTGACGGGCAAGCACACGCTTGTGCGCGGCGTCTCCCATGCGATTCAGAACATCGGTCGGCGCATCGAGACAGGCCTTTATGACGCGTGCCAGTGCGTCGACATCGCCACCAGGCACGAGCCAGCCGTGCTCACCCGGCCGAACGAGCTCCGGGATTCCGGCCACGAAGGTGCTGATAACTGGTCGCCTGAGGGCCATTGCTTCCATGATGACTACAGGAAGTCCCTCCGCAAAGCTTGGCAACACAAGCGCTCGCGCGGCCAGGATTTCGTTACGCACCTGCTCGCTGCTGATCCACCCCGTGATGTGCACGCGGCCCTGTAGATTTTGACGCGCAACGAGCGCCTCGATAGCGCTGCGCATCTCTCCGTCGCCCGCCAGCACCAGCTCAAAATCCACGCCCTGAACCATAAGCCGGTGCGCGGCTTCAACTAAAAGCAGTTGCCCCTTTTGCTCGCATAACCGACCCACGCACACCAGGCGCCGTGCTCCCGGCACAGCGATCACGGGCCCGACGAAATATGCTGCTTCCAGCCCGCAGTGCACCAGCTGCACTTTTGGCCAATACTGATGCTCCACCCAACGGTAAAGCTGGCTACGCGTATACGAACTAACCGCCACCACAAAAGAGCAACGTCGGACTTTCTCGCCTAAGCCGATGAACTGAGGCTTGTCGAGCTCCTCCGGACCATGGACCGTGAAGCTCCAGTCCGGCCCACCCAGCGCATGCACAAGCATCGCCACCTCGGCAGTGTTCGTGCCAAAGTGAGCATGCAGATGCTGAACAACTTCTGTGCGCAGCCAGGATTTTATGCGGCAGGCCTCGGCTAAATAGATTAGGTGCACGATCAACGGTCGCTCTGCGCGATAGCCTATTCGGCATGCTAAAATCAGGGCGCGGACAAGCGATACAGGAGATGTAAGCAGCATGCGTACCAGCGCAAGCAGCAGTCCCGGGGCACCATCACGTAGGACATAGCGAGTACGTTTCCGTTCAATGTGGTCCTCCTCATCCACGACCTCGCCTGTCCATTCCCGAAGCGCAATTCGCACGACCTCGACTCCCAGCCGCTCCAAGGCCAGAATTTCGCGGCGTATGAAGCTATGGCTGATCTTAGGATATTGATTGACCAAGTAGGCGATGCGCATGACGCCGTCACTTGTACTCGATGATGCCTGTTTGGCGGCCGATCAGGCGGTCACATAGGAACTTGATTTGACCGGTGCCCTCAGGGAATCTCGCCAAGACCTGGAACACCGCCAGGAGCGCCCTCTGTCGCAGCGGCCCACGGTTGCGCACCAGCAGGCGAAGTATCTGGAGAGGGTAGATCAGCCAGGTGATCCAACCCCACGGTTGGAACGCCAACCCTGCCACCAAGCAAGCTAATGGTAACCATGTTCCCCACAACCATGCACGGCGCGACTCCCAGACAAAGTGGTGTTCAGGTAGCGCTCCATGCAGGTAGGCACCTTGAGCGAAACAATAGCCAGCCCGAACCGCACGCCGCCACCACTGACCAAAGCGCGTCATGGCTGCGTCGTGCACAGTCATTTCAGCGTCCAGGCGCCAGATGCGCCACCCGGCAGCGCGAAGTCGGACGCACAGCTCCGTATCTTCGGCGGCAATCAAATCAGCTCGAAAGGCACCCACTTGCTTGAGAGCGTCGGCACGCATCAGCGCATCACCTCCGCAGCCCTTGGCCTCTCCGATCGGGGTATCCCACTCGATGTCGCAGAGCATGCTGTAAATCGATCGTGCCGGATTGAGCTCCCGACGTCGGCCACAAACAACCGCTACATCGCGGTGAGTGTCAAGAAAGGCCGCCGCCTTGTCGATCCAGTCAGCCACAACTTCGCAATCACCATCGACAAATTGGATATAGGCAAGACCAGTCGCCAACTGGCAGGCGCGCTCAAAACCCGCGTTTCGGGCGCGCGCAGCGCTAAAGGGAACTCGAGCATCTAGTTCCACAACCTCACTACCTGCACGTCGCGCCATGGACGTCGAATCGTCCGTGGAGCCAGAGTCCACATATACAAGCGGCGTGCTGCGCCCGACCACCGACCGGAGGCACTTGTCCAGGCGCTCGCTTTCATTGCGGCCGATCACGACTACGCCAACTTTTGAGTGGGACTCCTGACACATGCGCCCATCTTCTTTGCGTAGGTAAGCCGAAGTGCGTGAAGGTAATTGAGGTGCAAAATTCCGAGAAATCGTTTTGCGCTTGTTTTGACAACATTTCTTTAATTCGGATGATCGCCGCACGATGCCACGCCAGGCTGATTTAATTTCAGGAGAATGACGCCCTGTGCTCAATTTTCTATTACGCGATCGAAATTGAAAATTTAATCAAACTGAGCATAGTCAGCCAATGACACACAGTGCACCGCCGTCGAGGAGATCACGCGAGCCACCGGCTCGAGCAGCGATTGTGAGAACGGGGCTATATTGCGCCCTTTCATGGGCGCGCCAACAGATAGGCAAAGGGCATTGAATTAGCAAGTGTCTGTAGGATGATTTGCAACACCACTCTGTGTGCTCATCTCGCCTACCTGTGAATATGTTCTTCACCTTTCTGTGGATTTGATCTCCTTGGAGAGTTGATGATGACCTATCGCATCTTCTACGCGGGCGGCCCCGGAAATGTCATTGAAGCGCACAAGCATTGGTCGGCGGGCTCGCACTACCCGAATGAGGTATCGATGACATACTCAAGCCAGTTTGAGGATTTTTGTCGGGATACTAGCGCTGACGCATATATGATAGCCTGGCCTAGCAAAAAGGCGATTTATCGTGATGGCCCATTCACCCTAGAGCACCGCCCTAAACCGATGCCAGGCGCAAAGGGACTAGGTTATCACTTAGCTGAACTCTTATATGGGCTTAGTCTCTTTCTGACAGCCGTCCGATTCAGAGCCAACGTGGCAGTTCTATCCACGCATCCAACTCACTATTTCATGATGGGTCTTTTTCCGTTGGCCGGTATTAAAACCATTGTCCAATTACAATCTGCTCTCTGGCCTACCGGGTTTCCCCCAACTCGCCCTGTACCGCGGATAATAGCAAAACTTAATGCTATATTTTTCCGATGGCTACCCATCGGCACAATAGGTATTTCGGCGGAATGTATTCGACAGGTGGACCAGCTGACTAAAGGGAAGCATGCGCCACTTTATCAAATCATACCTCAATTTCGCCGCGAGGACTTTCAGGCAATCGCGCCGCCACCACCTCATGATCAAAAGCCATTTCGAATTATGTACGTCGGAAGGATCATTCGAGATAAAGGGGTATTTGACATCCTTGAAATGGCAAAAAAAATTGAAGCTCAGGCACCTGGTCGGGTACGATGGGAAATATGTGGATCAGGGCCCAATCTGGAAGAGCTCGGGCAACTACAAGATAAAATGGGCTTGAAGCAGATCGTCTTCATTCGCGGTTGGACGTCGCCACAAGACCAGCATGAAGTATATGCAAGAAGTCACGCATCAATCGTCCCAACTCGAAGCGACTGCAAGGAAGGTTTGGCCATGACAGCCGCTGAGGCCATCCTTGCCGGACGCCCAGTGCTCACCAATCGCGTGGTCCCTGCACTTGAAGTATTGAGACCAGCTTGCGTCGAGGCCCGAACAGACGATGTTGACAGCTATGTCACAGCAATCATGAGATTAATCGATGACCCGACACAGTATCGTACTCTTTGTAAAGCGTGTCCGGAACTTCAAGAACAATTTTACGATCGCTCGAACGGATTAAGGGCCGTATTAACAAAAATATTGAAAATCTAAAATGCCCGTTGATGTATCTTTGGCACCTTAGATTAGTCTTGGTCGCAAGCGGCGTTCGCGTCCAGTCACGATCCGATTTTTGCAAGATCGAATCACCGCGAACCCCGCTTAGTCTGCCATAAAGACGCGGATACGCAATCGTAAAGGTCATACGTGCCACCCACCAGAGTAGCAATCGTTGGAACAGGCTATATTGCGAGCTTCCATGCGCGCGCCATCCGAGGGGTAAAAGATGTCGAATTGGCGAGCGTCTGCGACACTAACCTTGGTGGCGCACAGGCCTTTGCCTCCAATTGGGGAGTGCCGGAGGCTTTTGGCTCTCTCGATGCAATGCTTCGAAGTCAGCGCCTTGATGCGGTCCATGTGCTCGCGCCTCCTGATCAGCACCATGCACTTGCTAGCGTGGCACTTCGATCCGGTGCGCATGTCTTTCTCGAAAAGCCGATGTGCACCTCAGTCGCTGAGGCCGATAACCTCCTCCTGACTGCACGCGATCGCGTATTAAAGATCGGCGTAAACCACAACTTCCTTTACTCCGCGGGCTACGAGCGCCTGCGCAAGATTGTCCACTCGGGAGCCATCGGACCGCTAGATCACGTCACCTTCAATTATTTCTACGAACTTCCTCAAATACGCTTCGGGCCCTTTGATTCGTGGATGCTACGTGCTCCTGGCAATGTGATCTTCGAAGTTGCCCCGCACCTGGTTTCGGCAGCGCTGGACCTTGTCGGCAAACTAGAGCATCTCTCCGTCAATGCCGACCGTGGAGTTACCTTGCCTGGCGGAGCACGAGTCTTTCGGCGCTGGCGCATCAATGCCACAGCCGGACGCACCGCGATTGGCATCAATATCAATTTCGGTCCTGGATTTGCTCAAAGAATGATCAGTGTCCACGGCCAGAGCGGATCTGCCACGCTCGACTTTGATGCCAATACATGTGCGGTCGATCGACGCACATCTCTGAGCTTTGACCTGGATCGCTACAGTCGAAGCCGTTCGCTCGCCCGACAAATTAAATCACAGGCGCAATCGACTGTGTCGGACTACCTGCTTTCCACACTGAAGCTTCGCAATCGTGGTGGCCCGTACCAGGCGACGTTCCTTAACAGCATCAATTCGTTCTACACAAGCCTCACCACCAATGAACCGCTCGACAGCCGAATTGATGGAGCGAGAGGTCGAGAGGTCATCGACTGGTGCGCCAAGATAATTGACGCCGCCGCCGTTACGGCCGCGGTGCCGTCCCCGCCCCGACCGCGAAAAGTTCTTTCTAGCCAACCGACGGTGCTTGTCTTCGGAGGCACTGGCTTCATTGGCCGTGAACTCATTCGCCAGCTTTTGGCCCAGAACTACTGCGTCCGCGCGGTGATCCATCGATCGGGGTCATTGCTCGAAGAGATTGATAGCGACCATCTTGAAATTGTTCGCGGCGAAATGGGTTCGAAAACAGACCTTAGGCGTCTTATGAGTGGAATAGAATTTGTATGCCATTTGGCCCGCGCTCAGGCGCGGACCTGGGATGATTATCTCCAACACGACGTCGAGCCGACACAGCTCATTGCCGAAGCCTGTCTCGAGGCTGGGGTCAAGCGGCTGATCTATACCGGAACGATTGCTTCCTACTATACCGGCGAGAAAGCTGGCACGATCACAGAACAAACCCCGCTCGATCGGGAAATCGTGCGGCGGGATTACTATTCGCGCGCCAAAGCCGCCGCCGAATCCATTTTGATGGAGATGTACCGTACAAAACAGCTGCCGGTGGTCATTTTTCGCCCGGGGATCGTGATCGGGCAATATGGAACTCCGTTTCATTGGGGTGTTGGGGTGTGGATCAACGAGAATTTATGCGAGGTATGGGGCGACGGCAAGAACAAGCTTCCCTTTGTCCTCGTGCGCGACGTCGCTGCGGCGTTGGTGCGTGGCATTAGCGCACCGGGGATTGACGGGCGATCCTATAATCTGGTCGATCTACCACTTCTCACCGCTCGTGATTATTTGGAAGAACTGCAGCACCATACCGGAATGGCGCTTGACGTTCGGTACCGTTCCATCTTTCAGTTCTATGTGACAGATCTTGCCAAATGGCTGGTGAAACTGCTGGTTCGCCATCCTGATCGGGGACGCATCCCGAGCTATCGCGATTGGGAGTCCCGTACGCAGAAGGCTATTTTCGATTGCAGCCGCGCTCGCTCCGAATTGGACTGGCTGCCTGCCTCTGACCGCCAGCGTATAGTTGACGAAGGTATCGGTAGTGCGCTGCAGCCATGGGTGGAGGCACAGTAAGCTTTAAGGCAGCCTTAACCCAAACTTCCCCACGAGTAATGCGTATAAAGAACGGAGCCGTATAATGGCGGGTCCCTCCCAAAATATCTCAGAACAAGTGAAGCGGCAGATGAACCAGCCGCAGATCCATGATGCATGGGAAAGGAACTACCGTAGTCCTGAGAACGAACAGTTTTTCGAACAGGCATATGGCGATTTTGTAAGGCGTATCGGCCAACCGCCCGGTTCTTACGCGCTCGATATCGGCTGTGGGATCTGCGCGAATTCGATCCGTTTGGCGCGCCGCGGTTACATTGTTTCGGCTGCCGATTATTCCGAGCCAATCCTTGTCCGAGCCCGCGAGAACGTATCGCGTCACAATTTGTCACACCGGATCACGATCGGTCGAGAAGATATCCTCAACTTGTCCTTCCCCGACGATCACTTCGACTTGGTGCTTTGCTGGGGCGTGCTAATGCATATTCCGGATGCTGAGCGTGCAATTAGCCAGCTGATCCGAGTTGCCAAGCCCGGCGGGTTCATTGTCTTGGAGGAGGTTAATCAGAACGCACCCGAGGCTCGGATGATGCGTCTGGTTTGGTCGGCACTCAAAAAAGGCATCACCGTCACGAAGACTCCGAAGGGCTGCGAACAGACTAGCCGTTTTGAAGGGGAGACGCTTTTCTGGAGGCAGGTGAATACCACCTGGTTGGTCACTCAGTTTGCTCGACACTCCTGCAGTCTTGTTCGGCGCGACAGCAGCATGCTCTCTGAGATGTACATCTACGC